>BNJU01005425.1_pt1 | contig 18292 bp, 23 predicted proteins | sample 8539281 | NCBI WGS metagenome assembly BNJU01 (sample SAMD00202456, study PRJDB9452) | human saliva metagenome | isolation source: human saliva | place: Japan
GCTATGGAATATAAAGAGATGAGTTGGACCGACATTTCCAGAAACGACCTGAGATGATGTCCGTTGATATAAGCAATCCCTTTGCAAACTCAGATAAGTCTAAGTGAGGTATCACTTTTGGCGCCTCAAGCTTCAAAGTCAAAAGGCGTCAGGCAGGTTGCCCTTCTGTCCATCCCTTTGAGAAATCAATATTCTCTGAGGTTATCAAGAGGAAGTGGATATTGACTTCCAGTTGAGCAAGAAATGCAAATCTTTACAAAACACCTGTGCAAATTCCTTTTCGCTGCGTATCTGCTAAGAATTTGTGTCCATAGTTGATGCCCATATTTTTCAATCGGGATGTCAAATCTGGAAGCGCTTTCTTTTACCTTGATGAAAAGAATATCTTCACCGATTTCTGTTTGGTACTGTGTTGACCCATGTTTACCATCAATAAAGAGCTGAGCTCTATCTCGTCCGTCAATAATTCAGATGCGTTCTTCATCCGCATCAACTTGCTTCCGTACGATAGAGTAGGTAGGCATAACCTTTGTCCTAGTTCTTCCATTTTTCTTAGGGTGAGAGACTTTCGATAGGACTTGTCAGGCTATCAAGGTTTCAAACAAAGAAACTTTTCTCAACTAGGGAATCGCTTCAACTTCATACTTTCCTTGTGAAGTGGTTCAGATTGTGGATACTCAGGATGAGTAAGTCGCCATCATTTCTTTGACTGCAAAATATTTAGCAGTTGGGTTTTCAGCTTCATCAGAAAGAGCGTCATAATCATAAGATGTTACTTGTGGTAAATCAATGGTTCCTCGAGCTGAACAACCATTCATAAAACCAAAGTTGGTCCCACCGTGGAACATGTAAGATTAATAGAACCTTGCTCTAAAAACCTCGTGGACAGCTTCTGCTAATTCCTCAGGTTCACGCTTGATGATGGTTCTTTCCATCGATTGAACCAGCCATCCCAGAATTCCATACACATGAGTGGCCATTTCTTGCCGTGCTCATCAAAAGAAATTCTTGCATCTGTGAGAAAATTATAAGTAGCCTTGGAACCAAGTTCCCTGTCACAAAGAGATCATCCTCAATTAAGGTTCCAGCCTTAAGGTTGCTCGCCATGGTCCATCTGATGTGAAAAAGCGGACAAGTAACTGCTCGTTCTTCCATCAAACGTCAATTTCCCTCAAAGCAGGTCTTGTCTCGCCATAGGATCCGTACTCATTTTTCGACTTGCATCATGAGAATGTTCCACCGTTTTCCAATAATCTCGGAACTAGACATGGAAGCAACTGATCATAGTAGCGACCAACCATATCAATGAAAGCTGGGTCAGATGACCGAATTCTCATATCCTTGGTCCAAAGAGCCATGCTGGTAAACCACCGAATTCCCATTCTGCACAGATAAATGGAGAAGGACGTACAGTGCATATAAGCCCAAATCTTGTGCGGTTTGAAGAAATCTCTCTAAATCAAGATTGCCGTCAAAGTTAAAGTTACCTTCCAGCAGGTTCATGCATGTTCCAGGCGACATAAGTCTCAACTGTATTGAAACCTATGCCTGAGGTTATACAATGAATGATGCCAATCTTCCGCAGGAACTCTAAAATAGTGAATGAGCTCAGACAAAATCTTGAATGGTTTTCCATTCAGATAGAAATCATCTTTAATTTCAAATCTTGCCATTCTTCCTCCCTGAAAAACGAAAAAGTTTGCGCTTTCATGTATTGTTATATCAACTATAAACTAATCGGGGATTAATGTCAATACTTTTGAAATTTTTCTTTAAAAATTTTTCTATCTTTTACTGAAATCTAAAAACATATCAAAATACCATAAAATCAACGTTCTAAATAGAAAGCAAAAATAAAATTAAAAACTCAAATTATTTATATGTATCCTAATTTCTTATTCCGATATTTTTAAATTTTTCATTGCTTTTCTACTCTTTTTCGATTTTATGTTAAAATCATAGGTGGAGAAGGAAAAATGAGGGTGAAATTATGGCAATTCAAAGTATCAATATATTAAAGATGAATTGAAAAACAAGATTATTTCTGGTCAATTTGCTAGTGGAGATAAATTCACACTGAAGCAGAATTGATTTCCATGTATGATGTTAGCTCAATCACAGTGGTTCGTGCCTTGAATGATCTTGCTAAAGACGGATACATTGTTCGTCAACAAGGTAAAAGGAACTTTCAGTAGCTCGTGCTCGCAAGCATAAACTCGTTGAATTTTTCTGATGTGAAATCTTCGAGACCAAAGACGATAAAGGTAACTGTTCTTTCTATCGAACGCGGGAACGATCTTAAATATCTAGAAAAAGCTCGGCCTACGCGTGGCGATCAATTCTACTACAAGATTGAGACGTGTTCGTGAAACAAATGGCATCACCCTATATCTATCACAGTTCATACATTTCCTGAACAGTACATCAATGCCAACTATCCAAATCTTGAATACTATGAGTTCTATCTATACTCGTTTCCGATTGGACTACCACATTCACATGAATGATGAGCATTTTGAAGAAATTAATGAAAGTGTATTTCCAACTCCAGAACATACGCTTCTATATTAGGAATCGACACTCATTTCCCAACTGTTTTCCAAACTAAGACAACTAAGCTTGAAGCAACTGGGTCAGAGTTTTGGAATATATCGAGACATATAAACGTTCTGATTTCTACAAAAATCAAATTCATTTCTTGTGATCGTGACCACTAATCTTTAAAATCCTGAGGCGACTGTCTCGGGTTTTTCTATACCGATATAGCATCAGCTCCTTCCTGAGAATAGCATTTCAAGCAATTCTATAATTAGTAACCTTTTTTACTAAAAATAGTCAAAAATTAGAAAAATATATCTTAATTTATAAATTATTCTATTTTTATAGTAATTCCCTCAAAAACTTGACTTTATTTTTAGTAGAACATACAATAAAATCAGTATATGAAAAGCGCTTTCAAAAATTAAAAAGGGAGGTTAATGAGACCAGAAAATAAACAGCGCTTCTCTATTCGTAAATATGCAATCAGGGCCGCTTCTGTATGATCAGATTTGCCTTTTCAGGCTCAAAGCGTCTCAGTCGCTCCAGTAACAAATACTGAAGCTCCAACAAAATCAGAAGTAACTGGAGAGCTGAAATCAGAACCAGAAGAGGTAGAAAAAAGTTGCTACAGTTGAGGGGCTCCTTCAGCCAAAAGAATATAAACTTCCTGAAACAGGAAGTCAAAGTTCAGAATAGTTGATTGCTACAGGTTTGATGGCTGCACTCACAGCTTATGGACTTAGCAAGAAAAAGATTAAGCATAAATAAAAAGCGAGATTGTATCTCGCTTTTTTTATTATGTAATCACTCAAACCAATGCGTTCGAAATTTCATCCACTCGTTTGGTGTAGTAAGTTGGGTTGAAAATTTCATCGATTTCTTCTTGGGTAAGGCGTGATGTTACTTCTGGATCTGCTTCGAGAAGTGGTTTGAAGTCAACTTGGTTATCCCATGATTGAGCTGTCTTAGGTTGTACCAAGTCGTAAGCTTGCTCACGGGTCATACCTTTTTCAATCAAGGTAAGCATAGCACGTTGGCTGAAAATCAAACCAAATGTAGAGTTCATGTTGCGGATCATGTTTTCTGGGAAGACTGTCAAGTTCTTAACGATGTTTCCCAAAACAGTTGAGCATGTAGTCGATCAGAATAGTCGTATCTGGTGTGATGATGCGCTCAGCTGATGAGTGAGAGATATCACGTTCGTGCCAGAGAGCAACATTCTCATAGGTTGTCACCATGTGACCGCGGATAACACGCGCAAGTCCTGTCATGTTTTCAGAACCGATTGGGATTGCGTTTGTGAGGCATTGCTGAAGACCCTTTTTGCCCTTTAGCAAAGAACTCTTCCACTTCACGTTGCTCAGATTTTTGAAGACCACGGATTTCCGTTGCCATACGCTCGATAGAAGTTGCGATGCTGGCAAGAACTGCGAAGTACTCAGCGTGAAGGTCACGAGGAAGCACCTGTGTAGAGATTTCTTGAGCACGGATACCGAGTTTGTCGCAGACGTATTTTTCAACGAATGGTGGGATGTTGGCAAAGTTACCAACCGCACCAGAAATCTTACCAGCTTCCACACCAGCAGCCGCATGTCGAAACGCTCGATATTGCTTCATTTCGCTGTACCAAGTCGCCAATTTAAGACCAAAAGTTGTAGGCTCAGCATGCACACCGTGGGTACGACCCATCATGATGGTAAATTTGTGCTCCTTAGCTTTGTCAGCGATGATGTTAGTAAAGTTTTCAAGGTCCTTACGGATGATGTCGTTGGCTTGTTTGTAGAGGTAACCGTAGGCAGTATCGACTACGTCAGTAGAAGTCAAACCATAGTGGACCCACTTGCGCTCCTCACCAAGAGTCTCAGAAACCGCACGCGTGAAGGCCACCACATCATGGCGAGTCTCCTGCTCGATTTCCAAATACGGTCGATGTCAAAGTCCGCCTTCTCGCGAATCAAAGCCACATCTTCCTTGGGAATCTCACCCAACTCAGCCCATGCTTCATCAGCCAAGATTTCCACCTCAAGCCAAGCACGGTATTTATTTTCTTCACTCCAAATGTTCGCCATCTCAGGGCGAGAGTAACGTTCGATCATGTTATTAATTTTTCCTTTCTTTTGATGTTTCACATCAGTTGGCAACCGACAGTCGTTTTACTCAAATTCTTCTTTCCCAATCCACACAGACGGATAATGATCCAGTTTATTCAAATCCTTATCCAGTGGAACATCATAGATAGCTAAATAGTTTTCAGGATATTGAGCCGTTAGCTCTTCATACTTAGCTTTCACTTTTTCGTGATTGCTACTAGCATACAAGACTTCGACGACTGCTCCAGTCTTATCTTTTTCGACGAATGCGTTAACGATGAGTTGTATCATAGGCATGTCCTAAAAATCAATCCCTTCCCCAAATTCCTCAACCTCATCCGGCACATCACTAAACAAAGTCACATGTCCCATTTTGCGGTTGTGCTTTGCCTCTATTTTACCATACATGTGGAGGTGGGCGCTTGGATTTTCTGTGACATATTTTTCAGCGGCCTCGACGTGCTGGCCGAGAACGTTGAGCATGACGGCAGGCGCATGTAGTCTGATAGCTGGTAATGGTGCTCCGAGAACACCGAGAATATGGGTATCAAACTGGGAGAAGTCACAAGCTTCAATCGAATAGTGGCCAGAATTGTGTGGACGTGGTGCAATTTCATTGACAATGATGTCATCAGCAGTCGCAAACATTTCCACGCAAAGGGTTCCATATAGCTTGAGCTGTTCTGCAATTCGCACTGCCATAGATTTGGCCTTTTCAGCTAGACTTTCTGAAATGCGGACAGGGACAATGGTTTTTGAAAGAATGTTGTTACGGTGGATATTTTCCTGAACAGGGAAGACTGTCACGTCCTTGCCATTACCTGACACGATGACAGAAATTTCAAGATCGAAATTGACAAATTCCTCCAAGACACAGTCTGCTGAATCTGCTAGTGCATAGGCTTCTTCCAAGTCTGCTTCTGAGCGAATAACCTTTTGCCCATGCCATCGTAGCCTCCTGTCGCTAGTCTTGAGGACATAAGTTTTAGAGAGGTCAATATCTCGCTAAGTCTTGGCTTGATGTCACGACCTTGTAAGGTGCCACAGTGACTTGTGCCTTTTTGAAAGAAAATTCCTTTTCAAAAAATACGGTTTTGGGAGATTCGAAGCAGGTCTGTTCCTTGTGGGAGCTGACCGTCTTGGATAACAGCATCCAAACCGTCAGCATCAACATTTTCAAACTCATAAGTGAGGACATCACATCGCTCAGCCAACTGACGAAGGGCGTCCACATCGTTATAAGGAGCTACGATGATTTCCGCCACACGGGAGGCTGGGCAATCAGCAGCAGGGGTCCAGCGCGATAACCTTGTGCCCCATGTAGATAGCAGAAATGGCCATCATCTGACCCAGCTGACCGCCACCGATAATTCCGATTGTTTTAGATGAGCTCATTTGTAGACTCCTCTGCGATTTTTCCTTGTTCTTCTGCAAAATCTGCCAAAGCTGTTGCGATAGCCTGATCCTCTACTGACAAGAGACGGAGGGCAAAGAGGGCAGCGTTAGTCGCACCTGCTTCACCGATAGCCATAGTTGCGACTGGTACTCCACCTGGCATTTGAACGATAGAGTAGAGCGAGTCCACGCCACTAAGAGCACGTGATTTGACGGGTACACCGATAACAGGAAGGGTTGTTTTCGCTGCGACCATACCTGGCAAATGAGCAGCGCCACCTGCACCCGCGATGATGACCTTGATGCCACGGCTACGTGCTTCTTCGGCATGTTTGAACATGAGGTCTGGTGTACGGTGTGCGAAACAACTTTCTTTTCGTGAGGCTACACCCGAAGCGGTCAAGGACTTCTGCTGTTTTTGCATGGTTTGCCCAGTCGGATTTGGAGCCCATGATGATGGAAATAATTGGTTTAGTCATAATTTTTCCTTTTTCTTTTCCTTTCTTTTGTTTAATCACCGTAGGGTTGTGCGGGACGGAAGCAAACCTTCAGTTTCATTCCCTAAACTTTGAGCCTAGGGTCTCAAAGTTTCCCCGACTCAGAACAGTAACATTTCTGGTCTTTTTCACCACAGCGACCATTATCGTGTTTGGCGACTTCGTCGCATTATTCTTATATCTTTACTTTTTGATGCCTTGCTACCGATATCCGTACGATAGAAAAAGGCCTTCTGTGTTTTGTTTGCTGAGTTCGCTTGTAAATAATGTTTTGGCTGTCTTTGACGGTGTCTGCTGTTGTGACGAGCATGTAGACACGTCCGCCGTTTTGAGAGAAGGTCTTGTCCATTTTCAGCGAATTTGGCACCGGCATAGTAAGTGATGATGTCACCCTCTGTCTTGGCTGGAAGCTTGACACCCTTCTCATAATCAGTGGGTATCCGTTTGAGGCTACAACAACGCCTAGTGTTACACCCTTGTCCATCCAAGTGATGGCTGGCTCTTTGCCATCCAAAATGTCAGTGATGTTTTTCGCAAAGTCAGATGTCATACGAGGTAAGATAATTTGCGTTTCTGGATCTCCGAAACGAGCGTTAAACTCGATGACTTTAGGTCCATCAGCTGTCAAGATAAGGCCAGCGTAAAGGACACCAAGGTAAGGACGACCTTCTTTAATCATGCCTTCGAGGACTGGCTTGACAATGGTGTCAACCGCTGTGTCAACCACGCTCTGTGGCAAGTGGGGAACCGGCGCATAAGCTCCCCATCCCACCAGTGTTAGGACCCTTGTCGCCATCATAGGCACGTTTGTGGTCCTGAGCCGTTGGCATGATGTAGAACTTTATCTCCATTGACAAAGGCAAAGAGAAAAATCTCTCCCTGCAAGAAACTCCTCGATAACTACACGCGCACCTGAGTCACCGAATTTATTATCCAAAAGCATCTCGTGTGCAGCTTCGACTGCTTGCTCAACCGTTTCAGCAACGACGACACCTTTCCCAAGGGCCAAACCGTCTGCCTTGACGACGATTGGAGCGCCTTTTTCTTCGATATAGGCTTGGCTTCTCAAAAGTCTGAAAAAGTTCCATAGGCTGCTGTCGGAACGTCGTATTTGACCATGATTTCCTTAGCAAAAATCCTTGGACCACTCCAGCTCCGCTGCCAATCTTGTCGGACCAAAGGCTTTGAGACCAGCTGCATTGAACTCATCCACAATCCCAGCCGCAAGGGCATCATCTGGACCAATGAAGGACCAAGCAATATCGTTGGCTTTTTGCAAACTCAATCAATTTAGAATGTTCGGAAATAGAGATATTTACCAAATTCCAGACCATCTAGAGTCATCCCGTCATTCCCAGGAGCTACAAAGACTTTTTCAACGTCTTTTGACTCAAGCAACTTCTTAGCAATGGCATGTTCACGACCACCCGAGCCAGACAACTAACAGCTTCATCTTTCAACCTCTTTTTGCGAATTATTTACTAATATTATACCATAAACGTTCGTTTTAATCTTGTTTTCATTTCGCTTTTTAAAAGCAAAAAAAGGAAAGAAACTGTTTTCTTCCTTTTATTTTCTTAATGTCTAAAATGTCTCACGCCTGTGAAGACCATGAGTCAAGCCGTATTTATCAGCAGCTTCGATAGACTCTTGGTCACGGACAGACCCCCTGGCTGGATGATGGCTTTGATGCCTGCCTTAGCAATTTCTTCCACGTTATCCGCAAATGGGAAGAAGGCATCCGAAGCAAGGACAGCACCGTCAAGACGGTCTTTAGCTTGGTCAATGGCAATGCGGACGGAAGCCACACGGTTGGTTTTGACCAGGGACCAACGCCAAGTGTCATGTGATCGTTAGTCACGATGATTCCGTTTGATTTGACATACTTTGATAGCTTTCCAAGCGAACTCAAGGGCAGTCGCTTCTGTCTCAGTTGGTTGGCGTTTGGTTACCACTTGCCAGTCAGCTGGGCTTTCTTTGATCACGTCTTGGTTTTGAACGAGCAGTCCACCGACAACACCTGTGTATTCTGCTTCCACTTCACTAGCGTCTTGGGCGTCAAATGGCAAGGCAAGAATGCGTAAGTTTTTCTTTTGTTGGTCAAAATAGCTAGCGCTTCATCCGTATAGCTTGGTGCGATGATGATTTCAAGGAAAAACGCCGTGCATCTTCTCAGCTGTCGCAGCATCCACCTCACGGTTGAGAACGACAATTCCACCAAAGATAGAAACTGGGTCAGACTCATAAGCGTAGTCCCAAGCTGTTTCGATGTCATCAGCTTGACCGATACCGCACGGGTTCATGTGTTTGAGAGCCACAACGGTTGGACGATCTTTGAAGTCACGGATGATACGGATAGCTGCATCAGCGTCACGGATATTGTTGAAGGACAATTCCTTACCGTTGAGCTGTTTCGCTGATGCAATGGAGTAATCCGTTGGCAAAGGCTTTTTGGTAGAAGTCTGCATCTTGTTGAGGATTTTCACCGTAACGCATTGGTTGTTTGAGGTCATAAGTCAGAGTGAGTTTTTCAGGTTTGCTTTCACCCACTTGAGCTGTGAAGTATTCTGCAATCAAAGCATCATAAGCTGCTGTGTGACGGAAAACCTTGGCTGCCAAACGTTGACGAGTTTCGTAGCTTGTTTCGCCATTAGCTGCCAATTCGTCCAGAACAACAGCATAGTCAGCAGGGATCTACCACAACTGTTACGCTAGCGTGGTTTTTCGCTGCTGAACGAAGCATGGATGGACCACCGATATCGATGTTTTCAACGGCATCAGCATAAGTCACATCTGGTTTGAGAATGGTTTCCTTGAAAGGATAGAGATTGACCACAACAAGGTCAATCAATTCGATTTTGTTATCCTTTAGCTGCTTCCAAGTGGCTATCCAAGTCACGACGAGCGAGGAGACCACCGTGGATATTTGGGTGGAGGGTCTTGACACGACCGTCCATCATTTCTGGGAAACCAGTCACATCATCGATGGCAATGGTATCAACACCCAGCATTATCAAGGGCAACTTTGGTACCACCTGTTGAGATGATATCCCAACCAAAGTTTTTGAGTTCTTGGGCAAATTCAACAATGCCCTGCTTTATCTGAAACACTAATTAGTGCTCGTTTAGTCATTTTTCTTCCTTTCATGTTCAAACTTTCTACCTACGTAATTTTCTTTTCATAAAGTATAGGAGACGATTACCAAGACTCCCAAAAATTATTGTCAGTAAAAATCTCCCCCAATAGGGAGTCTCAGGGAATAAGAAATTAACCAGTAAGCGTAAAATCACTGCTAAGGTGATCAAAGCAAGTGTTTCTAACCATTTTGTCATTTTTCTCCTTTTTGAATAAATAGGATTTTTGAGGTGATTAAAGACTAATCTAACTCATATAAAAAGGTAGTTATCAAAATTTATGATTCCTTTTGAGGTAATCTCGGTCTGCTTTTAGACAACTCAAATTCTGGAAAAGTCGCAATTAAACTGGACAAATAAAAATAATTCGATGGTGTCTACGATAAGAAAAACCTGTTGACCGAATTTCCCTTGACAGAAAATCATGAGCGAGTTTTAATTCTTGACTTGTGACACCATCTAAAAATTTTATCTAACTCTGAAAAGCTGACTTTATCAGTATTTTTCTATCATAGCTTTCACTGTGTTTGCTAAGACAAAAGAAAATCATTAGTATTATCCAGTAGGACTGGTCTGTTAGATAACTTGTTCTTTAACTCCATATAGTATTGGTCAGTAATCATTTTTTCCTCTCCACTCCCAAACTATCCAAGACTTCTGGATAGAGCTTGTACTCTGTTTCGTGGATGCGAGTTTCGAAAGTATCAAGGGTATCCCCTTCAAGGCGTGGCACACGGACTTGTTTGATAACCTTACCAGTATCAACACCAGAATCCACCCAGTGAATGGTCACGCCAGACTGGTCCACACCTGCATTCCAAGCATCCTCAATGCCATGAGCGCCTGGAAATTCTGGCAGATAAGCTGGGTGAATATTGATGATACGACCTTCATAAGCCGCTAGCAAGGTTGGACCGACGATTTTCATATAACCCGCTAAACAGACTAGGTCAATATCGTGCTCATCCAAGAGCTCGACAATGGCTCCTTCGTAGTCTGCTTTGCTCTCAAACTCCTTGAGTTCGAAGGCATAGGATAAAACCCCTAGCTTTTCTGCACGTTCTAAAGACATAGGCATCCCGGTGATCTGAAAAGACAAATTTACTGGAAATTGTTCTGCAATCACCTGAAAGTTTGAACCGTTTCCAGAGGCAAAAACAGCAATTTTTTTAGCCATTATTTAATCACCACACTTGCATCTGTCTTCTTGACAATCCGACCGATTTCATAAACAGGTTCGTCAAGAAGTTCTTTGACACGTTCCACATGTTCTGGTTTCACCGCAAGCATAAGACCCACACCCATGTTGAAGATTTCAAACATTTCTTCATGTTTGATTTGGCCATATTTTTTTCAAGGGCTTTGAAAAATTGGAAGGACTGGTACTTTGCTTTCATCAATTTTCAGCAGCCAAATCATCTGCAGAACATACGTGGTACATTTTCGATGAAACCACCACCTGTGATGTGGGCAATCCCATTCACCAATTCTTCTTTGATGAGTGGCAAAGCCAGCTTTGACGTAGATACGAGTTGGTTCAAGAAGAACCTCTTTGAGTTTTTGCCTTCCAATTCTGGGAGGACTTCTTCACCTGTATAATCCGCAAAAAGACACGACGGACGAGTGAGTAACCATTTGAGTGGATACCACTGAAGCAAGTCCAAGAAGGACGTCTCCCTCTGCTACTTTTGAACCGTCGATGATTTGAGATTTTTCTGCAACACCAACAGCAAATCCAGCCAAGTCATAGTCGTCTTCACCGTACATACCAGGCATTTCAGCAGTTTCCCCACCGATGAGGGCTGCACCTGCTTGTACACAACCTTCAGCCACACCAGCAACCACTTGTTCTAGCTTAGCTGGTTCATTTTTCCCAGTCGCCACATAGTCTAGGAAGTAGAGGGGCTCTGCACCTGCAGCGATGATATCGTTGACACACATAGCCACACAGTCTTGCCCAATAGTATCGTGTTTGTCGTACTTGATAGCAAGCATGAGCTTGGTTCCAACACCGTCAGTTCCTGAAATCAAAACTGGCTCTTTAACACCTGTTTTTGAAAGGTCAAACATACCACCAAAACCACCAAGAGCTCCCATAACACCTGCACGCTCTGTACGTGCCACGTGTTTTTTGATCCGTTCAACAACTTCATAACCCGCTTCAACATCCACACCAGATTGGGCATACGCATTTTTATTTGTCATTTTCGTCTCCTCTTCCTTTTCCTTTAATGGAGAGTCTTTATCCGTCTATTTGTAAAAAAACTCGATCTTTGTCATCCAAACTTCTACGATAGTCTTCTTCATAATCATAGAGAGGAGTTGGGTAGTCACCGTCAAAGTAAGCGACACAGAGACCACCGTTCGGCGCATCTGTTTCGATGCCGATAGAATCAATCAACCCATCAATCGAAAGATAGGTCAGACTATCCGCACCAATGATTTGGCAAGTTTCTTCAACGGTATGATTGGCCGCAATCAGCTCCTGACGTGTCTGGATATCAATCCCGTAAAAACATGGATAGGCAAGAGCAGGACTACCAATGGCGACATGCACTTCTGATGCCCCCGCTTCTTTCAAAAGTTGGACAATGCGACGAGATGTCGTGCCTCGTACAATCGAGTCATCAATCATGACCACACGTTTGCCTTTAACGACACCAGAAACGGCAGACAGTTTCATCCGAACCCCTTGCTCACGCAATTCTTGAGTCGGCTGGATAAAGGTACGTTGCGTATATTGGTTCTTGATGAGCCCCATTTCATTTGGCAGACCTGATTCTTCGGCAAAGCCCATCGCTGCGCTGAGTGAGGAGTTTGGCACCCCGACTACGATATCAGCTTCATGCTTGAACTCACGTGCCAGTTGAGCTCCCATTCTCTTACGAGCCGTATGGACATTGACTCCGTGGATATTGGAGTCAGGACGGGCAAAGTAGATATACTCCATGGAACAGATAGCCAACTGAGTATCGTTTGTATAGCTGTCATACTGGATACCATTGTCATCAATAATGACAATCTCGCCTGGTTTTACGTCGCGAATCCACTCAGCACCGATTACTTCAAAGGCACAGGTTTCAGATGAAACCACTACTGCTCCATTAGCCATTTTCCCGATTGACAGAGGACGGAAGCCATTTGGATCAAGCGCTGCAATTAACTTATCTTCAAACATCAAGAGATAAGCAAAACCACCTTTGACAAGACTGAGCGCTTCCTTGATTTTACCCATCAGGTTTGGATTGTGGCTACGGCGAATAAGGTGAGCCAAGATTTCAGAGTCAGAGGTTGAGCTGAAAATCGCTCCTCTTTGTTCCAATTCTTGCTTGAGCGATTCTGCATTGGTCAGATTCCCATTATGAGCCAAACCAAACTGCATATCGTGAAAGCGGAAGAGGAAAGGTTGGATATTGTCTACAGAAGCTTCTCCCGCAGTCGCATAACGCACGTGCCCAATCGCTCCAGTTCCTGTCAATTTATCCAAATTCGCAGGATTTTTGAAGACTTCTGATAAAAGCCCCATATCACGATGACGCTTCAATTTCCCTTGGTCATTGGAGAGGATTCCTGCCCCCTCCTGACCACGGTGCTGAAGACTATGGAGTCCAAAAATAGGTCAATTTGGCAGCGTCTGGGTGACCCCAGATACCAAAAAAACACCACATTCTTTCATTAAGAGATTTTTACTTCGTATGTCATTTTTATATACCCTAATTTTTATTTGTGTATCATTCCTTAACGATACTAGAGCGGAATGATAGGCAGAAGCTCGTTTCACTGCAACAATAAATCATTTGCAATTGTCGTAAGTTAGATCTACTTGATTTTACATTTACTGATGATTATCTATTAGAAAATCTGCAAAGCCTATTTTCCAGTAAAGTATTTAACCGCTGATGCAAAGAGATATTGGTCTTTATTTCCTGGAATATTTTGGAAGAGACCGTCTTCGAAACGTTCTGAGTGTCCCATCTTACCAATGATTTGACCGTTCTTGCTGGTGATACCTTCAATCGCATTGACAGATCCGTTAGGATTGTATTTTGAATCCATGCTTGGTTTTCCTTCGAAGTCAACATATTGGCTAAAGATTTGACCATTGTCACGAAGCTCTGCAAATTCTTCAGCTGTCACGACAAACTTACCTTCACCGTGTGATACTGGGATGGCATGGATGTCACCAACTTTCACGCCAGCAAGCCATGGTGAGTTCGTGTTGGCAATACGTGTTTCAACCATCTTAGCCACGTGTTGGTTGGCATCATTGTAGAAGAGGGTTGGACTCGTACTGCTTGCATCTTCAAAGTTACCGTATGGAAGAAGACCTGATTTGACAAGAGCTTGGAATCCGTTACAGATACCGATGATCAAACCACCACCTTCGATGAAGCTATCGATGGCTGCACGTACTTTTTCGTTAAGCAAGATATTAACGATAAATTTAGCTGATCCATCTGGTTCATCGGCGCTGAGAAGCCACCCTGCAAAGAAGATAATGTTAGCTTTTTCGATATTGTCAACCATGGTGTCAACAGACTTGACAATAGCCTCTTCGTTCAATGTGACAAATGGTACTAAGTTGACTTTTGCACCTTCTTTTTCAAAGGCCTTAGCTGAATCATACTCAGAGTTGGTACCTGGGAATACTGGGATGTAAAACCACTGGTGTCTCAACTGTTTCTTTGGCTTTGATCACAGCATCTGATGCCACCGCAGGTACTTCTTCCAACTCAGTTGCTTGTGCAAATTCCGTTGGGTAGACCTCTTCCAACTTACCTTGGAAGGCACTGTCAAGCTTTTTTCCATCAAGCGTTACACCATTGACAGTAAGTGTAAAGTCAGCTGTTGTTTGTCCAATCTTGGTAACACCTGCAATATTCTTCCGGAGATGTGAAGACGAATCCACCCAATTGAGCTGTTAGGGCAGTCTCAAGATTTTCAAGGGTTACAGTGGCACCAATATGGTTACCAAATGTTGCAAGGGCAAGAGCTTCAAGGATACCACCATATTTGACCGCTGATGCTGCTGTCACTTTGTGGTCAGCTTGGATGGCTTCAAACTTTAGCAAAAGTTAGACTTGATCAGATCAAAGTCAATTTCTTGGGCCAAAAGCTTGACCTGGGATGTAATAGATATTTTCACCAGCAGCTTTTAAATTCTGGAGAAAGGACCTTACGGCTATCTGCAGTTGTGACACCAAAAAGCAACCAAGGTTGGTGGTACTGTCAATTCTTCAAAGGTACCAGACATAGAGTCCTTTACCCACCGATAGATGGCAAACCCAAGTTGAATCTGAGCTTCAATTGACCCAAGAAGAGCAGCTACTGGTTGACCAAAACGCTCTGCTTTGTTTATCCATACGCTCGAAAGTATTCTTGATAAGAGAAACGAGCCTTAGACCAGTTTGCACCAGCAGCAACCAAACGAGCAGTTGCTTGATGACCGCATAAGCAGCACCATGATATGGAGACCATTCTGCTACATAAGGGTTGAAGCCCTTGCGCCATGACAGAAGCAGTTGTTGTCACGCCATGTTGGACTGGCAATTTCTGTACAGAAGCTTCCGTTGGTGGATCGGTAGCGACCACCAAGTGGGTGATTGACTGTTGAACGACCAACTGAGCTATCAAAGATAGTTTGTAACCCTTTTTGACTGGCATGATTCAGGTCAGCCAAGACTTCAAGCGTATCTGCTTCAAGGGTCTCAGCAGATGTTTGACGTTCTTCTGGAAGCTTGACATCCTTGTCAACTACCCTTAGCATCCACAACTACACGTACACCGTTTGTATCAAGGAAACGACGTTCCAAATCAACGATGGTTTCGCCATTCCAGTGCATAACAAGATTTGGTTTTTCAGTCACTGTCGCAACGACAACAGCATCAATATTTTCTTTATTACATTCAGCAACGAAGGCGTCTACATCTTCTGGACGAACCACTACAGCCATACGTTCTTGAGATTCAGAGATGGCAATTTCTGCACCGTTCAAGCCTTGATATTTCAATGGCACTTTGTCTAGATCAATTTCAAGACCATCTGCCAATTCACCGATAGCCACACAGACACCACCAGCACCAAAGTCATTTGATTTCTTGATCAGACGGGTCACTTCCCATTACGGAAAAAGACGTTGAATCTTCCGTTCTTCGATAGCATTCCTTTTTGAACCTCAGCACCAGCTGTTTCAACAGATTCAACTGTTTGAACTTTTAGAAGAACCTGTCGCACCACCGACACCGTCACGTCCAGTCTTACCACCGAGCAAGATAATCACGTCACCTGCTTCAGGTTTTTTCACGGACAACATTTTCCTTAGAGCCGCACTGACAACGGCACCTAGCTCCCATACGTTTTAGCAACGAAAACCTGGGTGGAAGTATTCACGAACATAAGTTGTTGCCAGACCAATTAGTTACCATATGAAGAATAACCATGAGCCGTTGTTTTAGAAATCACTTGTTGTGGCAATTTCCCAGCGCGAGTTTCTGAAATTGAGCTGTAATATCGCCAGCACCTGAGATACGCATGGCTTGGTAAAACGTATGAACGACCCTGACAATGGGTCACGAATGGCACCCACCGATACAAGTAGCAGCCTCCACCAAATGGTTCGATCTCCGTTGGGTGGTTGTGAGTTTCGTTCTTGAACATGAGAAGCCATGGTTCTTTGACACCATTGACATCCACTTCAATTTCAACTGAGCAGGCATTGATTTCATCAGACACTTCCATGTCATCCAAACGACCATTGGCACGCTCGATAACGACCGAAAAATAGTCGCCATATCCATCAAGGTTTGAGGTTTTTCCGTACGTCCCAACTCATCACGCATGGCGATATACTTGTCATAAGTCGCTTGCAATTGTTTTTCAAATTTAGAAGCTGAGAAGTCGATATTCTTCAACTCCGTCTCAAAAGTTGTGTGACGGCAGTGGTCAGACCAATAAGTATCCAAAACCTTTCAACTCAGTCTCAGTTGGTCACGTCCAATAGACTTGAAGTAATCTTGAATGAAGAGAAGGTCATCCACTTCCATGGCCAACTCCTTGCTCTGCCTTATACTGTGCAAAATCTTCTGCTGTATAAGTTTCAAAGAAACTCAAATTGGAATGGTCTTGTCAGACTCAGAGAAATCCTGTTTCGCAATACCAACAGTGATATCTTTGAAACGAGAGTCCACTGGGTCTCAGAGGTAGTTTTTGACAGCTTCAATTCATTCGCATCAATATCCTTATTGACCAAGTAAAGTTGTGCTGTGTTCACCGTTACATCATTTGAACTACAAGCAAAAGCAAAGCTTCCTGTGAAGATGCCGCACGTTGGTCAAAATTGACCAGGCAAACTTTCGATAGCAAAGAAAGCATACTTTCTCAAGATCAGCCTAGACTGCAGCTTCATCCAAAACAGTATCGGTCACTTGCTCGAGAAGATGTGTTTTTCGCACGCTGCAAACAAGTCCTCTGCCAAATCAAAAGACATCATAAACCTGAACAATCCGAAGATCATTTCAAAAGTTTTTCAACTGAAGATTATGCTGCTAATTTTTTACTAAAGAGTCAGATTTGACACGAAAATCAGCTTTTTCTCAACGAAAATACGTTTATCCATTTTAGTTCCTTTATCTATTTCTCACTTAAAGATTGTAGTGATGCCAAGTAAAACTTTTACTCAATCCCTGCACTTCTCTAACACAACCTTATAAACATCCGTTAAACTGCCCAAATCTCTACGGAAAACATCCTTGTCCATATGGTGCCCTTCAGCATCCCAAAGGTAGCAGTTATCTGGTGAGAATTCGTCTGTCCAAGATAATCTTGCCATCCTTATCAAAACCAATTCCAATTTGAAAATCAATCAACCGAAGACTCAATTTAGCAAACCAATCTTTCAGCAATTCATTGATACGACGCGTTTCTTCCTTGATATAAGCAATTTGTTCATCATTGGCAATATCCAAGAACTTCACATGCTCATCATTGATGAAATGGATCATCCTTTTCTCAACGATTGAGTTTTCAGCAAAATGGACAACTCCATGTCCCCTATGAGCTCCATTCAGCATAGTGGCCTGGTCCCAGACCGACTTAATCACATTTTCGTCTTCAGTATAGAATCTTTAGCTTTCCGTATAAATAAGTTTACTGGACATTTTATTGTTCGCCTTCGCATTACTTTTACATCATTCTAAAATAACATACACCAAAAATCAAATACAAACGAACTATATTGATTTCATATCTGAGAGTATAAAAATCGCAAACGACGCTATCATCATGATTTTCAAGATTGATTTGACATTGTGAGAACTTTATTCTTGTTTTCAGAAGAAAATCATGTATTCAGAACTGTCAGCAGATATCAAGAGTATCTTAAACTCATTTTTCAATCTACTGCTAAATTTCTTATACATTTCTTTTCGCAGGGTATGTCAATTCACCATTACTTTCATCATCAAAATCTTAATTGAAACCAAATTATTACTACTAATTAATCAATTTATCTTGACCACTAAGGAACTAAGTAAAAACTTTCGCACTCCAGTTAGACATACAGAAATCTACTATTTAGAGTGCAATCTCATTTACTTTGTATTAATATTAGTTATTCTAAAGGCTGCCGCTATTGT
>BNJU01003164.1_pt1 | contig 18230 bp, 25 predicted proteins | sample 8539281 | NCBI WGS metagenome assembly BNJU01 (sample SAMD00202456, study PRJDB9452) | human saliva metagenome | isolation source: human saliva | place: Japan
GGCATTTATGCACTCCTTGTATCTATCTGGTCGTTGGTCATTATGCTACTTGAACATGATGTCAAAGCCGCCAAAGGAGTCCATGTGTACAATGCCTTCGTACTTTTCTTGTTACTGATTGTCTTCATGGCGAATTTCTATGTGCTGGTTCCTTATCTCTTTGAAGCAAAAAAATAAGATAAAGCACTGGGCATTCTGGGTAATCAATCTGCTGTTTATCGTCCTTTTGGAATCATCATATTTTCAGCATTTATAATGCCGATTTACCCGAATGCACCCTATACGAATAGGGTTCTATCAGTTTGGTGTGATGTGGATGATTCTCAACTATGCAATGGTCGTTGCGGCAATCTTCGTGCGTTATTATATCCGCCATAGTACGCTCAGAAGGCAACTAAGAGAGGAGAAACAAAAGATGACGGAAGCCGAATTGGCATGGCTTAAGAACCAGCTAAACCCACACTTCCTCTTCAATACGCTCAACAACATCGCCTCACTCACACAGACAAGTCCAAACAATGCCCAAAAGGCAATCGGTCAACTGTCTGAACTCCTACGCTACGCACTCTATGAGACACAGCCTAAGGAGGTGAGTCTGAATGGTGAGATAGCCTTTATCAAGAACTATATCAACCTGATGACACTACGGTCAGGTAGTAATGTAGAGATAAAGAGCCAATTCATCATCCATAACACACAACTACTCATTGCACCATTGGTATTCCTAACGCCTGTTGAGAATGCCTTTAAGCATGGTATAAGTGCCAATAAACCATCCTTTATCCACATATCTATCACAGAAGATAACGGTAAGATTGTCTTTCTCTGTGAGAACAGTAACTATCCAAAAAACGACACAGACAAGAGTGGAAAGGGTATAGGATTAGAGAATATGTACCGCCGTTTAGAGCTGATTTACCCTGATAGGTATCACATCGAACAGCGTATAACACCAGAGGTTTACCACCTCAAGATTATTATTAAGCCATAATAATAATGTATGTTTCACCTCCATCACCCCATCCCCACATATCATAACCACCCAAACATTACAACATCCAACACTCCATCCCCACAAATCATCAACACCCAACATTCACCACCCATCACCCAACATTAAACACCCAACACCCAATCCCCTCAATGAGAGCAATAATATTAGGAGCTACTGGTGCAATAGGTAAAGACCTTGTCCAAGAGCTTATCAATGATGATACTATCGAACAGATAGCTATCTTCGTCAGAAGAGACCCAGGCATAAATAACGAAAAGGTAACAACACATATCGTAGACTTCGACCAGTCGGATGAGTGGAGACTCTCCGTACAAGGCGATGTCGTATTCTCTTGCATGGGTACAACGCGCAAAGCGGCTGGCTCAAAGGAGAATCAATACAAGATAGACTATACCTATCAATACAATTTCGCTAAGATAGCAGCAGAGCAGGGAGTACCATCTTTTATCTTGGTGTCCACAGCTATGGCTAATGCTAACTCACATTTCTTCTATACAAAGATGAAAGGTGAATTAGAAGAAGCTATCAAACAGCTTCCTTTCCAACATATCTCCATCCTTCGTCCACCTGCTTTAATTCGTAAGAATACTACAAGAAGCTCTGAGAAACTGTCTGTTTCTATACTGCAATTCTTCAATCAAAATAGGGACTCTTACAGAGCCAACGACCTATGAAAACAGAGGTCGTTGCGCATTGTATGGTTGAACTTGCAAAAACAGAGAAGTCAGGAGTATTTGAGCCAAAGGATATTTTCAAGATTGGAGAAAGATAAACAAAGAGACAAAACACCTCACCTGCTTGTAACAAAAAATATGATACTATACGACCGTGAACATGCCATTCAGCGGATGAACACATTAGCTAAGGAGGGTAAAGACTTTATCTTTATCATCAATTATAAAGCCGATGGTGCCTATGTAGAGGAGTATGCGGACATCAATCCACATGAATTGCTTTTTTTGCTTTCCCAAGTCTTTCTAATATCCCTGAGGGCGAAAGCTACAGCAACGAGGCTGTGGAATGGCATACCGAACCACTCACAAGAGATGACTATGAACAGCGTATCAACCTTGTCAAGCAAAGAGAGCGTGAAGGCGACAGTTATTTAGCCAACTTGACATGCAAAATTCCTGTCCGTACCAATCTTTCTCTGCACGATATCTTTATGCGTTCAAAGGCGTTATATCGCTGTTGGATGAAAGAGAAGTTCGTTTGTTTCTCTCCAGAAATATTCGTTCGTATCAATAAAGAAGGACTTATCAGTTCCTTCCCAATGAAGGGAACGATTGATGCAACACGTCCTGAAGCCGAAAAGGAACTGATGGAAAATACGAAAGAAGCAGCCGAACACGCTACCATCGTCGACCTTATTCGCAACGACTTGAGTATCATAGCAGAACAAGTGCAGGTGAAACGCTATCGTTATATCGACCATCTGACAACAAACAAGGGTGAAATCCTGCAGACAAGTTCAGAGATTACAGGACAGCTTCCTACAGACTATCGTGAGAATATCGGTACACTTCTCTTCCATTTGCTCCCTGCTGGCTCTATTACGGGTGCACCTAAGCCACGTACCATGGAGATAATCGATGAGGCTGAGGGCTACAAAAGAGGCTTTTATACGGGTGTGATGGGTTGTTATAGCAAAGGACAATTAGACAGTGCTGTGATGATTCGCTTTATTGATCAGGATAAAGACGGACAGCTTCACTACAAGGCTGGGGGCGGTATTACGGCTCAAAGCAATAACGATGACGAATATAAAGAGGTGATAGAAAAGGTTTATGTGCCAATATATTGAGACAATAAGGGTAATAGACGGCTGTGTCTGCAATCTTGCCTACCACGAAGAGCGATTGAACCGCACTCGCAAAGAGATGTTAGGACTGACAGAACCGCTGCATATAGCTGACCTTCTAAAGGCTGTTAGCTTACCGATGGAATGTTCAAAGCTACGCTTTGTCTATGATAAAGAGGGCATCCACGATATCACCTGTACTCCTTATATATGTAAGAAAATCAACTCTTTACACCTTGTCTACGACAACAATATCAACTATCCCTACAAGAGTACTGACCGCTCGGCACTTAACGAACTAAAAAAACAGCAAGGTGACTGCGACGAAATACTTATTGTTCGCAACAATCACCTTACAGATACTTCCTATACTAACATTGCACTCTATGATGGCGAACAATGGTTTACACCCTCTACACCGCTCCTTTGCGGTACGATGCGCCAACGACTGCTCGACTGTGGACTGCTTCAAGAGCGTGAAATCATGGTCTCTGATATTCCTAACTATCAGTATATAAGCCTCTTCAATGCCATGATTTCATTGGGGGAAGTTATACTACCAGTCGATAAGATTAAGTAAACAGCGAATTATTTTCATGAAAATAATTATTTTTCACGTAAATAAATATTTTTCTTCATGAAAATAAATATTTCTTTTCATGAAAATAATTCGCAAAAAGGTAGTCATCTACATGACGAAAGATGAGAATTACGCTACTTATTAACTTACTTTTTTACTGCTTACAGACGTGATTTTTAAAAAAACAATTTGATGAGTATAATAGCAACCAATATAATCACCATCACTATAAAAGTTAAGAATGCGTTTGCTCTTTTTTCTTGGGTCATAAGGATTGCTGCTTGTAGCTCCGAGCTGACGTGATGAAGTGTTGTCATTTGGCAAAACATCAGCACTTGTCATTCTATCTTTAGCCGAATAAGAAAGATACTTACCCATATAAGCCTTTATATGTCACCTCTTTTATATCTCCCTTGCTTCGTTTGTTGCAAAAGCGTATAACGACTAACAAAACGCTGATAGAGTGGGTCATCGGCTCCACGCACCATCTTCATGTAGTTCAGTTTACCCCTCAGAACAGCATTAAGAGGTACGCAAATAAATGATATTCCTTTGTCTTTCCATGCTGCTGCCTGTAGCTCTTCCACGCAGCCTGACAGGCATCTTCATAGCCGTAACGCTCCCAGATATACAGCAAGGAACGAATTTCACGCACATAACGGCGGCTTACATTCACCTTTTCAGTTACCATTAAGCCTGTTACCTCCTGCCGTCTTCCACGACGTTGCAAGTGGGTTTTCTCTTCATTCAGTCGGAAACCATAACGCTCAACGATAGTCTTTACCTGCTGTACAAGCTCTCCCTGCGGACGAAGAATATCTGTATCAGCACTGAAAGTGAGGTCATCAGCATAACGAGTAAAGGTGATGCCTTGTGCAGTAGCTATGCTCGCTATCTCCTTATCCATCTCCCGACAAATAAAGTTCGACAGCGTTGGCGATGTAGCAAAGCCCTGTGCTAAAACTTCTTCATTGTTCTTTGTGCGCACAGTAGCCAACCCAGAGATGAGTTTTGCAGCCAATGATGAGAAGCCAAAAGGCTCTGCCGTCAGACAGTCAGCCACCTGCTGGCGTGTAATAGTGGGGAAGAAATCCTTTAAATCAAGGTTTAGAATATAACGTTTTCCCACATGTGGACGTGCATTATCAACCACAGAACGACCACAAACAAAGCCAAACGCCCAAGGAGTAGGCTCGTCATAGGTTTGAAGCACTAAATTCAATGCCTGTAAGATACCACGCAGAGCTCCTTTCGGAGCCGTTATCTCGCGATAGCCACCATGCTTTTTGCGAAGTAGGAAAGTCTTGCAGCGTCGTTGGACATTATTGGTATCAGCTAAAAAACTTAGTTGTTTACCACGAAAGTCAGAATAATACCAAAGGTAACTTCAGCTCGTTCAGCATCGCTGCAAGTTCCTGTGCATCTATTAAATGGCGCAGTTTATTCTCAAAATCAGCCTTTGTATATTCCCTTTCCGTTTATTATTCTGGTAGCCATAGTGCGTTTGTTTTAAACAAAAAAATAGGAACGCTGTAAGGAATTACTTTTTATTGTGAACCTTCGTTAACAATAAAACGATACTTCGTATCAAACTCCAGCGAATACGCCGGAAACCACTTCTAATTCTTTTCAGACGTTTCCTATCTGTGGCAAAGATAGATATTATAATTAAAACAGCAAAAATTTTTTTCAACTATTAAATTATAGCTTTTAAAATATTTGTTGAGGCTTGGTAAAAACGGTTATAAATCATTAGAAATCAAGTAATCTAATATTTTTGAATGATGAAAACAAGTCTATCTTCTTTACTAAATAAAAGCCTTCGAGGACTTGTATTTGTCCTCATAAAACAATACTTTTGCACACGATAAATAAAAAAATTTTATCCCAATTGTGTAGTTTTTTTCATTTACTACGTGCGTCTAATGAGCAAAAATCAACCTATCAACAGATGGACAACCTACAAAATGAACAAAACTTCTCACGCATCGTGAGAGAACATAAAAGCACCATCTACACCGTGTGCTATATGTTCTCAAAGGATGAAGATGAGGTAAACGACCTCTTTCAAGAGGTGCTGATAAACCTTTGGAAGGGTCTGCAGAACTTCCGAGGAGAAAGCGATGTGCGTACGTGGCTCTATCGTATCAGCCTCAACACTTGCATCTCTTGTGACCGAAAGAAACGGAAACGGAAAACGATTCCACTTACGATGAACATCAATCCCTTTACGGATAGTGATGATGACAGCCGACAGGTACAGCAACTCAATCGCCGTATCAGCCAGTTAGGTCCTTTCGATCGTGCTATTATCCTACTTTGGTTGGAGAATATGAGCTATGAGGAGATTGGCGAAATCGTCGGTATCAGTACGAAGAATGTCTCCGTAAGACTGTTTAGAATTAAGGAGAAACTTAAGAAAACGAGTGAAACTACAAAGGAGTAGGGGAGTAACCATTAATGAATGGGATTAGTCTTATTGGTCTTATTAGCCCTATTAGGGCCCAATTGGCCCTAATTAGCCCAATACCCTACAAAGCTTAACAATCACATTAAAAAGAAAACTACAATGGAAACAAAGCATACAGAGTTTGAGGAAATGCGCCAGCAATTGGGCATCCTCAAAAATAAACTTGATAACCAAACACTTATCAACGATAAGCTTATCAGACAGTCAATGCTCAATAAGATGTCGTTTATGAAGAAGTATACATGGGTGTCATTCTTAGTGTTACTATTTATTTATTATGCTTATATGAAGTTCGGGAGATGTTTAACATCTCGTGGTGGTTCTACGGATTCACCGTTACTATTTATGACTTTCAGTGTTTGTATCGATGCTTATATCAACCATGTCAATAAGAAAGAGTTCTGAAATGGTGACCTCATAGCAGCATCTCTACAAATGCAAACGAATGAAAGAAAGTACGCAAAAAGTCCTTCTTATGTGGTTTACACTCTAATGATAATATGGGACTCCATGGTTCTTTATCAGAATCATACTATGGGCTCAGCTGTTGCAAATGGAGGAGACACATTCATCCATGTTTCGATGGTATGCAATGGTTGGCGGTGGTGTTGGCTTTAATCATCGGAGTAGCCATCGGTATATCAATATATCTTCGTATGCAACGCATTAACTCGGATATTATCAGCCAAATAGATGAACGACAAAAAGACACTAAAGACAGCCCAATGCTTTAGAAAGACAGGATAAGTAAGACAGGGTAACAGAGTAAAGAAGACAAAGTAACAGAGTAAAGGAGACAAAGTAACAGGGTAAGTAAGACAGAGTAACAAGGGAACAGAAGGTATTAAGATAAGAAAAGAAGACAGGGTAACATAAGAACTTATTGCTTATTCTTATGTTACCCTGCTACTTTGTTTATCTGTTACTTCTGTCTTCCTTATTATCTTACTTTGTCTTCTTTACTCTGTTACTCTGTCTTCCTTACCTTGTCTATAAGCTACGATATCAGTGTTTAGAATGTCTAACCTTTCAGTATCTTCTTAATATCATTCAGCTTATTAAGGGCTTCAACAGGTGTAAGGTTGTTGACATCAAGACCGAGTATTTCGTCACGAATCTGCGTAAGGACGGGATCGTCGAGTTGGAAGAAGGAGAGTTGCATACCATCTCTACTCTGATCAAGATGCTCAACAGCAGCCTTTCCGACACTACCCACCTGTGAATTATCCTTTTCAAGTTCTTTAAGAATAATGTTAGCACGCTTAACAATAGAACGAGGCATACCCGCTATCTCCGCTACATGAATACCGAAGGAGTGCTCACTACCACCTTTCTCTAACTTACGAACGAAGATTATCTTTCCATCCACTTCCTTCACAGAGACGTTGAAGTTCTTGATACGTGGGAAATTCTTCTCCATCTCGTTCAATTCATGGTAGTGTGTCGCAAAGAGGGTACGAGCCTGTGCACGTGAATGTTCGTGCAAATACTCTACAATTGCCCATGCAATGCTAATGCCATCGTAGGTACTTGTACCACGACCTAACTCATCAAAGAGCACTAAAGAGCGTGAAGTGACGTTATTAAGGATGTTTGAAGCCTCCGTCATCTCGACCATAAAGGTTGATTCTCCTAATGAGATGTTATCCGAAGCACCCACTCTTGTGAAGATTTTATCCACCATTCCGATGCGTGCTCGTTCAGCAGGAACAAAGCAACCTATCTGTGCTAAGAGTACGATAAGTGCCGTTTGACGAAGCTAAGGCAGACTTACCCGCCATATTCGGACCCGTAATCATCATTATCTGTTGGTGTTCCGTATCGAGCAATACATCATTAGGAACGTACTGTTCACCTATCGGTAGCTGTGTTTCAATTACTGGATGGCGACCCTGTTTAATGTCTAATACCTCCGAATCGTCCACTAATGGGCGCACATAACGCTGCATCTGCGATACCTTTCATGAACGAAAGCAGACAGTCGAGATGGGCAATAAGATTGGCATTGATTTGTATCTGCGGAATAAACTCCTGCATATCCTGTATCAACTCCATATAAAGCTGAGTCTCCAAAGCCAATATCTTCTCGTCAGCACCAAGTATCTTCTCCTCGTATTCCTTAAGTTCAGGGGTGATATAACGCTCTGCCTGCGCTAATGTCTGCTTACGAATCCAATTCTCAGGCACCTTATCTTTTAAAGGTATTGCGCACCTCAAGTAATAGCCGAAACACATTATTGAATCCTATTTTTCAGCGAGGTAATACCTGTCTGAGCAATCTCTTTCTCTTGAATCTCTAACAGATACTGCTTTCCATTATCACGAATAGAACGCAAATCGTCGAGCTCTTGGTTAAAACCTAAGGCTATCACATCGCCTTTATTCACCAACTGTGGAGGGTCAGGCTGTATCTCTTTCTCTATTCTATCACGGAGGGACTCACAGAGGTTCAGTTGTTCTCCAATCCTCTTCAGCGTATCACTCTTTGCATAAAGGCAAGCTGTCTTAATCGGTTGGATAGCCATAAGGGCATTCTTCAGCTGTACTACCTCACGAGGTGACACACGACCGACAGCTACCTTTGATATAATACGCTCTAAATCGCCAATGCGATGGAACTGTTCATTGATACATTCGCGGAAATCTGGCTCACGGAAGAAATAATCAACCACGTCTAAACGCTCATTAATAGGCTTTTCATCCTTCAGTGGGAAGACCATCCAACGGCGTAACATACGTCCACCCATTGGCGTAACCGTATTGTCTATGACATTCAAAAGCGACGAACCACCCTCATTCATTGGGGCAATCAGCTCCAAAGAACGGATAGTAAAACGGTCCATACGCACGTATTTATCTTCTTCTATACGTGCCAAAGAAGTGATATGATTGATTTGTGTGTGCTGTGTTATCTCCAGATACTGTAGAATAGCACCTGCTGCAATAACACCGTTATTCAAATGATCGACACCGAAACCTTTTAGATTCTTTGTTCCAAAATGCTTTAATAGCTTCTGTCGAGCCGTCTGATCAGTAAACACCCAATCGTCCATCTCGAACGTACAAAGACGTGTACCGAAGTAGCGTTCGAAGTCTTGTTTCTTCGCACGGTCGAAGAGTACCTCCTTTGGTTGGAAGTTACCCAATAGCTTTTCAACGTAATCAAAGGTGCCTTCACCTGTTAGGAACTCTCCTGTAGATATGTCTAAGAAACTGACACCACATGACCCTTTACCGAAGTGTACCGCAGCAAGGAAGTTATTTTCCTTATAGTTCAGTACGTTGTCGCTCATGGCAACACCCGGAGTAACAAGTTCTGTGATACCACGCTTCACCATCTTGTCCATTGCCGACAGCCCCTTCTTGCCTTTTATAGCCTCACGTTTCTTCTTTGGGTCTTCTAATTGGTCGCAGATAGCACACGCTTTCCAGCACGGATAAGCTTAGGAAGATAAGTATCAAGGGCATGATGTGGGAAACCAGCCATCTCTATCGAGTCGCCATTACCACCATTATTACGACGTGTAAGGGTAATACCAAGTATTCTTGCCGACTCCACAGCATCTTCACCATACGTCTCATAGAAGTCGCCACACCTAAAGAGCATCAATGCACCAGGATGTTGCGCCTTCATTGAGAAGAACTGTTTCATCATTGGGGTAAGTCCCTTATCGTCTTTTGCCATATCTTTTACTTCCTTATTAAGTCTTTTTCTTATTTTTATCCTTAGACTTACAAAATTACAAAAATAAGGAGGAAAGCCCAAATAATTAATTACCTTTGTCTAAAATAAACACAAACATGGATATATTGATTATAGGATTAGGAGTTATCGGAACAACTTATGCTTCTGTGTTTAAAGAGGCTGGTCACAATGTTGAACATTACATTCGGGGAGGAAGTAATAAAAAAGACATAACCAATATTGAAGTTACATTATTAGACGGAAGAGAATCATCAAAAGGTATTCAAGTCAAAAACGAGTATACAGTAAATCCACACTCAAAGAAAGAATATGACATGATTTTCATAAGTATTTCACAAGGAAAGATTGCCAATGTGATGGAGATTGTACGAAAAGAAGCATTCAAAGGAACAGTACTCTTATGCTGTAATCTATGGTATGACAAGCAATATCTTGATAAAATTATGCAAGGATATGATTATATCTTAGGCTTTCCCGTTGCTGGAGGTTGCATAAAAGATAAAAAAAGAAGAGCTTGCTACTAAAGCTGAACTTGATTGTTGTTTATTCGATCATTTCATGATAGAGTCTAAAAATAAGACAACCATATCAAATTATGAGGCTATCTGCTAATCTATTTCAAAGTCCTCTAAACATCAAACTTGAGAACCCTTATGACATGTTGGAATGGATATGGATACACATGGCTATCAACGCTGCAGTTATCTCAGTCATAGGGGAAAAATGGAGACATAAATGACAGCATAACATCAGTTCATAAACTTATGAATTCTCTAAAACCTATTAGCAACTACTATTAAAACTATTCGTGAGACAACAAAAAAATAGCTGCTTCACGTGGTATTAATATGAAATATTACAGAAATGAATTATGGGTATATAAACTACCAGCTCAACTTTCTGCCATTTTCATGAAACGTATGTTTGCTACAAATAATCTTACAAGAAGGATTATGGAACTACATGGAAACATTGATGACTTATTGTATATATGCAATAGCGTATATAAAGAAGGAAAAAAATAAACAATATTTCAGCTCCAATTTTTTTATCAGTATTTAGAAGATATTACAAGAAGAATTACAAATAAATAAAAGATTTATAAGGAAAGAAAAGAGCATCTTTTAAACTCTAAATGATACCCAACAAGAAGCTTATCTCTATCCTTATTACTTCCTAAAAAGATATCACGCACAAATTATTTTTCATGAAAAAGAAATATTTTTTTGTTCACGATAATAAATATTTTTCTTCATGAAAAGAAATATTTTTTTCATGAAAATAATTCGTAGAATATGGTAAGTAGACCCTAAGCTGAATGGTATTTAGTACCTGAGTTTATGACAAAATAAGCCTTAATAAGTGGTAAGAAAATAGCCAAAAGAAAACAAGCGTTTACAGAAGATAGTGAGTGTAATTACATATTAACACTTACCATCGGCTGTAAACGCCTGTCATACTAATTCTTTTACGCTATTTATCAATTTTTCAAATGCCTCTGCCTCAGCAGCTGCAATAATAACCGCGGTCAATAGTCTTTGAATGAGAGATGTCTGAGAGGTCAAAATCCTCTTTGTTTGCCTTTCCTTCTTCCTTTACAGAAGAATCAGACGATTCTTCTTTCTCCTCATCAGCAGCCGATGACTTCTCGTCAAAGACTTCTGTTTGGAAAGGATTCTCATGCTTTTCAATCTTGGGTTCAGAGCCTTCAATGAAATTCATGTCCTGTGAAGTTTCCGGGACATTGAGTACTGGCTCTTCTTCCATCTTTGTACGGTTGGCTTTGGCGGCAAATACCTCATCTATAAACTGGGGTTCACGACGCAAACGCTGGAGCGTAAGCTTGGAAGCCTCTTGCTGGCTTTCCTTCTTTGAATAGCCGTGTCCCTCTCCACATGGAATACCCTCCATAATAACTTGAAAGTGGAAAGTGGGGCTACCCTGTTTATCTTTTTGGTTTTCAATCAGCTTGAACTCCATATTGACCTTGTTCTTCTGGCTCCATTCAATAAGCTTTGACTTAAAGTTCACCTCCTTGTAAGCAACCTTATCAATATTGATAAGCTTCCCAAGGACTTGTTGCTTCATAAACTTCATGCAAGCATTATAGCCATGATCAAGATAGAGAGCGCCTACGAGTGCCTCAAAAGCATTACCACCCAGATAGCTGTTATGCGAAGACGTCTGCCCGTTAGAGAGAATCAACTGACAGATTCCCATCTCTTTTGCCAGGCGGTTTAGCGTATCGCGTTGTACTATCTTTTGAACGAGTATTGGTCAGGAAACCTTCACGCTTGCCTGGGAAGTGCTCATAAACGATGTCACCTACAATGGCATCGAGAATAGCATCACCAAGGAACTCAAGGCGTTCGTTGTTTACTGGCTTACCCTTTGCATTACGACGCGCTACGCTCTTGTGCAAGAGTGCAGTCTTATAATAACTGATATCGTGGGGGATAATGCCGATAATTTGGTACAAAGACAAATAAAGCTCCTTCTCCTTGCGGAAAGGGAGCTTTATTCTATCAATTATATTATTCAGCATACTTCTTGAATACAACACAAGCATTGTGACCACCGAAACCGAAGGTGTTGCTAAGTGCAGCACGTACCTCACGCTTCTGTGCCTTGTTGAACGTAAAGTTCAAGTTGTAATCCAATTCAGGATCCTGATCATCTTCCTCATGGTTGATAGTTGGAGGAACGATATCTTCCTTCACAGACATGACACAAGCCAAGCCTCAACAGCACCAGCTGCACCGAGGAGGTGACCTGTCATACTCTTTGTTGAAGAGATGTTCAACTTGTAAGCAGCCTCACCAAACAAAGCCTTGATAGCCTTTACCTCAGAGATATCACCTACAGGAGTTGATGTACCGTGTACGTTGATATAGTCAATATCCTCTGGCTTCAAACCTGCATCCTCAAGTGCTGCCTTCATAACGAGCTTAGCACCAAGACCCTCTGGATGAGAAGCAGTAATATGATGAGCGTCAGCTGACTCGCCTTCACCTACCATCTCTGCGTAAATCTTAGCACCACGAGCCTTTGCATGCTCCAACTCCTCAAGGATAAGACAACCAGCACCCTCACCCATTACGAAGCCATCGCGGCTTGCAGAGAATGGACGTGAAGCGTGCTCTGGATCATCATTGCGTGTAGAAAGTGCATGCATAGCATTGAAACCACTACACCACAAGCGCAAATAGCAGCCTCAGCACCACCACTAACGATGATATCAGCCTTACCAAGACGAATCTGGTTGAATGCTGCAGCCAAAGCGTTAGTTGAAGAAGCACAAGCAGATGTTGTTGTATAGTTAGGACCGTGGAATCCATACAGCATACTAATCTGTCCAGAAGAGATATCTGCAATCATCTTCGGAATGAAGAAAGGATTGAACTTAGGACCATTCTCTGGATGCTGTGCGTAATAACTCACCTCATCTTCGAATGTCTTGATACCACCAATACCTACACCGTAGATTACACCTACGCGGTTCTTGTCAACCTTCTCTAAGTCGAAGTTAGCGTCCTTAACACCCTGAATAGCACTAATCATAGCCAACTGAGTGTAACGGTCGAGCTTACGAGCCTCCTTACGGTCAATGTAATCATTGATGTTAAGGTCTTTTACCTCACAAGCAAACTTTGTCTTGAACTGGGTTGTATCGAAATGTGTAATAGGAGCAGCGCCACTCTTACCTGCCAGCATGTTCTGCCAAGTCTCCTCTGGAGTGTTACCCAATGGAGTAACGGCGCCAAGACCTGTTACAACTACTCTTTTTAATTCCATGCGTGAAATATAAATTAAAAAAAGTAAAGTAAAAAGCCAAGCAAAGGCATACGCTTTGCTTGGTACTTTTATCTTGAGTAAACCTTACTTAGCGTTCTCCTCGATGTAAGAGATAGCGTCGCCTACTGTAGAGATCTTCTCAGCCTTATCGTCTGGAATAGAAATACCGAACTCCTTCTCGAACTCCATGATGAGCTCTACTGTATCCAAAGAGTCAGCACCGAGGTCGTTTGTGAAACTTGCCTCTGGTTTTACCTCAGCCTCTTCAACGCCGAGCTTCTCTACGATAATAGCCTTTTACTTTTGATTCAATTTCTGACATAATTGTAAGTTTTTAAAATGTTTAATATTGATTTCCAAATTCAAAATGCGGTTGCAAAGGAACTGTTTTTCCATGTGTGCAAAGTTTTTTATTAAAAAGCACTCTCTATTGCACAAACCATATATCTTTTGTGCAGCTTTTTTGCCGTTTTCTCACTTAATTATACGATAAATCAAACAATTATATAAGATTATTCAAAACTTTATTTATGCCATTGATAGAAATTAAATTGATTCTATAAACTACTACACCTTATTATTATAGGAACTAAAATGCAATAACACTATTTGTTATCACTCATCATACGTATACTATCCACCACAATGTAACACGTTAATAGCCGTTTCCACTTTGATTGTAATAGGTTTTTTTACATGAATATCAACCATCCGCACCATTAGTGCTAATCGTTCGCACCATTGGTGTTAACTATCCGCACCATTGGTGTTCACCATCCGTAAAATATGGAGGAAAAGAAAAATAATAACTAAGAAATATCATTAGTATGGAGGAAACTATATCACTCCATATTTAGAACAAACAAAAAAATTAAACGGAATTCAATCGTAGATAGTCAGTGCGGAAAAATAATTTTTCCTGTCACTCCTGTCATCTTTTATAAACTTATAAACACTTAATTTACAAGTAGTTATTACTAATTGTTAAAATGACAGCAAACGAAATATAAACTTATTGTATAGATATGTGGCATATTCAGAGGGCTTATAAGCGCATGAAATCCGCTTAAAAGGGATATTTCTTATCGTGTCTTATTTGTATTTGTGATTTGATATAAACCACTACTCCTACATTGTAAAGACAGACAAGCTACTCGATAAGAAAATAAAATATGTTTAGGCAATCATGACTGATTTGAGATTAAGCGATTAACAATGAAAAAAACAATAGTTTTTTTATTTTTGTCCTTTAAGGAATTTACTTTTATATTTGCAGAATAAACAGAAAAATAAAAACCGAATGTCATTTACAAAACATTGTAACGAGATTTTCAATCAGGCAATCCGTGATTATCATATTACGGACAACGTAGATACGCCGATTAATAACCCTTACGACAGAGATTCCATTGAAAACCGTCTCTATCTGAAATGCTGGATTGACACAGTACAGTGGCACTTCGAGGACCTTATCCGCGACCCACATATCAATCCAGACGAAGGAATGAGTCTCAAGCATCGTATTGACCGCTCTAACCAGGACCGTACAGACCTTGTTGAGCAGATTGACTCGTATTTCCGTCAGCTCTACTCTGACGTGACTCCACTACCAGAAGCAACTATCAATACCGAAAGTCCAGCATGGGCAGTTGACCGTCTGTCTATCCTTGCATTGAAGATTTATCACATGAAGGAGCAGACTGAGCGCAAGGATGCTTCAGCTGAGCACGTTGAGAAGTGTAAGTCTAAGTTGAATATCCTCCTCGAACAACAGAAGGATCTCAGTCTTGCCATCGACCAGTTGCTCGATGACATTCAGCATGGCCGTAAGTACATGAAGGTTTATCGTCAGATGAAGATGTACAACGACCCTGCAACAAATCCAATTCTTTACAACAAGAAATAATTTGATGCCCCTCCCACTCTGTATAGGGGAGGGGCGTAATTACTCGTTTTGAGTAAACGCTAATGAGCTTTATCAATTATTGAATAAGCATATCTTATTGCTTATCCTTACCAATAATAAACTCTTTCTCTATTCTTTATTCTGCTTATTTATTTCTGTTAGCCTATGAAAAACCCCACATATTCTTATTATTCGATTCTCTGCTATGGGCGACATTGCTATGACAGTTCCCATCGTTTATTCACTTGCCAAGCAGTATCCCGATGTGAGAATAAGTGTGCTTTCTCGTCCTTTTGCAAAGCCATTCTTCCAACATTTAGCACCGAATGTTGAGTTTATGGCTGCCGACTTGAAAAAAGAATATAAAGGTTTTAGAGGACTCAACACGCTTTACCGTCGCTTGGTAGCAAAACAATTTACAGCTATTGCCGATTTCCATAACGTGCTTCGAACACGTTACCTCCGCTTACGTTTCCTTCTTGGTGGTTATTCTGTGGCACACATTAATAAGCATAAGCAGGGAAAGGAACGCCTATGCCAAACTGAAAACAAAGTATTCATACAACAGCCTACCTCCTTTCAAAACTATGCTGACGTACTCGAAGCATTGGGCTATCCTATTAAACCAGAATTTACGAGTATCTTCCCAACTGAAGGTGGCGACTTGCAGTGTCTTCCTAATATAATAGGTGTAAAACAACCAGAGGAACGCTGGATAGGTATAGCCCCTTTTGCAGCCCATGCAGGGAAGATGTATCCACAAGAAAGGATGGAACTTGTGGTGCGAAAACTAACTGAGAAACATCCTTCTTGGCGTATCTTCCTCTTTGGTGGTGGTAAACATGAAATAGAAGTGTTGAACCAATGGGCAGCACAATATCCGCAATGTCTCTGCGTTGCTAACGTCCTTAAAGGACTCGAAAAGGAACTTATCCTTATGAGTCATCTCGACACTATGGTTTCAATGGATAGTGCTAACATGCACCTTGCTTCCCTCACTGGTACACGAGTGGTTAGTGTATGGGGTGCAACTCACCCTTATTGTGGCTTTATGGGTTGGCAACAGAAGGAAGAAGATGCTGTTCAAATCAATACGCTCTCTTGCCGTCCCTGTTCTGTCTTTGGTAATAAACCTTGCCATCGTGGCAACTTTGCTTGTATGAATAATATCCTTCCAGAAGAGATTATTCAGCGTATTGAAGAAGGATTGCTGAAGAAATAGAAGACTGAAATAACTTTATCATAATTGCTTGATAAAGTTATTTTTCTAAAAAAAGGAAACAGCATAGATAAATAGTATAAAAACTTATTTTTTTCTACTTTATTTTTGCCATAATTACACATACTATCATGGCTCTTTTGGGGAATTATTCTCATGAAGAAAAACTATTTTTTTCATGAAAAATTATTCGTTGTAAATGGACAATAGGAAATAAATAGTCATCCCTTAAAAACTATATTTCAGCATAAAGCCTGTACTGACAAGCTCTATGCTGATTCTTTTTATAAGGTCCAAAAGAACTCTCATAGCTCTTTTGAAGTTATATGCTGCCGCCGCTAATAATACATTGATAGCATCTCCTTTCACACCTTTATAAAAGTTGCGAGATAATCGATGGTCTGCTTTAAGATGTCCTATGGTTGGCTCTATACCTGCTCGTTTACAAAATAGTTTGTGTTTCTTTTTCTTTTGGTAGTAGCTATCTTTAGCTTTAGGAGTGTCTGGAATGAGTATCTTTGTCTGCCCAATCTGCTTTACACCTCTATACCCTCTATCTCCTGCTAACTTATCAACCTGCTTTCCTGTCATCCTTTGGGTTTGTTCCAACGTCTTTTCGATAGTATGCCCATCATATTCATTCCTAAAAAGAACATGCACCCAAAAATAAGTCCTGACCATGAGCGAAGAATAGATACTTTATTACCAAACTCATATTGCTTATGTTCCTTACCTTTGCTGAGGCAAACCACATCTGGTTCGTGCAGAGAATATACTTTGTTCTTTGACTTTCGATTCTGAGAAAGAACTCTATAATATAGTTCAAACATCTTCTCATATCCTTTCTTTTCCCTCAAGATTACGCTCTAATTCTCTTACCAATCTTCCTGCTATGGTTCTTAGTTGTCTATCTGCCTTAAGAGCTTTCTTACGATTCTTGGGATGATTACGAAAACGTTGGGAACGGTAAATCCCTTTCAACGTACGCGTGTAACTCTGTCGTAGAGGAAGACACTTGTCATGAACTATCTTCAGAACGTTTTTTTGATTATCTTTTTTTATGCAACTTCGCATCTGTAGGATAGGTTATATTCTTCTCCTGCACGGTAGAATCAATGAAAGCCGTATCAAAATGATCTTCGTCATCATGGTCGGTATTAACACGGATGCTCTCTGCTAATATTAACTCCATACCTTCCTCACCTATACGATTTCTGAAGTGAACTAACTCGGAAGCGTCACAGGGTTGTTTGGGCATAAATTCAAGTCCACCACAAAAAAATATTGATAGTAAGCATTCTCACTCCATTGAGAAAACCACCATTTCATCTGAAACATTACGCAAATGTTTTTAAGATTAAAAAGACCACACATCAAGCGAATAGGATGAGCAGGGGCGACCATTAGTATTGCAATACAATGGAGAAAAAGCATTTTCAAAAACACTCCCAATTAATCTTATTACTAAGTTGGAAAAGGGGATGTTGATGACTAAGCATGTCCTCTAAAGAAGAGAACATAGAGAATCTGTTTGGATGTACGTTTAAGCATAAATATCTGCAAGATTTATAATGTAAAAGGTACAAAAACTTGCAGATATAAGCAAATGATTTGTAGTATAATATACTGTGAATCAGAGGAATATTAGGCTTTTAAGGGTAGACTAAATAAGTACTGACAAAGATTATTAAAAAGAGACCATCAAGGAATTTGAAAGCGTTTTTTTCATTTAATAAAG
>BNJU01005420.1_pt1 | contig 18169 bp, 16 predicted proteins | sample 8539281 | NCBI WGS metagenome assembly BNJU01 (sample SAMD00202456, study PRJDB9452) | human saliva metagenome | isolation source: human saliva | place: Japan
AGCAAGTTACGTATTGCTTCGAAATTTCTCAGGTGACAAAACAACGGTTGTCCATCGCACGAGCAGTCTTGCGCCAGGTCCGCTTTCATCCCAGATGATGCGACCTCGGCCCTCGACACCATCACAGAGTCCAAGCTGCTGAAGGCTATTCGAGAGAACTTACCAAACACGAGCTTAATCTTGATTTCTCAAAGAACATCGACTTTACAGATGGCTGACCAGATTCTCCTCTGGAAAAGGTGAGCTCCTAGCTATCGGCAAGCACGAGGACTTGATGAAACCAGTCAAGTCTATCGCGAAATCAATGCATCCCAACATGGAAAGGAGGACTAGCATGAGACGACAAACTGCAAACCAGACGCTCAAACGTTTGGCCAAAGATTTAGCAAGTCATCCTTTACTCTTTTTCCTAGCTTTCTAGAACTATTGCCCAAGTTGGTTTATCGATCTATCTACCTATTCTGATTGGGCAGGTCATCGACCAAGTCCTAGTGACTGACTCTTTCACCAGTTTTTACAGATTTTTCTCCAAATGATCTTGGTGGTCATAGGAAATACCCTTGTGCAGTGGGTCAATCTCTCTATAATCGCCTAATCTTCTCATACCAGAGACTTGCGAGAGCAAATCATCCATAAGCTCCATCGGTTACCGATTGCTTTTGTGGATCGGCAAGGCAGTGGAGAGATGGTCAGTCGTGTGACCACAGATATAGAACAGTTGGCAGCCGGCTTGACCATGATTTTTAACCAATTTTTTATTGGCGTCTTAATGATTTTGGTTAGTATTCTAGCCATGCTTTCAAATTCATCTCCTTATGACCCTCTTGCTCTTGCTGTTGACGCCACTGTCTATGGTGATTCCACGATTCATTGCCAAACGCTCTATCATCTCTTCCAAAAAGCAAACAGAGACAAGGGGAATTCAGACTCAGTTGATTGAAGAATCTCTTTAGCCAGCAAACCATTATCCAGTCATTTAATGCTCAGGCAGAATTTATCCAAAGGCTGCGTGAGGCTAATGACAACTATGCAGGTTATTCGCAGTCAGCCATCTTTTATTCTTCAACGGTTAATCCTTCGACTCGCTTTGTCAATGCGCTTATTTATGCCCTTCTAGCTGGAGTAGGAGCTTATCGTATCATGATGGGGGTCCACCTTGACCATGTGCTTAGTGACTTTTTGAACTATGTCCAACAGTACACTAAGCCCTTTAACGATATTTCTTCAGTGCTAGCTGAGTTGCAAAGCGCACTGGCTTGTGCAGAGCGCGTCTATGCTGTCTTAGAAAGTCCTGAGGTGGCTGAAAAGGTAAGGAAGAGTTGACCAGTGACCAAGTCAAGGGAGCTATTTCCTTTAAACATGTCTCTTTTGGCTACCATCCTGAAAAAGGTTTTGATTAGGATTTATCTATTGATATTCCAGCTGGTAGCAAAGTAGCCATAGTTGGTCCGACAGGTGCTGGCAAATCAACCCTTATCAATCTCCTCATGCGTTTTTATCCTATTAACTCAGGAGATATCTTGCTGGATGGGAAATCCATTTATGACTATAGTTGTGCTCTTACGCCAGCAGTTTGGCATGGTGCTCCAGGAAACCTGGCTCAAGCAAGGGACCATTCATGACAATATTGCCTTTGGCAATCCTGATGCCAGTCGAGAACAGGTTATTGCTGCTGCCAAAGCAGCCAATGCAGACTTTTTCATCCAACAGTTGCCGCAGGGATACGATACCGTTGGAAAATGCAGGAGAATCTCTTTCTGTTGGTCAAGCTCAGCTCTTGACCATCGCCCGAGTCTTTCTGGCTATTCCAAAGATTCTTATCTTAGACGAGGCAACTCTTCCATCGATACGCGGACAGAAGTGCTGGTACAGGATGCCTTTGCTAAACTCATGAAGGGGCGCACAAGTTTTATCATCGCCCACCGCTTGTCAACCATTCAGGATGCAGATTTGATTCTTGTCTTGGTGGATGGTGATATTGTTGAGTATGGCAACCATCATGACCTTATGTCTAAGAAGGGCAAGTAATACCAAATGCAGCAAGCTGCAGCTTTTAGCTCTGAATAAGTCTTTCTACTTTGAAATCTTATGAACAGTTGCCTTCGTGACTTTTTGTTACAATAGCTAGAAAAATTGTTCACTGTAAATTGTCTTTTAGAAAAGGAGCCTAGAATGAAAGTCTTTCAGCATGTAAATATCGTGACTTGTGACAAAGATTTCCATGTTTATCTAGATGGAATCTTAGCTGTTAAGGATTCTCAAATCGTCTATGTCGGTCAAGAGAAGTCAGAGATTTTAGAGCAAGCTGAGCAGATTATAGACTATCAGGGATCCTGGATTATGCCTGGTTTGGTCAATTGTCACACCCATTCTGCTATGACGGGATTGAGAGGAATTGAGATGATAGCAACTCCATGAATGGCTCAATGACTATATCTGGCCAGCAGAAGCTGAGTTTACTCCCAACATGACTACTAGCGGTATAAAAGAGCTCTGACAGAGATGCTCAGTCAGAACAACAACCTTTAATGATATGTATAATCCAAAATGGTGTGGATATTGAGCGGATTTATCAGGCAGTGAAGATTCCAAAGATGCGTTGTTATTTCTCACCGACTCTTTTTCTTCAGAGGCAGAGACGACTGCTGAAACTATAAGCAGAACTCGTGTGCAATCATTGAAGAAATTATTGATATAAAAATCCAAATTTCAAGGTTATGGTAGCCCCACATTCTCCATACAGCTGTAGTAAAGACTTGCTGAAAGCGAGCTTAGATATGGCAAAAGAGCTAAATATTCTCTCCATATCCATGTAGCGGAGACCAAGGAGGAGTCAGGAATTATCCTGAAACGGTACGGTAAACGTCCTCTTGCTTTCTAGAAGAACTGGGTTACTTAGAACATCCCTCTGTCTCGCTCATGGAGTCGAGTTAAACGAGCGAGAAATTGAACGCTTTAGCGACTTTCAAGTGGCTATCGCCCATAATCCTATTAGTAACCTCAAATTGGCATCAGGGATTGCTCGATCATTCAACTGCAAAAAGCAGGAGTGGCAGTAGGAATTGCGACAGATCTCGGTTGCTTCCACTAACAATCTCAGATATGTTTGAGGAAGGGCGGACCGCACTATCCTCACAGAAAATGAAGAGTGGGGATGCCAGCCAATTCTCGATTGAAACAGCCCTCAAGGCTCTGACAATCGAAGGGCTAAGGTCCTAGGAATGGAAAAATCAGATAGGAAGTCTAGAAGTCGGCAAGCAAGCAGATTTTCTCGTTATTCAACCACAAGGCAAAATTCATCTCCAACCTCAGGAAATATGCGTTTCTCACCTCGTCTATGCTGTTAAATCCAGTGATGTTGATGATGTTTATATCGCTGGAGAACAGGTTGTTAACAAGGCCAGAGATACTGACAGTAGAACTTTAAAAGAAAAATTACGAAAGTTTAAAAAGTTTGCAAAAATCTTGCATTCTGAATATGCTATCTTATATACGGTTTGAAAAACCGCCTAAGACAGTAGGGGAGCTCGACTCATAAATATCCTACCGAGGACAAAACGTATCATGTAAAAAGAAGCGTATTGTACTTTCGTGTCTAGGTTTGGGCGCGTTTTTCTTTTGAAAAATTTCCCCAAGCAAAATAATAACGGAGTGAACACACTAATGAGTGAAGCAATTATTGCTAAAAAGCGGAACCAGTTGACGTAGTAGCTGAAAAATGAAAGCTGCTGCATCTATCGTCGTTGTAGACGCTCGTGGTTTGACAGTCGAGCAAGATACAGTTCTTCGTCGTGAGCTTCGTGGAAGCGAAGTTGAGTATAAAGTTATTAAAAACTCAATCTTGCGTCGTGCAGCTGAAAAAGCTGGTCTTGAAGATCTTGCATCTGTATTTGTTGGACCATCTGCAGTAGCATTTTCTAACGAAGATGTTATCGCACCAGCGAAAATCTTGAACGACTTTTCTAAAAACGCTGAAGCACTTGAAATCAAAGGTGGTGCAATCGAAGGCGCTGTCGCATCTAAAAGAAGAGATTCTTGCACTTGCAACTCTTTCCAAACCGCGAAGGACTTTTCTATGCTCCTTTCTGTACTTCAAGCGCCAGTGCGCAACGTTGCTCTTTGCAGTCAAAGCGGTTGCAGACAACAAAGAAGACGCAGCTAATCTTGTGCTACGCAGCGTAGCTCTAGCTACGAAAAATCTATTATAAATTTAAAACATATTTGGAGGAAATAACAATGGCATTGAACATTGAAAACATTATTGCTGAAATTAAAGAAGCTTCAATCCTTGAATTGAACGACCTTGTAAAAGCTATCGAAGAAGAATTTGGGTAACTGCAGCTGCTCCTGTAGCTGTTGCTGCAGCTGGTGCTGCCGACGCTGGTGCTGCTAAAGATTCATTCGACGTTGAATTGACATCTGCAGGCGACAAAAAGTTGGCGTTATCAAAGTTGTACGTGAAATCACTGGTCTTGGTCTTAAAGAAGCTAAAGAACTTGTTGACGGTGCACCAGCACTTGTTAAAGAAGGCGTTGCAACTGCAGAAGCTGAAGAAATCAAAGCTAAATTGGAAGAAGCTGGAGCTTCAGTTACTCTTAAATAAGAGGCATATACCAATTAGAATTCGGAATACTATAGTATCAGCCTTTAGAATCGTGAACACATTTTAGAAACTGATAAATATTTAGTTTCCTACCCAAAAACCCTACCAAAAAATTAATGGCTCTTGTCAACTGTAGTGGGTTGAAGAAAAGTTAAGATCTAGAAAGGACGAAATTTGTCCTTTCTGATATTGAGAGCGATAAAAAATTCGTAGAAGCTAAAGTTCCGAAATCCAAAGGCATTTCGCTTGATAAGTTTAACGAGATTATTGGTCGCTCCAGTTTGGCGTTAGAATAGGGAGTTGAAGGGCGTTGACGATTTTCTCTTTCGTCCTTAGAAAGGTTTTAAAGACAGTCTGAAAAAGATGATGAACCTATGATTGTCCTCACAAGTCCGAAGAATTTGTCAGGTTCCTTGTTCTGAAAAGTGAAAAAGCAAGAGTTGATAGAGATTGTAGTGGTGTTTCAGAGTCTCTGAATAGCTCAAAATCTTGTCTAGAATCTCTTTATTCGTTAAGTGCATACGAAAAGTAAGGGCGATCAAAATCGTTTATCACTGAGTTTACGACTATCCTGTTGAATGAGTTTCCAGTAGCGTTTGATGGCCTTGTATTCATGGGATTTTTCGCTCAAATTGATTCAAGGATTTGGACACGGACACGACTCATAGCACGGCTTAGATGTTGGACAATGTGAAAGCGGTCAAGAACGATTTTAGCGTTAGGAAAAAGTTTTCACTGGCAATATCGTAGTAAGGGCTAAACATATCCAACGTAATGATTTTCACCTGACAACGAACAGCTCGTTCGTAGCGCAGAAAGTGATTTCGGATGATAGCCTGTGTTCTGCCTTCAAGAACAGTGATAATGTTGAGCTTGTCAAAATCTTGTGCAATAAAGCTCATCTTCCCTTTGTAAAGCTGTACTCGTCCCAGACATAATCTCAGGGAGGTAAGAAAATCAGACTTAAAGGAAATCATTGAGCTTACGAATGACAGTTGAAGTTGAAATAGCCAGCTGATGAGCAACATCGTCATAGAAGTCTTTTTCAATCAGCTTTTTGCGCACCTTTGGTTGATGATACGAGGAATTTGATGATTCTTCTTGACGATAGAAGTCTCAGCGACCATCATTTTCGAACAATGATAGCACTTGAAACGACGCTTTTTCAGAAGAATTCTAGTAGGCATACCAGTCGTTTCAAGGTAAGGAATCTTAGACGGTTTTTGAAAAGTCATATTTTTCATTTGACTTCACAATAAGGACAAGATGGAGCATCGTAGTCTCAGTTTGCGATGATTTCTTTTGTGTGTATCCCTATTGATGATATCCATAAATTGGATATTAGGGTCTTTGATATCGAGTAGTTTTGTGATAAAATGTAATTGTTCCATATGATTCTTTCTAATGAGTTGTTTGATCGCTTTTCATTATAGGTCTATGGGACTTTTCTCACAAAAAGGCTCCATAATATCCATAGGGGTTACCCTACACAATATTATAGAGCCAAATTAATTTGGCAGGGTTTTTCTTTTAATAAAATTATTTTTGGAGAACAGGGTTCGTTTTAAATAACCGAAGTAAGCTATGTATAGATTCTAATTATAGTAAATTTCGTATTTCAAATTTTGTAGAAATTTTTAAGAACCCGTGACTATCATTGCCACTATTTTGAGGAATTTGTCGTTCAAAATCGGGAAAAATCCAGATGAATTACAACACCATTTTGATTTTATCTATGGTGTTCAGACTGATGACAATCCAACCCAAGCTTTTAGCTCGTTTTCGTCAGAATGAAATTACAAAAGAAGAAATGCTTGCTGAGTTTAGAAAACCCTATTCTTTTAAAACAATTATCCATTCACAACCAATCTTTTTGTGATATAATGAAAATAGAGAAGGTTTATCAATCAAAAACAGGGAGAGGAGTTACAAAAATGGCAGTAGTATCATTGGAAAATAATATTAAACTATATAGTTCAGAATTATTTCAAGCACTATTAAAAGCCTCTAATTATAAATTGGATGAGCGTATTGCTCAGACTGTTGCAGAAGGCTATGCTCGTAATCTAGATTATTCTGATCCTGAACTGATGCATGTTGGTGTAACTTCGGTTGCTAACAATCTGCTTACAAAAATTAAACAAGAGTATTTTAATGTATAGTATTTTTTGAAAAAGCCACCGAAAAAGGAATTACTCTTTAAGGTGGCTTTATAAAGTAAAGTTTGATAGAAAATACAGAAATAACGCACCAATTTTGGTGCGTTCTGCTTTTATGCTATAATGAAATTATAAAAATAAAGGAGTTTGCCATGATTGGAAAGAACATAAAATCTTTTACGTAAAACGCATGACTTAACACAACCCGAATTTGCACGGATTGTAGGTATTTCACGAAATAGTCTGAGTCGTTATGAAAATGGAACGAGTTCAGTCTCTACGAATTAATAGACATCATTTGTCAGAAGTTTAATGTATCTTATGTCGATATTGTAGGAGAAGATAAAATGCTCAATCCCTGTTGAAGATTATGAATTGACTTTAAAAAAATTGAAATTGTGAAAGAAAGAGGTGCTAATCTATTATCTCGACTCTATCGTTATCAAGATAGTCAGGAATTAGCATTGATGATGAATCTAATCCCTTGGATTTTAATGAGTGATGATCTATCTGACTTGATTCATACGAAATATCTATTTAGTAGAAAACTTTTGATGAAATAGAGAGATATAGCGGCTATTTGGATGGAATTGAACGTATGTTAGAGATATCTGAAAAACGGATGGTAGCCTAATGGAAATCCAAGATTATACTGATAGTGAATTTCAAACATGCTCTAGCACGGAACCTTCGTTCACTGACAAGAGGAAAAAAAGTCCAGTAAGCAACCTATAGCGATTTTTACTTGGAGGGCAAAGTGGTGCTGGTAAGACTACAATTCATCGTATCAAAACAGAAAGAATTTCAAGGAAATATTGTTATTATAGATGGAGATAGTTTTTCGCTCTCAGCATCCACACTATTTCAGAACTGCAGCAAGAATATGGCAAAGATAGTGTTGAATACACCAAAGATTTTTGCAGGTAAAAATGGTAGAGTCTTTAGTAACAGAATTGAGTCATTTGGGATACAATCTTTTGATAGAGGAACTTTACGAACGAGTTGACGTTCCAAAGAAAACAGCACAACTCTTTGAAAAAGTAGGGATATGAAGTACAATTAGCCTTGATTGCGACAAAGCCTAAGCTGTCCTATCTGAGCACCCTTATCCGATACGAAGAACTGTACGCTATCAATCCAAATCAAGCACGCGCAACTCCAAAAGAACATCATGATCTGATTGTAAATCATCTAGTTGAGAATACCCACCAGCTGGAGCAATTAGGTATCTTTTGAAACAAATCCAAATCTATCAACGAGATAGGACCTGTGTTTACGATTCTAGAGATGATGAAATATCAGCAGTAGCTGTTCTTCATGAGTTACTGTTTTGGAGAGTGGAGTCAGGTAGAGAAGGAGATGTTGAAGATAGGGCAGGAACGGTTGAGAGAATCGCATAACAAAGAAAGATAATATTGGGAGTAAGTTATAATTGATTATGTCAGAGAATTTAAAAATTATTTTGATAATCTATATGCTAGGATAGGAATAATATGCTGAGTGTAGATTTTAATCAATCTATTGATAAAAATACATGCCTCAATAAATAATGATGATCTTGAAGATATTTTATTGGAAGAGAAAACTTCCGATGATGGTGGTATTATTGCAATGACAGGATTTTATTATCAAATGATGGTTTCAGTCCTTTATTTGGGAGAAGTTTTTCAAGGTAAGTGGGATGGAATGTTTCTGATCACCATCAGGATATTGTACTATTTAATAATTCACAAAAAGATAGTTAAATTTGTACAAGTTAAAACTAAACAATCAAACTTCTCGAGTATGATTATAAGATTTCTCAATCTTGGATTCCGAAGTTGTTTAAGACAGGTTATAATATAAGGCTCTAAAAGAATATACTTTAGAGTTTGAAATAGTATCAAACTGTCATTATTCTGATAAAAATAAATATCCTTCTACCTTTTTATTCTTCTGGTAATTTACAACCATGCGATGATAACGAAGTCGTAAAGAAGGTTATAAAATATTTCTCTAAAAGTGTCATTGAATCAATAAGAGCAATGCTAGATAAAAGAAAAATTTTATCTAAAAGTCCAGATTCTATGTTAGTAGGAACATATAATCAATGTTCGTAAAAATTTAAAAATAGCACAGAACAAAAGGCTTATTTATTTTTCAAAATTTTAATATGGAGCACAAACTCCGAAATCACTAGAGCATGAGCTAGAAACGAGGTATTCCAGAAATTCTAGGTTTCAAGAATAGTCTGCTTTACATGAGATATTAAATAATATTATTGCAGAGTTTTTAAAGCTTGTTACAATCCTAAAGATTCTTCAATTCAATTGATTAAAGACGAAAAATTAAGAGAATAAGAGAATATATCAAGAAAAATTAATGGATAATTTAACTAAGGAATATCATAGTAAAATCTGATGAAAAATCTTGACTCAATATTTTACAAATTAGATAGTGATTATTCTAAGTTAAAACTGAATTCAGAGTTTATCACTGAGTTTAAAAATTTGTAGATCAATTTTGGCAAGATTTGAAAAATTTTATCAACTAGTAATCTTACAATGGTGAGTATTATTAATCGGTATCTAAAATATAATGAATGTATAGATACAAAGCTTGAGGAAGAGTGAGTGTGAAACGCATATAATGATCTGCTGTCGTTACTGTTTCTCAAGATTTCTATTGAGGATTTAATGGTTGAAGAGAAAAATCGGTACATTCTATCAATGAATTGATAGACTCTTTTTAATTTTAGAATAATGATGATATGAAGAATTCCTGTGAAGTTATCCAGAATTCAAAGACTTATTTCAAGGTTAGATAGTTCAGAAAAACTGAGAATAGCAAATTTTAGAGATGTTTCTATAATTGACTGAGTCAATTTGATAATGATAATAGCGATCATCATGCTCGAACTAAAAAGAAGAACTTGATTTTTCTTTAAATCCTAGCATAAATAATTCCAAATTAGATGACAATGAGTACCAATAATATTACAGATGTTCAGCTACCAATTAATATTTTATATGCGCATCGTGATAACTAAATGCAGTAAATAAATCAGAAAACAATACAATAATCTCAAAAGATATGAAAAGAAAGATTAATGAGGAGTTGAAGTGATGGCACTAGTTGATGAGTTAGTAACTCAAATTAATAACGCTCAATATAAAGAGATAACCATTCAGAAAATAGGATATCCTACTTTTTATGATGAGGTAAATGGAATTTTACTTATTATTTATAAAGAACAAATAATACAAATTATTTATTAAGAGAGGAAATTAATAATATAGAGAAAAATATTAGAGAGGTTATCAAGAAAAGATACGAGATAGTAATTTATGGAATACGTATTAATTTTTGTTAATAGAAAATTCGTTCAATGAAAAGTATTATTACATAGAAAGAGATGTAAGAAATCTTAGAAAGTATGTTATTCAAAATGAAATGGATATTTTATACACCATTTCTGGATAGATCAAATAGTATTAGGAAAAACCAAGCAAGCAGAAGAAAGATATCCTCTACTAGCGAAAAATTAAAGAATTGTATTTAGGTATAAGGAATAAAGGTGGAGAGCATTAACTAATGCTGAAATAAATAAAATTTTGGAAGAAATGAATTTTTAGAAGGTGATTCAGATGATTAGATTGTGAAACAAGTAACAATCAAAAATTTTAGGAATTTCCAAGGAGAATATGAATTTGATTTTACTAAAAATATCACTATATTTTTAGGTGACAACGAACGGAAAAAGTTCAATTTTTGATGCAATTCAATGGTGCATTACTGGAAAAATTGATAGGTTTGGGGAAAATAGTGCTGAGTCTTGGAAGAATATATTAATTAATAAGAGATTCTAGTGACTGTTTTTGTTGAAATACTTTTTCAAATGAATTAAAACTTAAAAAGATCAGTATCACGAAATAGCAATATAACTGTTAGTTGCAAAAATAGAGATGATAGGGTTGTAAGAGGTGAGGAAATGTAAAGATTGTCTCAATAGTGCGTTTGTAGATTCTCAGAATAATAATTTTGATTTTCAAGAAGCTTTGAAATCTTCTCTGCTTGCTCAAGATCAGGTATTGAATTTTTATTGCAAGTGATACTCCAACTCAACGTTACAATGTCCTTTCTTCGATACTAGGAATGGAAGAAATAGCAAAAATAAAACAAAACCTAGAAACAGTTCGAGAATAATAGAAAAGAAAGTTAACGAGGAGGATAGAATTGAGAAACAAATCACAGAAGAAATTGAAAATCAGAAATTAAAACTCGAGACGAAATATGATATAGCTAATATAAATATAGAAATAGCTAATGACTTTAATTTTGAAGATAAGCAAAATGAAAAGGACAATCTTTTAAAAAGTAAAAACTCAAATTGAAGATAAACTAAATAGATTTCATTCATTAAATACAATTGATGGGGATATAGGAAATCTAAGTCGACTAACAGAAAAGATGCAAGAGTTAGAAAGTTTTCTACTCTCAGAGTGAAAGAGAGAGAGAGGATAATAAAAGATCTTGCTCTGAATGAAAAATAGTCTTGAGCAGAACAAAAAGAATATTGAACGAGTAAATCAGGAAATGAAATATATCTCAAAAATGGAGAGAAGGAAGAACTATTGAGAAGCAGTTGTCAAGTCCAGAACTCTATGAATTATCGTTTGAGCTTGAAGAAAGTATTCAAGAACAAATTTATAACTAATCGTTTACTAGATAAATATAACTACACTTTTGTCAAGGATTGGTGAATATAATCAATTATTGCAAAATAGAAAAGTGTTCAAAATCTATTGATGAATTGAGACAAAAATTAAGCATAAAGAACTTGAAATAACTAATCACCAAAATAATATTATAGACTTGAATTCTGAACTACTTTCAAATAATTCAGATAATGATATTGAGTTATTAATCGAAATGGTTCGAGAAGCTTCTAAATTTGTAAATAGCCACAGAGAATTTGAAAATAATTGTCCAGTGTGTAATCAAAGTGTTTTAAATGTTTCTGCACTTTGACAGAAGGATTGCACATTTAGCTGGCAGCAAAGCAAAAGTACTGCTGAGAGAATTGGTAAAAGCATAAAAGGCAGACACGAGAACTTGAAGAACAGTTAATAACAAACAGAAAGAGATTGGGCAACTTCAATTTACTATATCAGACTTAGAAAAATCAATATAGTGAAATTCGAGAAGACTTCAAAGTCTAGAAGGTCACTCTCTATATGTAAAAGAATACTTTAGTTTAGATCCTACTCAAATAGATTTAAGTATAAATAATCTAAAATATAATATTGAGAAGCGACAACAATATTTGGCGTTGAAAAATAAGAAAGGTCAAAATTGCTGCCAGCAATTAGAAGAACAGTCTGATGTAAGATTTTCTGGCTTAAATTTGAAACCAATTGATAAAGAGAATAGAGCTCTCACTAAAAAGAATGACGAGTCTATCAACTCTTAGAAAGAGTTGATGTTAAAAATGAGGAGCAAAACTAACTTCTGGACTCTCTTAAACGAATGGATGAACTGATTGGTGAAATTTCCAAAGAGTATAGATTTTGCTGACAATGATAATCCTTCAATAGTTTTGACGGACTTAATAAATGATAAAGTTAAAAATAGATAGATTATCGCAAGAGTTACGGAATCATAAAAACATTATTGAGTACAATACTATAAAAGATGATTTACTTAATAAGGAAGAGTCATTACGTCATGTTCAAAAGGTAAAAGAAAAGCTTGATAATAAATATAAACTAGTTGACAAAGAAATTAATCATATTAATCAGAAATTTAGTTTTTCTAAGATTATTAATAGTATAAGTCCATAATTCAAAAATATTTTAACTACCTTTAATCCAAATGTAGTTACCTATAGAAATCTACACCTTTAATATAGATGACAACAAAAATACCTTAGATATTGAAATAGTAAATAGTAATCAAACTATCAAAGCTGCCAATGTTCTGAGTTCTGGACAGCTTAATGTTTTGGCAATTTCAATTTTTATTGCAAAGAATATCAGCAAAATAATTCAGCAATTGATTTCATTGCCATAGATGATCCTATTCAAAATATGGATGATATTAATCAATTTTCAATGATTGATGTTTTAGGCCGATTGAACAAACAGCTTATTTTTGCAACAACACATGATGCCAAATATGTAAATCTTTTTGAAGAAAAATGAACTCGGTTGAATAATATTTCTGTTTATTATTTGAATGCTGAGGAAGATAGATATGAAAATATATTAGAAAATAACTAACGTAATAATATTTATTATATATTGTTTGCAAGAGAGCTTCAGCTCTCTTTTCTTCTCCTCATCTTCATGCTGTGATAACTTTTTCAAATCATCATTGTTATCCTTATATCATTCACTAAGAAAAATAAAGTGTTGATTTTTCTACTGGGGGTTTGGGGGCGAAGCCACCGAGTTATCTTATCGTTGGCTGTCAAAACTGGAAGGTTTTTGGTCGGTTGGCGATATGATTTTTAGGGATATTGTGGACACATATCTGAGCTCGCAAAGACCGAACAAGAAGCAAGTGAGGTCTTTAGGAAAGCAGTACTGACAATGTGAGGTAGACTTACACTGTCAGACAAGTAGAATGTTGAAGGATATCAGAATGGGACAAGAAATTAAGTCAATCTGAAAGCAATTTAGAATTACGAGACAAGAAGAAAAACAGATAAAAAGAAATGATGAGGGAACAAAAAGTGGATAGTTTCTCAGAATTTCTTCGTCAAAATTTATTGAAAAAGAATTATCAGGATAGAATTTTTGAAAGTTGGTTCTCCTTTGGCAGTCTCAAAGGTTTGAACAGATTAGTCGAGATGTGTATGAAGTTCTGGTTGTCGCAAGAGAAAATCATCAAGTGACTCAAGAGCACGTCTCAATCTTATTGACTTGCGTTCAAGAATTGATTGCTGAAGTGAATCAAGTGCAGCCACTCAGTCGTGAGTTCCGTGAAAAATATATGGGTTAGAGGATGTAATGGTTTATCGCTATCGTACCAATCTCAAAAAGTATTTCTAACTGATCCAGAATTACACCAATTGAATGAACGGATTGCTAAGAGCAATTGTCAAAATTTCTCAGCCTATGCAGAAAAGTTTTGCTTAATCCCAATATGTCTTTTGTCACAATTAACACGGATACTCTATGAACAGTTAGTGTTTTGAATTGAGACGGATTGGAAATAATATTAATCAAATTGCGCGCGCTATCAATCAGAGCCATCTGATTTCTCAGGACCAATTACAAAGAATTGGAGTAAAGGAATTAGTGAGTTAATATACTGGAGTAGAGAAAGATTTTCAAGTTGAAGTGAATAGACTGAGGATTTTTATGGTAGTCACTAAACACTTATGACGCACGGGAAAAAATATCGTAGGCGTTTAATTAAGTATATTCTCAACCCTGATAAAACGGACAATTTGAAATTGGTATCTGATTTTTGGCATGAGCAGTACTTGGACTTCCCTAATCATGCAGAAATGGTAGAGATGTACAATATCAACTTCAGCAATAATGACAAGTTGTACGAATCCAGAAACGACCGACAAGAAAAACACCAACAAACTATTCATGTTCATCACCTCATTCAATCATTTTCTCCTGAAGATAATCTGACACCCTGAAGAAATTAACCGCATTGGTTATGAGACCATGATGGAATTGACAGGAGGTCGTTTTAAGTTCATCGTAGCAACTCACAGACAAAGATCATGTTCATAATCACATCCTAATCAATGCTATTGACCGCAATTCAGATAAAAAGTTGATATGGAACTATGCCTTTGGAACGAAATCTCCGTATGATTTCTGACCGTATTTCTAAAGTGGCTAGTGCAAAAATTATTGAGAAACGTTATTCCTATCGAGATTATAAAAATATAGGAATCTAGTCATAATGAATTGAAACAGCGTCTTTATTTTTGCTGCAGCACCTAAATCGCTTGATGATTTTTAGAGAAAGCAAAGCAGTTGCATGTTCAGATTGATTTTAGTCAGAAGCATAGCCGTTTTTTGATGACAGATAGAACGATGATAAAACCAATTCGAGGTCGCCAACTTAGTAAACGAGATTTATATGATGAAGAATTTTTAGAATGCATTTTGCTAAGCAAGAGATTGAAAGTCGTTTAGAATTTTTGTTGAACCGTGTCAATTCTTTAGAAGAGTTAATAACAAAAAGCAAAAGAATTGAATCTAACCATTGACTTAAAAACAAAAATGTAACTTTTTATCCTGGAAGAAGATAATCAAAAGATAAGTTTGGGTCATCAAAAATAAGTGATAAGAAATTATATGATGTCAAATTTTTCAAGATTATTTTAAAAAAATAAGAAGTCGGTGATTTAGAAGGATTAGAAAAATTTAAAGGACAGTACCATGTTTTTCAAGTAGAACGAGATAAGGATAAAGTATCCACTGAAGAGATTGAGGAAGCCTTTGAGACATTTAAGGAAAAACGAGATGCCGTTCACGAATTTGAAGTGGAACTTGCAGAACATCAAATTGAGAAGCTAGTTGATGAGGGCGTCTATATCAAAGGTGGCTTTTCGATAGTCAAAACAGAGCGGTCTTATTTTCATTCCCTAACTATCAGCTAGAGATATTGAAGAAGACAAATCAGAAAAAAATATAAAAGTATATATCCGAGAGACAACCTCATACTTTGTATATAACAAAGAACATTCGGATAAGAATCAGTATGTCAAAGGACGAACATTGATAAGACAGCTAACCAACGATAGTCGAGTAATACCATACAGAAGACCCACAGTTAAGAGTCTACAGGAAAAGATTACTGAGATTAACCTCTTCATTGAATTAACTGAATCAGATAAGAAATACAAGACATTAAAGACGGTTAGTAAAAGAAATAGCAGAGATAGATATAAAACTAAATCAAATTAATGAAAAAAATCGCCAACTTAAATAAGATGATGGAAGTGCTTATCAATTTGAAGGATGAGGATGTAAGCAGTCGAAAGCTTGCAAGATATGACTTTTCAAAATTAAATTTGCCAGAATCAATTACAGCAGAACAAGTAGCGAAGAAATAAGAGCGTTTCAAGAGGAGCTAGATCATTATCTTTATGAGTATGAGAGCTTAATAAAAATTTAGAAATGTTTGTAAAAGTACTGAATGATAAGTATTTTGATAAAAAATTAGTATAGAAATACTATTGGAATAACAAGAACTAATCCTATGGTGGTTAAAGATTAACTACCTTTATGTTATTAGTTAATATATTTATCATAGTGTTCTTGGTACTGTGCTTTTTATATTATGTTCTCCTAGAATTTTCAAATACCTGAAGTGCTTTGTTTTCATCTTTTTCGATTCCGTTCGCAGAATTGCGCTTAAATTCAAAATACCCACACGTATATAAGAAGACGGTTTGTTCATAATAGTTTAATTCATTATTTAGTAATTTTTATTTCTTTGATTAAAAACTACAATTTTGAAATTCTTCTTTATCAATACTAACAATTAGGCAAATTGATTGCCAATTGTGTAACAAGCCATTTATTTGTCTTGATTTAAAGTTGAATAGAGATAATTTTTAACATTTCTATAGTTAATAGGAAAAAGGAGTTATAATTAATTGTTCTTACACAGTTACCTAATAAGATAATTTCATAGTAACCCCGAGTTTTCTACTTTAAAAAGATAATCTGTAAGCTGTTAACTCCTCATCCGAGGGAAGAAAATTTTTATTTGTGGTATAGAATCGATTTTTACCATTGTCTTTTCATAAGGACCCAAGTTAAAACTTGAAGAGTTTGATAGTAATTCAATAATATTAGCAAAATTTTTGAGGAGTAGTGTTTCGAATATGTTGCACCAAGTTGCGAATGATCCAGTTTTAGTAGAATTATTGTCATGAAGAATAATGATTCATCCAAAGTTATATGTAATTTATCTAAAATATTGATTAGTCGAATACAAGATATTTCTGATTCTCCCCGTTCAAATCTAGAGATTTGAGATTTAGATAAATTACTATCAGCAATTGAACATAAACTGATTTGCTTTCCTTTTCGAATTTTTCTGAGTGTTATACCAAGTTTTGATTTCATATTTCCATTTTCCCAACAAAAAGTAATTGATTCTTATTTATTGTACAATAAATAAAAACTGAAAGGAAGTCTAAATATTAAGAAAATTTTAAAAATCCCTAATTTTATATGTTGGTAATGGATATTATTATTGTCGGTGGATAAAATGTTTAGGGTGTACACCTAAGTCTTTAGATATCTTCTAAAGACTTAGTACTGGTTGGAGGACATGATGAAAGATAGTATGGTTAATATTGGTTAAATTATTTTCCGGAGTATAGTTTAGAAACGTTTGAAGTAGAATAGATATTAAGGACCTATCTTTTCTCTTATTCAAAGACTCAGCTCCTGTAATAGAAAATTTAAATTTGACTATTGAGTCAGGACAGAGAATTGCACTAGTCGGTCAACTGAGGTCAGGAAAAAGTACGTTATCAAAAATACCATCAAGATTATGAGAAGATTGATACAGGAAAAAGTTTTATTTGATGGTGTAAATATTAATCAAATAGATAAAAATATTAAGTCAAAAATTTAGGAGTAGTTCCACTAGGATTCATTTTATTCAACAGAAGTATTCTTGACAATATAACTTTAAAGCATGAAGTTACTTCACAAAAGATAGAGGAAGTTTGTGAAAAGCAGGTTCAAATCTATGATGCAATCATGCTATGACGATGAAATTTAACACTATCATCTCAGATTTGGGTTCAAATATTTCAGGTGGTCAAAGACAACGGATAGCACTGGCATGCATTAATAAATAACCCTAGTATTGTAATTTTAGATGAAGCAACTAGTGCATTAGACACTATAATGAGGAAAGAATAACAGTATATAAAAAGTAAGGGCTGTACTCAAATAATTGTAGCTCATAGATTGTCAACGATTAAGGATCCGGATATTATTTTTGTAATGAAAAGTGGTAAGATTGTTGAGTAAAGAAATCATAAGTACTTAATGGCTCTTGGTGGAGAGTACTATAGCTTATATACAAAAAGGAAATGAGGTAAAGAAAATGAAGAAGAAAAATGAATATGTAATTTCAACAGCAGCCTCACTAGGGGTGATGATTGGAATAGTGTTTGCAATTTTTAGATTTTCCAGTTGAATATGGTATTTCTTTAGGATTGTTGAATGGAATAGTATTAGGGTCTGCTGATTGTTTACAAAAACAATAAAAATTAGCATATTTTTGCTGTAAACTAAGGAGAGAGATGGCTATAGTTGAAATTATAAATCTAACAAAAAGCTTTTAAAGATATTGAAGTTATTCATAACACTTCATTTTTATTTAAATAATAGAGCAACTACATTAGTAGCTTAAAACATGATTA
>BNJU01001724.1_pt1 | contig 18162 bp, 27 predicted proteins | sample 8539281 | NCBI WGS metagenome assembly BNJU01 (sample SAMD00202456, study PRJDB9452) | human saliva metagenome | isolation source: human saliva | place: Japan
TGACGGAATGCATCAACATCTGCCGTTAAGAGACGCACGTGTGAGCGCACTTTGTGGGCTCAAATTTTCCCTTCACGGATAAGCTTCATTAAAGTTGGACGAAATCGGCGCTTTGGCAGCGTCGTCGTTAGCTCTTTGTGGAACGCTCACCCAGGCTGACTCCTGGTCATTACAAACGTAATCATCTCTGCGATCAGTGAATTCAGCTTGGTAAGCTCCTTCGCTTTATCTCTCAATACTCACCTGAACGAAATATGTTTGCATCAGCTAGCAAGCTCCGCAGCCAAAATTTTGACGTCACGGAGCTCCTCAGCATCTTGCCTGACCTCTGCAAAGGCTGGGCAAGCGTGTCTCTAATAGTCACGGCACCTCTGAACTCTTTACGACTGTTACCCCAGATTACAAGGTATCCATAATATCTGCAATATTTTCATTTTACAGATAAAATCCCGGTTTCCTCTATTTCAGGCGAAGGTACCGTTTTATGAAATTGGGATTTACACCTGCGCTCCCTCTTCCATTTGCGGATGCGCGTGCAGGGTTGGTGAACAGGGCGACCGTGTTAATGCACCATTTCCAGATGGGCCACCGCGCGGGTGATAGCCCATGCGCGCTGTTCAGTGTAACTTCGGTCTCACTCAGGTTCTCAAACGCAAAGCTCAGCGACCTTTTCCCGCAGCATATGCTGCTGTTCAGCGAGCTGTACCGCCGTAACGCATAGAACTGCTGGTAGAGACCACCAGGTTGTTCCATTTATACCTTCGGCAGGTGTTGCACGCCTGCCCGCTTGTTCTCGGCGTTCCCAGCCCAGCAGAGTTCACCCAGCCAATCTGGTACGATAGGTGTTCCAGAGCGCCGATACTGCTGCTCCCGCCGATCACCAGAAAATCTTGTTCTCAAAGCGCTTCCGAGTTCATTTTTATGCTGTTCGTTCAGTATGACAAGAGTTACGATTCGACGAAGTCACGCGCACTATATCCACAAACCGTTCGCTCTCTTTCTGAACCCAATGCTTATGATGCTCAAAATTTCGACCCGTGTATTCGGCATAGAAGCGGCTGCCTGCTTCACATCACCGACTTTGACGCCGGGTCCTTATCCCTTGAATAAATAGGGTTGGCACTTTGTGATCTGTGGCAGAAGCGGTATTGGGTGCCCGACCGGATGTTCTCCCCACAGCTCACTGATCTGGAAATGATTGAAAAACTCGTGCCGCGTCTTTCGAGATGGGCAGCAGTTTGCACCTCATCCAGAATTTCGGGAGTAATTTTCTCGCGATTCCCCAATCAGTGACCCGGCAATAATGTTCTTTGCCAGCCACCTATTCTGCAGGTTTTATATGCCACCTGATTGAGTGCAAACGCACCACCAACCGTCCCATAAGTGAATACGGTGCTGAAGCGGACACACCCCAAGGCGCTACCAGCACCAGCTTGCCAATATACTCCGGATACCGCAGCGCATATTGCAAAGCAATGGCGCCGCCCATTGAAAGGCCACACAAGGTAACATTTTGAGCGTTCAAAGTATCAGGAAAGCTTTGAGGAGCCCGTGTGAAACTCAGCGAGTACTCTAATTCGGGTTTATCGCTGTTGCCGTACCCTGGCAGATCCAGAGCAACTAAAGGCTGAGATCCGGTCCAGGTCTGCATGATCGTTTTCCAGGAGAGCATGGCGTGATCCACCCCGCCACCATGAAGGAGCATGATAGGTGTGCCTTCACCCTCCGTACTGTAGTACGCGGTTTTAATGCCTTCAAGATCGAGAAAGTGGGTCGAGATACGATTCATGAATATCACCGTCTTTCCTGCCGAGTCCACCGCTATTAAGTCTATCCTGTAAAAGGCGCACATACGATAGTGAGTCCCCGAACCATTCAGGGTTTTGGTTGGCAGGATGTATGTCCGCATAGCCAGCCATACACAGTTTTTGGTAGGGTGTTGGGTTATACAGCGCCGCACCCGTTAGCGGTACTGCCGGTATTCTGTACCGAATTTCTGGGTGAGAACCCGCTCTTCAGGAATAATCTGAAAACGCGTTATCCAGGCGACGAAAAGTACCACCCCGAGCACAGCCTGCACCTGCCACAGCCACACCGCCCACCCGGTAAGTATGCAGACCATACCCAAGTACATGGGGTTGCGGCTTAAACGATATATTCGGAGAGAGACAATGTTTACGGTGCGTTCGGGGGCGAACAGGTTCACTGTGGTGCGGGCACGCCCTAAATGACAGCACCCCCACCGCGTCTACCGTTGGGCCGAGTACAACCAGTGCAGGGCAGGGAACCAGCAGCAGCGGTGGTCTGCCTGTCAGCGGTGGCATCCCGCAGATGAGCCACATCAGTGAGCGCACTGGTGCCCCAATAAGTGGCGGGTGGAACTTTTATATTCAAGGGCTGCAGCTAGTCTTTTCATGGGGAGCAAGTTGTTATTTCGGTCAGAAGCGGGGTTTATGCGGGGAAAGCGGCGCTAACACTGCCTCTACCGCCGCGAGCGCGTGAATGGTGGTGCTGTCAAAGACCGGCAGCGGGGTCTTGTCCGCTTCTACTGCCAGGCAGAGTTCGGTGCACCCCAGGATCACGCCTTGGGCGCCCTGCTCCTTCAGCCCTGTAATGACCTGCTGAAGATACTGCACGGCTTCGGGCTCCCACGGCCCAGGCACAGCTGCTCAAAAGATGATGCGGCTAGTCTCTGCCTGTTCCGGTTCGGTTGGTACGATCGTGTGGGTTCCTTGCGCCGCCATGCGCTCAGTGTAGAACCCGTCGCTCATGGTGAAGGTTGTGCCCAGCAGCCCCACCCTCTGCAGCCCCCTGCCTTTGGATGGCGGTGGCGGTGGCGTCAACTACGTGCAGTAGCGGTACGGTGGTGGCGCGCTCTATCGCGAGGGGCAACCTTGTGCATGGTGTTCGTGGCCAGCAGCAGCTGCGCGCACGCACCCTCAAGTTTTGCGGCGCTTGCCGCCAGCAGAACCCCAGCAGCTTCCCAGTCACCGCTTTTTTGCAGACGCACGACTTCCTCAAAATCTACGCTGTGCATCACGATGTCGGCGCTGCGGTTGCCTCCGAGGCGGCGGTTGACTTCACGGTTAATGATTCGGTAGTACAGGGCGGTGCTCTCAGGGCTCATGCCGCCGATAATGCCTAGGGTTTTCACGGTGCACGCTCCTTTTTATTTATTGTCTTCTGGCGGGTACTTCCCCTCATTGTAGAGTGAGCTCCAGTAACCCCGTCTACGAGAAGGTTTCTGTATTCGAAAGCCATATTAATTCTCTGAGTGCAAAAACTTTTCTGAATAGAAAAACCATCTGCTGAGGTACGCCCGAAGACCTCTGGGGTGGGTGTGCTTTAGACCCCCAGTGCGGCCCCATCTGCCATAGAGCCACGCGATCAGCGACCCCACCGCCAGGGTAAACGGCAGACCCAGCAGCAGGGTTTTGATGCGGGTTGCGACGGCGGTTTCACGCATAAAAGTACAGCAGTATGGGCCCAGCCCAAAGTTCAGCACGAGCGCCAGCGACACCAGCAGGAACGGTACGCCCAGCAGCACCCATGGTGAGGCTGATTCGATGTTCCCAGCTGCTCCGTGATGGTCTCCCCGTGGAGACCAGCTGCGCGAGTGGCAGGGGGCGGCGGGGGCGAATAGTACCGTGAACGACCACAGGAGTGTGCACGGCAGGATCACCCACCGAGGATGCCTGCGCATCCGACGGAAAGGACGATAATGACTTTATCGACTGCTTCTTCGCGTTCGGCGCGGCGGGCACGCCGGTAGGCCAGGGTGCTCAGCTGAGCCCTGTGGAACCCGCCAGTCCACGCTATGTGCGGACCGTGACGGGGTTATATTTTTCGTAGTTGAGTGACATTGGTAGCTCCATCGCTGAGTGAATAGTGGAGTATGTGTTTATGGTACTCCCCATCGCAGACTACCCGACTAAAGTAAGGCTAAGAAATACCCGTGAAAAGGTGTTGCAGGTTTCTTTTAGTGTTTAGTTGAGGTGGTCTTTTTATGGCCCGGAAGTTTCTTTATCCTCAATTCTATACGCACATTCTTTACATTTTCCACTCACACATCCTGCAATCTTTAGGTGAGTTTTAGGTGTAGCGGCAGGGGAAGGTTGAAGGAAATAGTGTGTCCATTATCGCGCCGACTAGGGGTTATGTTCTGCCGTACCGGTCGTGATTGTTACGCGCACTCCCCAGTGCTGTGGTACCAACAGCATTTTTATACGCTGCTGAGGGGCTAAACCGTGCGGTACTCCCGGTGCTCTTGTCTCATTCACAGGAGCTTGAACGCGCATGCCCACAGTGCGAGAGCTGTTTTTGCGTGCTTTTATAGTTCCCAGGTTTATGCTGCATTTAGTGATGACCGGATGCTTATGGCCGGGTGAGGAAAGCGTTGAGGGTTCGGCCTGAGTTAATATCGCGTGCAGTCATATTTTCTATATTTTCGGCATTGTCGTCATCTGTTATGGTTACGAAAAAGCAGATGGTGTTGGTATCGCACCCAGTGCGCGCAACATCTTGTTGCAGGTGTTTGAGGGCTTGAACAAACACGGGCAGAACGGTGTCTTGCAGTGAATCTCCTGAACGATCCAGCAGCCGCCACAATTCCTTGCTCACCCCGGCAGTTTACTGTTATTGAGCTGGCCGTTAGTGTACTCCCAGCTGTATATATCCCAGTCGTAGCTTGTGGGGTCGCCCCGCTTCACGTACGGTGTTCATGCTCATAAAGACCGAGCCGAAGTCGCTGTCTGTCACCAAGGCGCAGCCGTAGATGGTTTTCTCCCCAGCCAGTTTTTGCAGACCGTAAAAATCGTGAATGACAGCTTCGGTCACCATCTTTTGCAGCATATTTCTCCTTTATACTCTCGCACCAACTGTACAACAGTCTAAACGCAGCCGCAGAAGAGCACTTTTCCACCTCGGCCGAGGCTGTATAGGAGCAGAAATTATCGCACAGTTCCTAAAGTTCGGCGACCCCAGCGGATGGCCTCTATACGCCCGGTACTGCACAGGCAACAACTGTATGAATCACCGCGCTAAGTGAAGGGAAAAGTACCATGCCCCATTCTTTGCGGGTCCAGCCAATCAATGCGTCACCCGCCTGTATGACCGCAAAAGTCACAAGAAGCAGAGCGACGGCACCGCCTCGAAAATAGAAGGGTGCAATAAGAACGGCTATTCCGGCCGGTATGGCGCGCACAGCATACATGTACACATAGAAACGAGCATTAGCATCAACGGAAGAAGCGTGAACCATAAGCCCCGGACGATATATTGCCAAAAATGCGCTGGCGATTGTTACGAGTGCAGAAATAGTGTTTACGGTTAATAGAACGAGATTCATATCTAAACCTCCGCCGGTAGCTTTTCGTATGTGTTTTTATTCCTTTAAAGCTGCTGAGATAAAACGTCTAGGGTTTTAAGAGTGGCACTCACAGATTCATGCTGATGCTCCCCGCTCCACTGTTCAACCTGCTGGCGCCAGCGTTTGCGGATTTCCGCTAGTTTCCGTTCGCCGTGTTCGGTCAGGGAGTACCGCGGGGAACGTTTATGCGCAGGGGTTTTCGATGGGCATAACCAGCCCCTCGTCCCGTAGGGAGGTTGAGCTGCTTTTTGCACACCCTGCCGGGTTATTCCCATGCGTTCGGCGATTTGAGGTGATGTACTCGGTTCTTTCGCCATTGAGATTGCGCCTAATACCTGCCAGCGCGCTGTTGTGAGGCCGCTTTCGGCGGCGAACCGGTCTCCCCATGTGGTGAGTGCCCCCGTTCATACGGAAGATCTGCACCACGAGTTCGCTCAGTAATGAAGCATCCATTTTTCCTCCAGCAGCAATTGTGACAACCAGTTTACAAACATGACAACTGGTTGTCAATACTCCAGAGTGGGTGCTGCGGGGAAACGGCATAGAAGGGAAAAATATAAAACAGGGGGCAGATATTTGCGGTGGGGGTGCAGCCTACGCTCCGAAGAAAGAGCTGCGCTCCGATTTACTGTTATCTGGGGTACCCCACTAATAGATACCCCATAAAGCGTTAGAAACCCTGCTTTATTCACATAAATGACCTTTTGATTTTAGGAAAAATTGAAAACATTATTTTTGAGAATATTTAGGAAGCTTCCACTGAATACCCAGGCTATAAGCTTTAGGGTGAAGCCATGACTACTGATAAGAACCTTCTAAAACCTGAGCATGGAACAATCCAGACTCAAGATGTTCATGATGTCAAGAAAGAATTAGCGGCAGATTCGACTGAGAAGCAGAACTCGTTTCCTTCTGCTCTTATAGCTGTGCAGATTATAAGGACTGCTCTTGAGCTCATATTGGTAGTGCTGTTACTGCCATTGCTCTCTAATCCTTTAGTCCTAATCCTTTTCTTGCCTTTTGGTTTGTATTTTGTTTTGCAGGCTGTGGCATGGTCACGAGCAGAGAAAGAAACTCGGCTCGTTTGGGTTAGGGGAACTAATGTTTATAGCTTGCTAATTGTTGCGCCTCTTGGCGCTTTTTATACATGGTTCGTGATTGAGACGTCGGTTCCAAATGCTGATGTGCAGCCATTGTGGTGGATGCTAGGTGCCTGCGTTCTTGAAGCGATCATGAGCATTTTTATGATCGTTACGATAACCGTGATTAAAAGGAAATATCCTCATGATTTTCAGGATAAGAGAGTCACTGTCGCTAAACCTCGAATATATGACGATGCTCTACACGGTTCTCAGGGAAAGGGTACACGAGTTGGGTGATGAATCAGAATCCTTGAAGAAGCATCATGAAGATCCGATAGTAGAAATTCCTTGGCAGCACGTTAAAGTTAGGTCGGAGAAGAAAGCTTAGGGTGAAGCCATGACTGCTGATAAGAATTTTTCAACCGCTGATAATAATGATCCGCAGCCTCCCGTGGAAAAGCAAAGTGCATCGAATAATCCGGAGAATTCCCAACAAGAGCCAAAATATACACAGCTGTATGGCTTAGAAGGTGCCGACGGTAAGATGTCCATGGATCCCCAGGCGTCCCCAGAGCCTCAGGGCGCTGAGGTAAAGGAAGAGCCTCATAAACGCATATCAAAAAAATTTGATATAGACCCCAACACCCGCGAGCCTCTTCTCATAGCACAGGCTATCAAGAATGTTCTGATTATTATTCCTGCGCTTATCATACTGGTTTTTCTTGTCGGTGGATTTATTTTCGGTTTGATTCATGAGATTGATAATATTTCCCTGACTATCATAACTATTTTAATCATTATTGCACTGCCCTATATAGTTCACGTTATCTTGCAGGTTGTCGCGTTTATGCGGTTTAGGAAATCAGTCAAGTTTCGGTGGATACGAGGTGTCAATATTTACGGCCTTATTGTTGCCCCGATCTCCGAGGTTATCTATGTGCCGTTTATGCTAGGGCGGCTTCTTGATCCATCTTCATCTGCCGAGAACTCTTTTACAATAGTGGTGGTTATGGTAGCCCTTTACGAAGTTATTTTGGACATCTTAATGATTGTTGTCACGACAAATAGTATTAAGAAGACCGCCCAACTTTCAGAAAAAACTGAGGGTTAAGCATTAGAGGCACCCCTAGAGGACAGTAAAAACAACGATTCCTGCCCCTAATAGTGCGTGACTCTTATCTATAACACCATCCCCATTTCTCATGATGGGAAAGCCGATATTATCAGTTATTAGTACTACTTTTCTCATTATGCTGGTAACACTTATTGTAAGGTTTATTCACTTTGCAGGTTTGAGCCCCGGCAAAACCACAAGCAGAACAATATCGAGAACACCAGCAAGATTCTCTCGCAACCAAGCCTACACCTGTTACCAAGTACGCTTCGGACTTTCACATTCCCATCAATGGGTATCCGAAACTGTGCTCTGTTGCAGAAGGAATTGAAGAAGTCTTCCAAAGTCATGCCACAAGCCTTCACGAGAAATACAAAGCCGCCCGGCGCATCCTGATTTCAGGACACCCGGACGGCTTATCTACTCAAAACTGGGTGAAACTCTAGGCGGCTACTCCCCTAGTGTGTTACTCCCACTCAATGGTTCCCGGAGGTTTGGAGGTGACATCAGCACCACGCAGTTCACGTCTTTGACTTCGTTCGTAATCCGGTTCGAGATTTTTGCCAGCAGATCATAAAGGCAGGCGCGACCAGTCGGCGGTCATCGCATCCTCCGAAGAAACGGGCGCAGCACAATCGGATGCCCGTAGGTGCAGCCATCGCCCCTGCACACCCACTAGGACACACCGGACAGAAGTACCGCTGGGCACTGCCAAAATATGCTCGTCCTGGCCGGCTGCGGTCAGCTCTTCACTGCAATCGCATCCGCCGCGCGCAGGGTCTCAAGGTTCTCGCGGGTCACCTCACCACAATGCGGATAGCCCAGACCGGGGCCGGGGAACGGCTGGCGCGCCACGATCTTCTCAGGAACGCCAGCTGACGACCGATCGCGCGAACCTCATCGCTCGAACAGGGTACGCAGCGGCTCGACCAGCTCAAACGCCAAATCCTCAGGCAGACCGCCCACATTGTGGTGCGATTTAATATTCGCTGCGCCCTCGCCACCACCAGATTCGACCACATCCGGGTACAGGGTGCCCTGCACCAGGAACTTGATCTGTGCGCCCTCTTCGCCCGCTTCCTCAATGAGCTTGCGCTCGGCCTGTTCGAAGGAGCGGATGAACTCGCGGCCAATAATCTTACGCTTCTGCTCAGGATCACTCACACCAGCCAGTGCGGTGAGGAAACGCTCTGACTCATCAATGGTAATCACACGGATACCCATTGACGCGGCGTAATCCTGCTCAACCTGTTCACGCTCACCCGCGCGCAGCAGCCCGTGGTCGATGAAGAAGCAAGTCAGCTGATCGCCCACGGCCTTATGCACGAGCCGCGGCAACAGAAGAATCCACGCCGCCAGAAGCGCACAATCACGCGGTCTTCGCCAACCTGCTCACGAATCTTCGCAACCTGTTCCTCAATAATATTGGCGGTTGACCAGGTGGGTCGGTCCGGCGATGTTATACAGGAAGTTCTCAAGCGCAACCTGACCGTAGTCGGGTGTTTCACCTCGAGGTGCCACTGCACGCCGCCCAGCTTGCGGTGCTCATCCACGAACGCCGCCACGGACGCACCCGGGGTCTGCGCCAGAACCTCCAAACCCGGCGGGGCTTCGGTCACGGAATCGCCGTGCGACATCCACACGTTCTGCGTCTGCGGGGTGCCGGTGAGGAACGAAGAATCAACTGCCACAAAGTTGCGTCGGTTGCGCTCGTATTCGCGGGAACCGGTCTGCGCCACGGTACCGCCCAAGGTTTGCGCCATCACCTGAAAACCGTAGCAGATGCCGAAGACCGGCACGCCAGCCCTCAAATAGTGCCCTATCGCCGCGGGGGCGCCATCAGCATACACGATGAAGGCCCGCCTGAAAGCACAATCGCGGCGGGGTTTTTAGTGAGCATCTTTTTCGGTGCTCATGAGTGGGGAACGATTTTCAGAGTAGATACCCGCCTCACGCACGCGACGAGCAATAAGCTGCGCATACTGGGCACCGTAATCTACCAGAACCGGACGCTCTTCAAGCTGATCCGGGTGTACCAGAGTCGGTCACGGATTTTCCTCACGTGTCGGGTCGAAATTCGCGCCGAGCGCCGAAGTCTTGTATTTCTATTCTACAGGAGAGATAAAGGTTTTATGTGGTGCTCTCACAACAGCTCTCACTGGCGGTGTCCACCGGCGCCAGGGGCCTAGTACCGCTTAGTGGCCTGCGGGTTGGCGTCAAGCTGCGCCAGGGTTTCTGCGTGGATGCGCTTCTCAACAATGAATGAGGAGGAACGGCACCACGCCGCCGAGGCGCCATCACAATAAAGCTGGGCTATACCCCGCAGCGCATGAGCAGCCAGATACGGAAGCACGACACTAAATAGATCACATAGAACCAGAACCGTGAATAATAAGCACCAGTGTGGAGATGTTCACCCGCCGGTGAGATTACCGGTTTCGCGGTTCAGCACCCCAAGGCCACTGGACTTGCCGCTTGCCGCCTCCGTGCCACCGGCCATCAAGTCGAACCCCCAGCACGTAACGGCTGATCATCTCAAGAACCAGCAGCAGCAGGAAGGTACCGGATATCCAGGCGCACCATTTATAGAAAGGTGAGCGCCGAACGAATCTGCGCCTGCGTACCACCGAAATTTTTGCGCACCGTAAAGCCCGCCCTGAGGCGTATGCCCGGCCCCGTCCGCAGGTGCCTTTGAGGCGTTCGGGGACAGGGTGACTTTGCGCCCGTCGGTGCGTTCCACCGGCTGGGAGTGCCCCAGGGTGGGTGCGCTATCTGTCTCGGAACCGTGTTCTTTACTCATATTCACCTTTCGTGTGTGCAGTGGTGATGCAAAACCCTAGCTATGAAGAACGGTCGTTCTTATTTTTCGTGAGGCTCTCCCGGAGAGGAGGCGCTGGGGGCGTCATCGAAGAAATAGTATTGCTTATCAGCAGGGGTCCCAATAGTAGGACCTCCCGGTGGCCTCATCCACAAAGTATTCGCCCTCGTACTCGAAATACTGGGTGTATTCGGCGGGTTCGGCGGCACGATGCGCCGCATCCTTAAGCATGCGGCCCCACAGATAGAGGGCGAACGCCGCGAAAATCAGCCATTCAAGTGAGTGAAAATATTCAGCCAGTTCACGCTCGTATCATCCACCGCCTGAGTGGCACGGATCGGCCGCACATCCTGCGACTGCCCGATCACCGTAGAATTCTCGGCAATCGTATGATGCTCAGTCACGGGATAGTCTGCCCTCGGGGACCTCAGCGGCCAGTGCCAGCACCCCGTCGTATAGGGGCGTATCCCACAGGTTACTGAGCTGCGCCGGGGATGCGCTCTCAAGAATCCGCTGCTGTTGGCGCTTATATTCGGTGGGCCCCTGCGCGTTAACCACCCGGCCTGCCACCTCAACGGTGCCGGTCGGCTCGGCGGGGATAGCCGCAGGCGCATCCCCTTCACCTTTCACGCAAGCGCGGGCCTGGCAATAGCGCGGGCTTGCGTCCTCCTGGGCGGTCTGAGTATCAGTGCCTTCAGGGATGAATTCGCTCAGCACCCAGTAGCCGCGTTCCCCATCGTTGAGGCGGTGCGCCACCAGCATGGAAGACCCCGCACGTAGCTGCCCTTCGCCCGTACCACGGTATCTACAGTAATAGTGACCGGCTCGTGAGGTTTCAGGATGTCCGTGTAGGGCCGCAGGTATCTTTGGCAGTGTCCGCGTGCACCTGGCCCGACGTAGAGGCGTTAAACTGCCAGCTGGAGAGCGCAACAAACCCCGTCACGAAGACGAGAGCCAGCAAAAGCCCGCCCAACCAGCGGGAGTAAACGCCAATTTCCACACGTATCTAGGGGTAACGCGTCTGCGTGATGTGCCCTAACGTTGGTAACCTACGCGGGGAAAAGTCCCGGTGAATGGTTTGCAGAGATGCGTCGTTTCCCAGTGTAGAACGCAGTCTAGCCGGTACGGTAGGACCCAGAACCAAAAACCAGCTGGCAGCAAACCAGCGGCGCACAGCGTTCAGCTCCCTCCTCCGCAAAATACTTCTCTTCAGCTTCAGTAAGACCAGTCATCGCTGGCGATTCAATTGTCGCGGACACGAGTCTTGTAGCGACTCTAAACCAACACTCGCGCGCGACGGCAAACGCCAAACCAAGGTCTCTACTTCGCTGCTAGGGCCAGGGGTTGCAGTCCCGTACAGTGATGTAAGTCCAGCAACGTAGCCTGAGCGTGCCGACTGTATCAATGCCTTAATTTTCTGGGGTTGGGTTCCGGGGATGCGAGGCTGGTCAAGCGGAAAGAAATCCGGATACGAATTGGTTGTTACTGACGTCTGGGCTTATGTGGCCATCTTCCTCTCCGTTACTGACGGGAGTAACGAAAAATCTCCCGTCGTCAGGAGCAGGTGTCCAGCCGAACTGATCACGCAACGAGAATGCCTCTTCAACAGTCACAGGCCCTCGATGCTCAGCTATTGCTCGGATGATGGCCAACGCTTGCTGACCGGATACGCGCGAAAACCTGACGGTGTTGAGTTTGCTTCATTTAACATATGAGAATTCGGTCTCTCTTCTGGGATTTTTAGAGCTTGTCGATAGATTCTTAAGATGCTGAGCAGCCTCGGGCGTGAGAACGCCATAACCCACCTAGCTATGCGAACTACGTCGATCTTCCTTCATTGGAGCGGGTATCGAGGACAGCGTGAGGGACGCCGTCGGGCTAGGGCCGAAGTCGCTTTCTGAGATCGGCGGTTCCGAGCTGTTGTACTCCATCATGAGACAGGTAATAGTCAGAAGATCGTCGCAGCGTCCTAGTACTTCACCGCGCACCCACGAGGCAGTCCCTCTGCTGGGGTACCAGGGCCGTCCCATCAGAACGATGTCAATCGACCCCTGCGGCGGCAACCATGAAATGGTCAGCAGCGATAACACCGTCTGAAAGCCACTAGCTCACGTACCTCCAGCTCCAACTGAACCCCGCCCAGCCTACGCAGTTCGCCGCCAAGAAGGTCACTGGTGGAGAAGATCGTCATGTCCTGGTAGAAAGCAGGGCCAGCCGTCGGCTACCTTTAGAAAAGTCACGGTAGGACTTTGGCAAACGAAAACCCAGCTGAGCCTCAGTACGTGCCAGTGTTTCTTCAGAGGCTCCTGCATTGGGCGGTGCGTAGTCCCACAGGCCCTTCCAGTCGGCCTCCATTCGCTCTGGTTAATCTCCTGTCCCCAGCTCAGGTGAGTCCTGCACGTCCATTCCGACATAGCCCGATTTGTCCGCTGGGTACACCAATAGCCTCATCTGTCATGTGCCTTAGCCTCTTCCTATCTCCTATCCGGTTCTAAGAACCAGCTCTGCTGCTGCAGCAACCAATCACTACTAGCTTGCCGGTATCGCCATACTCCCAAGGTTTACCGCGCCCATATCAGCCTCGCCCCTTTCACTATGACTACATCATTCCGAGAAGTACTGAGGGTACTCCACATAAGGGTCGTGCTCACGATGATCCACCCACTGATCAAGCACCTGCCGGGGTGTAATTCCAGAGTCAAGACAGTATGGCCATCGAAAGCACTGGATGTAAACCATAGCACCACGTCAGGGTCTGGGTTCAAAGACCGCACCCACGCGGCAATATCTACGGCCTCCTCAAAATCTGCCCCATCAACAGATATGAGCCGACCATCAGCGAAATGACTAATAATCGTCGATGCCCCATCAGGGTAGTAATGATGTCGGCATCCGTCAGGTCTTCCTCAGCGGTCCACTGCGCCGTCTTACACCCAGGCCATTTTCGCTGCCCTTCGCGTAAGAAAGCTTCGACATCAATGAGGGTATCCTCTGAACTGAGAACGGGATATGGGTAATGAACGCCCACAATTTTTCCTCTCGCCTTACCTGCGAAATACCGTAAACCACTGCATCACCCGCCTGCCCTATTCATGCTACGGGGTTTAATGCTCCCGTGCCCCGCGTATGGTCATTGTGGTTCTTGCCGCCACAGCATCATTGCATATTTACATTCAAGCCCGAAGAATGCACTCATAAACTGTGATTAGACTCTCCATTAATTAACTTTGCCTTATCTGATAGCGTATTTAGGTAAGACTAAAAAGTCTTCTTGTATTCGGTTCCGACTTGGGAGAATAATATGTCTTACCGCCTCACTAACCCTCGTATTATCTCGACCCTCGGCGCATGCTCTATGCTTATTGTGGGCTCGGCTTTCCGGCTGCAGGGCTGCTACCCTTCCTCAACCACCAAATCATCAGGCTCATCAGTACCCGGCGGCTCCACCCCCGGTAGCGGAAATGGATCCTCCAGCACCCCGAACCAGTGCACCTACCGTTCCGTGAACGTCACCAGCGCGAAGAAAACTCAGGGCTTGCCTGGGCAGTACACGAGCGGCTACTCCAAGAAGCAGAATAAGCTCTATGTTTCCAGCGCTGAAAGCGGTGCCGCAGAGTCAACGAATATCAGCACCCTTGCCCGGGTAAACCCCGGGACCCTGCAGGTCGAAGCGACCGCAAAAATCCCGGTTGTGCCTGATACCGAAAACAGACTCCTAACCTCAAGCAGTTCCGCGCGCCCTGGGTATCACCGTAGACGATGAACACGATCTAATCTGGGTGACCGATGGACTCACCTACTCCGTCAGCGCCTACGATATAAACGCACCTGCAGCAGGTGTGGACCAGCTACGACCCTAACAAGAAACGGGACCAGCAGACTATCCAGCATCCGCGCGAAATCAAAGATTGACCCAGTCACCGGTAGGTTGTTCGTTACCGGCACGGGTATGACTCGATCGACCCCAAGACCAAGGAAATCAAGAGCCTTGACTATCCTAAAGGCGTGTACGATTCTCTTCGGAATGCACACCGCGCTCAATAGCGCCGACCGTGAACTGTAGCTGACCGACTGGGGTACCGACGAGGTGCTGGTCTTTGACGCCGACACGTTCACGCACAAGCGCAGCCTCAAAGGTCACGGGGCTGAGCAAACTGGCGTGCCTACGCAACCGCGTGGCATCGCCACGATAACTCCTTAGGGCAAGCTATAGCATTTTCGGCGCAGGGTAGCAGCGGCATTAATTCCGATATCTACGAGCTTGACAAGAACACCGGGCAGGTCAAAGACTACGTAAGCACGGCTACTCAGTGGAGCCCCTAGCTCACGATGAAGAACGTGACCTGCTGTACGTTGCCGACTACGGCGAAAAGTAAGCAGATTAGTAAAGACGCCGGGAACGTGGCGGTATTCGACACCCGCCAGAACAAGGTAGTCAAAGATGTGCGCGTATCCCCAGCGAGTAAACTTCCTCACGATTCAGGGCGACGGCTCCGTAGTGGCTGTTTCCCGTGATAAAAACGTACAAAAACACAAATGTGGACTTCACATTGACCCCCACCAGGCGAGTACCAGAGCGCCAGCGTGGACGAATATCCCGGCAGAGATCCGTGAATGTTACTGCAAACACGCTCTCCCGGTTCAAGGCTGAAGATGCAGGTACCGCGCCCAGCGAAACCAAACGGATTATCGACCCTGCGTCCGCGTCTGAACAGACCCGCCTGAGTAGCGATAACACCAGTGAGGGCGGCATGTTTCCGCCCTCGAAGACCGTATACGCAGGGCGAAGTTCACGATTGGAGGTCTGACTGGACGTATGGAAGACTATCTTCCCTCGGATATTACCGTCACCCTGGATGACGGCAAGTCAAAGTAAACGGGCAGGGCGAAATGACCTTCAAGCTCTCCGAGGAAGAGACGTCGTTCACCCGTGACGATTGAGGTGCCCGCCGACTGGAAACCTGGTGAGGAACACAACGTGACCATTTCTTCTGGCAAAACCAAAGGAGATAAGCAGCGCTCTCACCATGAAGTTCAAGGTCGAAAAGTACAGCCCCAAGTACATTGACAGCTGCACCGTCCCGCCCCAGGATGCTGTACAAGCCACCGAGGTTCCGTTCGCCGGGTACCCGAAAGTCGGCGATAATGCGTCCTGAATTGAGAGTGGTATAGAGGTATCTGACGCCCATTCTATGTCCTCCTTCTAAATTCATGGTTTCAGTTGTATGTGCGGCTCAACGTCCGGGCCGAGAATCTCTCGGGTTCGGTTATGCTCGCCCCGGCCTTACCACCCCCCTGCTTCAGTAATCAGGTCACTCATCGTGGACTCAATGCGAGAAAACTCGGCAATTGAAGCTACTTTAAGTCTCATGACGAGAGCTAGAATTCCCCTCCCCCTGCGAAATACTTCTCTTCAGCTTCAGTGAGGGCGGTTATTGCTGGCGATTCAAGTGCAACAGAAATAGAGCGGCAAGTAATCCCTATGTCAACGCTCGCGCGCGATGGCGGGTACCACAAAACACCATCTACGCTCACTGCTGGATCTGGCTTCGCCCGCGCCATATCTCACAGTGAGGGCTTCGACGTACCTCGAATATACTGACCGCATTTCTGACTGCATGTTAGGATCTGCATCTTTAGGAAGTTGGGAAGTTACGTTGAAGTCAATTCCTGATATGTAAATACTGTTCTCTCGGTCAATGCTTATAGTTCCCGTCTTCCTCGCCATTGCTGACAGAGGTAACGAAAAAACTTCCCATCGTCAGGAGCGGGTGTCCAGCCAGACTGATCACGCAACGAGAACGCCTCTTCAACAGTCATGAGGCCTCGATGCTCGGCTATTGACCGAATGATATTCAATGCCTGATCGACCGGGTACGAACGAAAACCTGACGGATTGGAGTTTGCTTCAGTTGGCGTATTAGGGGTTCACGGCACTCTCCCGGACTTTCTGGAGTTTATCGATAGATTCTCGAAGATGCAGAGTAATTTCAGAGTCGAAGTGGTGCAGGGTGAGCCGCTCGCCCCACTGGTTCGCGATCGCCTGCGCGACCTCCATTTGACCTTCAAAGACCACTCCATCATTGTTATTCTCCTTCATCGCCCAGCGCCCCACCCAACAAAGACCGGGCGCACAATAAACAAATCTCCTATGTTATCGGTCTGCTTCGACCGAGTCAGCTGCTTGCCTTCCCCGCCGCCCCACTGGCAGTACTCGACGTATTCGTCTCGGCCTCCCGCGCAGCCTGGACAGCTTCAGCCTTCTTGCGTGCCCGGCGGGCGCGGTCACGTTCACGACGTCGTGCTCGGGCCTCCTCCTTCTTGTGGAACGCGGCTGCCTTGGTCGCCATCCACTCCGGGATGAACTCAGGATCCCGTGGATGAATCCTCAGCTCCACCGCCGCATCCTGCTCGCCAGCGGGATCTTCGTTAATGACCGGTTCACGCATCCAGTCCGACTCCTGGTGGAGCACACCGTCAAAGGCCTCCATCCACAGGTGCGAGTACGTCCACGCACCCCGACGGGGATCGACCTGGGCCGGGCGAAGCTTGTACATGGTGAAGTCCAGCTTCGCAGGAAACCGTACGGTCTTGCGCTGGCCGTCGATCGTCAGCCAGTTGATGACAAATCCGGTGCGGTGGATGGCGTGGTAGTCGATGTCGATGCGGGTCCCGCCGCTGTCACGCAGCCAGTCCCGCAGCATGCCCTCGAACCGCTCAAAGGCTTTCTCTGCGTCCATCTCATGCGCACTCATAACTATGCATTCCCCATATCAGTTCGCCCGACCAGTTTCTTCAGTGCAGCACCACGCTCACCGACGTATTACCCACCTACCCTATTCATGCTAGGGGATTCTGCTCGCTTATGCCCCGCGTATGGTCATGTACCCAGCTTCCGCTCCTGACTCGGAACAGCACTATGCACCCCACCGGTAAAATACCCGGTGGGGCACGCTAATCTGTTGGTCATAAAAACCTGCAGGGTTTATAATATGAGTGTGTGGTCAATTGATACTGGGTATATTCGTGGATGGCTTCAGGAGCTCTCCGATGCTGATTATGCACAGGTTGTTGCCGCACTTAAGGTTTTAGAAGATGAAGGACCTTCACTTGGAAGGCCCCTTGTAGACAGTATCAAACGCTCTAAACACCGTAATATGAAGGAGCTCCGCCCAGGGTCTTCAGGAGCTAGTGAAATAAAGGATACTGTTCGCTTTTGACCCCACCCGTCAGGCAATTCTCCTAGTCGCGGGTGATAAAGCTAAACAGTGGGAAAAGTGGTATCACAAAAACATTCCCCGCGCTGATCGGCTGTACCAAGAACATTTAGATAATCTCAAAAAGAGGTGAGGAAACCGGTGAAGCGTTCGATTGTAGACGAAATGTGTGAGATGCGCCCATTTGACCGCGAACAGGTGGCTCGCTTAGCAGAAGATATGCGGAAGGAAGTTCGGCTGTATCGTCTTCGTGAGCTGCGGGAACAAGCCAAACTTACCCAGCAGGCTATGGCCCAAGAACTTCATGTGTCGCAGAATAGTGTTTCAAAGCTGGAGCGCGCAACAGTGACCACCCAAATGCGCACCTCTAAAAATACGTGGAACTTTAGGCGGATCACTAAAGATTGAGGCTACTTTCAGGGATACCTCCTACCGCATCTCCTAGTACCTGTAGATGCGCTCCCACCGGTAAAATACCCGGTGGGGGCGCATCACTAACAAATAGAATGTTCGTTCGGTTTCGGCGTTCTAACGGAATGCGACTGCGCGGTATCCCGGTATTC
>BNJU01002718.1_pt1 | contig 18151 bp, 22 predicted proteins | sample 8539281 | NCBI WGS metagenome assembly BNJU01 (sample SAMD00202456, study PRJDB9452) | human saliva metagenome | isolation source: human saliva | place: Japan
AAAAGAAAAAGAGTTTAGCTTGGCTAAGCTCTTTTTTAAAAACAATATTTCGATATCGAAATAGTTGACAGCTGTAATTCAGAGTGTTACAATAATTAAAAAAACTTCGATATAGAACAAAAAAAGGAGACAAAATGGACAAGATGTTAGGGGCTACCAAGCTCTACAGATTCGATTATTGAATGGACGTATCTTTCAAAAGTTGCTGAGCAAGGAATCAGATGCTCAATACCGAAGTGAACAGGGAAAAAAATTTTTAACGATTTTGTGGAAGCAAGAGTTGGGGTGTGCTACCGCGACCGATATCGCTCTTGCGACGGGTCTAGCCAATAATACATTGACCAGTATGGTTAAGAAATTGGAAGAACAAGGCTTGGTTACGATTCAACCTTGCACACAGGATAAAAGGAAAAAATATATTTCTTTGACAGACCTCGGTTGGGCGCAAAAAGAAATCGGTGACCGCGTTAGTAAAGAGTTGGGTGAAATTTTCTACCAAGGATTTTCAGATCAAGAAATCCGAGAATTTGAAGCCTATCAAGAGCGTATAATCTCAAATCTAAAAGCTCAAGAAAATGATATGTAGGGAAAGGAAGTAACAGTTATGATTGGAATAACAGGTGTAACAGGGAAATTAGGCTCTTATGTGGCTGATCTTGTCGATCAGCAAGGAATTGCTTCTATCCATCTGGCAAGAAGCCCAGAACGTGCAAAAGTCTACGCGTCAGCGGAAATTCGTAAGATGGTGTATGCCAATACTCCAGAGGTAGTTGAGGCCTTAAAGGGTATTGATGTCTTATTGATGGTCTCTGCTCGGGAAAATCCAGAGCGTGTTGAGGAACACAAGAGTTTTTTAGATGCCGCAAAGCTTGCTGGGGTGCAGCATATCGTCTATACCTCCTTTTTTTGGGCAGATGAGAAGGCAACTTTCACTTTGTCTCGAGATCATGCCCAGACGGAAGCCTATATCAAGGAGTTAGGGTTCACCTACACTTTTTTGAGAGATAATTTTTACTTGGACTTTCTGATTGATATGGCGCTTGAAAATGGAGAGATTCGTGGTCCGGCTGGCAGTGGCCTGGTATCAGCTGTTGCCCGTAAGGATACATCTAAGGTTGCAGCAGAAATTCTTTTAAATCCTAAGGAGTGGGAAAATCAAAGCCTGAATTTGACAGGACCAGAGGATCTTTCCATGGAAGAAATCGTAGCGCTTCTCTCAAAGGAGACCGGTAAGGACATCACGTATCTAGATGAATCAGTAAAAGAAGCCTATGAGTCACGAAAAAAATGGCCAGCACAAACTTGGGAGTACGATGCATGGGTCAGTACCTATACAGCGATTAAAGCTGGCGAACAGGCTGGGGTTTCAACAGATATCGAAAAAGTTCTAAGGCATCCAGCAAGCAGCCTTTTGGATATTCTTAGAGATAGAAAACTTATTGAGGAAAAAAACATGATTGAATATAAACACGTAGCCTTGCGCTACACGGATAAAAAAACATTTTAAAAGATGTCAATCTCCGAATTAAAAATGGAGAATTTATGGTGCTAGTGGGTCCTTCAGGATCTGGAAAGACCACTATGATTAAGATGATTAACCGTCTTTTGGAACCGACAGATGGCAATATCTATATGGATGGGAAACGCATTAAGGACTATGATGAACGGGAGTTACGTCTCAGTACCGGTTATGTCCTACAAGCCATTGCCCTATTTCCTAACTTGACAGTTGCTGAAAATATAGCTCTCATTCCTGAGATGAAGGGCTGGAGCAAGGAGCAAATCACTTCTAAAACAGAAGAACTCTTGAACAAGGTTGGTCTCCCTGCTGCAGAGTATGCAAATCGCATGTCTAGTGAATTATCTGGTGGGGAGCAACAGCGGATTGGCATTGTGCGAGCTATCATTGGGGAACCAAAAATTCTATTGATGGACGAACCTTTCAGCCTTGGATGCCATCTCTCGCAAGCAGTTGCAGGCTCTTACCAAAGATTTACATAAAGAATTCGGTATGACCACCATCTTCGTAACACATGATACGGACGAGGCCTTAAAATTAGGGGATCGAATTGCAGTTTTGCAGGATGGAGAAATTCGCCAGGTGGCAGACCCTGAAACAATTTTACAAGCGCCTGCGACAGACTTTGTAGCAAACTTGTTTGGAGGTAACCTTCATGTCTAATTTGATTTCAACATTTCAAGAGCGATTTAGTGAATGGGTAACAGCTCTAGGACAACACTTACAATTGTCTCTTTTGACCTTATTGGTTGCTATTTTTCTGACCATTCCACTTGCGGTTTATCTAAATGGACACAAAAAAGCGGCGAATTGGGTGCTACAAGTTGCGGGTATCTTCCAGACCATACCCTCAATGGCTTTATTGGGTCTCTTTATTCCTTTCATGGGAATTGGAACCTTACCAGCCCTCACAGCCCTTGTTATTTACGCTATTTTTCCGATTTTAGAAAATACGATTACAGCCTTGAACGGCATTGATCCTAGTCTTGAGGAGGCAGGGATTGCTTTTGGAATGACCAAGTGGGAGCGACTCAAGAAGTTTGAAATTCCACTTGCCATGCCAGTCATTGTATCGGGGGTTCGTACAGCAACTGTTATGATCATTGGGACAGCGACTTTAGCTGCTCTTGTGGGAGCTGGTGGATTGGGCTCCTTTATCCTTTTGGGAATTGATCGTCGGAATGCTAGTCTCATTTTAATCGGTGCAATCTCATCAGCCATCTTGGCCATTCTCTTTAATGTTATTCTCAAATGGTTGGAAAAGGCAAAGTTGCGTACGATTGTTGCAGCTTTTGCAGTGATGGTCCTTGGTTTGGGAGCTAGTTATGCTCCAAGCATGATTCCTAGCAAAGAGAAAGAAAATCTGGTTATAGCTGGGAAGTTGGGACCTGAACCTGAGATTCTCATGAATATGTACAAGCTTCTCATTGAGGAAAATACGGATATGACGGTGACGGTCAAGCCTAACTTTGGGAAGACAGATTTCCTTTATCAAGCGCTGAAAAAGGGTGATATCGATATCTATCCAGAATTTTCTGGAACAGTGACAGAGAGTCTCCTCCAACCATCTCCACAAATTGGGCATGACCCAGAAAAGGTTTACGAGGTGGCTCGTGACGGCATTGCCAAACAGGATCAACTAGCCTTTCTTAAACCCATGGCTTATCAAAATACTTATGCTATAGCAGTTCCTAAAAAAATTGCGCAAGAATATGGGCTTAAGACGATTTCAGACTTGAAAAAAGTAGAAGGACAGCTCAAGGCGGGATTCACTCTGGAGTTTAATGACCGTGAGGATGGAAACAAGGGCTTGCAGTCTGTTTATGGATTGAATCTCAATGTGGCAACCATGGAGCCAGCTCTTCGCTACCAAGCCATCCAGTCAGGTGACATTCAAATTACAGATGCTTACTCAACAGATGCTGAAATTGCTCGCTATGATTTAGTGGTTTTGGAGGATGATAAACAACTCTTCCCTCCATACCAAGGCGCTCCACTGATGAAAGAAGCTCTTCTCAAGAAACATCCAGAGTTGGAAACGGTGCTTAATAAATTAGCTGGTAAGATTACAGAAAGCCAGATGAGCCAGCTTAACTATCAAGTCGGTGTCGAAGACAAGCCAGCAGAACAAGTAGCCAAGGAATTTCTGCAAGAACAAGGTTTGTTGAAGAAATAACTTGAAAATGCTGAACTCAACTCCATTAAACGACTATATAGAAGAATGCTCAGATAATTTTATCTGGGCTTTTTTGATGTTAGAGTTACTGAATGTCATTAAAAATGGAAAGGAAGAGAAAATTTTACTGTAAATACACTTGACTATTCACAAAATAGGTGTATAATGTGTTGTGAACTACTTAATAAATAAAGGATTTCTAGCTCATGTCGACTAAGGATGGAAATCTTGTGTATAGACAGTTCAGTAGATATATAATAGAGCGTTGCGTCCGAAAGTCATTCCTGACACGGCTCTTTAAAAACAAAAGGAGAAGATTATGAAAACAAAACCGATTCATCGTACCAGTATGTGGAAATTTAAGTTAAATGCTGCCACCATGACTTTGATTCCCGCTGCCGTAGGGATTAACTATGTTGCCAAAAGCCTTGGCGGAGGGGTTAAAGTTGCCCGTTTGGCTGGGGTCTTTGGGAACCTTTCTTGCCAGCATGTTGGCTGGGCCGGTTGCCAGTGCCATCAGTGGTTTCATCAAATAACGTGATCTATGGGCTGACCTTATCGCCAATTTCAACCGTGTATGCGATTACCAGCATCGGAATTGGGATTGCTGTCGGAGTTTTGCACGCCAATGGGTGGTTCTCGTCAGCGCGACGAGTATTTGTTTCTGCTATTATTATTGCCATCGTTTCAGCTGTCATTTCAACGCCACTCAACGTCATCTTTTGGGGTGGTCAGACCGGTATCGCTTGGGGTGACTCATTGTTTGCAGTAATGGTCGCCAATCATGCACCAGTGTGGCTGGCCTCATTTATCGATGAGTTTGTCTTGGATATTTTGGATAAAGTCTGCGTGGCCTACCTGGCATTCTTCATCTATCGTCAGCTGCCGAAGCGGATGGTGCACTTCTTTAGCGATGATAAATGATGACTGATCAAACATTGATTTCTGGAGCGCCACGGGTCAAGCTCAAGTGGTACCAGGTGATCGATCCGATTACTAAGCTCTTGTTCATCTTGGACATGATGTTGTTGAGCTTTGCCAGTATGAATTTATTGCTTCAGGCCGGATTAATTCTTGTCGCAACACTGCTATTGTTATTTTCCAAATTGAGCTCTACCATCTTTAAGGCGCTGGGATTCAGCCTGTTTCTGATTTGCACCATGCTGATCATCCAGGGGTTATTTTACAGTCGGAATCAAACTGTGCTGTTTTTTCTGTGCTTGGGGTGTCGTTCTACAAAGAAGGCATGATTTACGCCACCACTCTGGGTTGTCGAGTATTGGTGATTATTTTGACCAGTGGCTTTTTTATGGTGACCACGAGTATTTCAGAAAACGCGGCCTATTTGGAACTGTCCGGATTGTCTTATAAAACCGTCTACGTTCTGATGTCGGTGTGTTATATTTTGCCGGAAATGATGCGCAATATGCGGAAAATCCAGCAGGCACAAAAAGTTCGCGGAACCAATCCGCAAAAAACGTTGATTCAGAAATTAAAGTCAGTCCTGCCGGTTCTAATTCCATTGGTGATTAAGACCTTGGATCAATCGATGACGCGGTCGATTTCTCTCCAACTGAGAGGTTTTTGATAATCTCAACCGGACTGTCAGAACCTCCCAGCGCGTGTATCGCCTGTCGCGGACGCTGCACATTGGTCTGACTGGATTGGCAATTTTATTGATTGGGTGGAAGATTTGGACGAAGATAAACGGATTGTAATTGAAAATTTGACTACCCGTTATCCGGGTACTGAGCAACCACAACTGCGTCAGATTAACGCGGAGGTTCATACCGGCCAGGTGGTTGGGATTATCGGGAATAGCCACTCCGGCAAATCGACTTTGTGCCATGTGCTAGCAGGGGTCATTCCCAAAATTGTGTCTGCTGAGATTGAGGGCGACTGGCACATGTTTGGCCAGCGAGTGTCCGACAATTGGCCCGTTTATAATGCCATGAATGGAGTTGTACTGCAAAATCCAGCTGGCCAACTAAGCGGGTTGGCAGACACGGTTGCCGATGAAATCGCCTTTGACTTGATTAATCAGGGAATGGCTGAAGGACTGATTCAAAAACGGGTTGAAGAAGTTGCCACGCAAATGGGGCTGATTGAACAGTTGAATTTGCGTCCCGAGAGCCTTTCCGGTGGTCAGAGCCAGCGGTTGGCAATTGCCACGGCGATTGCGGCTAACCCGGCTGTTTTGATTATGGATGATCCGACCAGTCAGATGGATCCCCTTGGCCGCCGACAATTTTTCCAATGGCTGGCCCAAGTCAAAGCGACGACTGTCTTCATTGTCACCAGTGAAATTTACGATTTGTGCGAAGTCGCCGACGTTGTGTGGGTGCTGCACGAGGGTCAAAATGGTAGCCCAGGGTAGGCCGGGTGAGGTGTTTAATCATTTGGCAGCTGACTGGCAGATTCCAGCCCCGACAATCCAGCAACTTGCTCAAAAAATGGATTGGCACTTGGCTGATGGCCGGTATCCGGTGAATGACGCTGATCTGAAGGAGGTTCGTTATGCCCACAATTGAACTGAACCACCTGACGTTCACTTATCCGGAACGGTCCTTTAGCTTGGATGTTGAAGACAAACACTTCGCCGATCCGATGGTGGCGATTGTCGGCCAAAATGGTGCCGGCAAATCAACGCTCTTCAAATTGTTGACGGGCTTGCTGACACCACAAACCGGTGTGATTAAGATCGATGGAGAAAATTTTAATGATCTTAAACCAGTCGAAAAGTTACTGAAGGTTGGGATTACTTTTCAGAATCCTGACGATCAGCTTTTCAACCCGACCGTTCAACGAGAGGTGGAGTGGAGTGTCGCGCAGGTCATGGATGACCACGACATGATTACGAGGCGGGCTTTAGCGGCTCTAAAAAGAGTTGGCTTGGATGATAAAACAGCTGAAAGTCCATATGACCTGTCATTGTCGGAACGTAAGCTGTTGAGCGTTGCCACAGTTTTGGCAGTGGATCCGGCGATTTATTTGTTTGATGAGCCGATGATGTCGCTTGATTGGGAAAAGCCGGCGCAAGTTGACCGCAATTTTTCCATCAGTTGGCTGATTCGGGTCACCAAGTTGTGACCATCACCCATGACATGGATTGGGTCGCCGCCGAGTTTGAGTCGGTGTATGTTATGGAACACGGGAAGTTTGGCTTCGCCGGAAGTCCACGGGAATTGTTCAGCGATCACGAACTTGTCCAGCGAGTGGGATTACTACCACCGCGGATTATGGACATAGCGGAGTCGCTGGGTGATTCTAGAGACATATTTATCGGTTAATGATTATTGCCAGAAAAATCGAGATGTATAGAAAAAGTCACCTCTGCGGGTTTTCCAGGTTGAAGGATTAACTTCAGCTTCTGGCAAGAACTCACATGGGTGACTTTTGTGTTTAATAGGTTCTTTGTCAACTGTAGTGGGTGACGAAAAGCTAACATCTTGAGAGGACCGGATAGGTCCTCTTTTTATGTATGTTCAGAGTGATGAAAACATGCTTCCTAAAGTTAATAAAGTTTCTAAAACCGAACCCCAACCGTTTGACGTCTTTGATCAACTTGTTAGTCGCTTCAAGTTTTGCGTTTGAATAGTCCGTTTCTAGGGCTTTTTTGATGTATTGCTTGTGTCTAAGAAAAGTCCTAAAGACAGTTTGAAAGTAGTGATTGACCTTGCTCCTATTTTCCTCTATCAGCTCAAAGAACTCATCTACTCTCTTCTCCTGAAAGTGAAAAAGCAAGAGCTGATAAAGTGTATAGTAGTCGGTAAGCTATTCTGAAAAGTCTAGTGTCTTCTCAATGATTTCATGTGGACTTAATGTTTGACGGAAAGTCTTTGAATAAAAAGAGTTGAGAGATAGTTTACGGCTGTCCTTTTGGAAGAGTCGCCAGTGATTTTTCAAGGATCGATAGGGTAGTGACTTCTTATCGAACTGGCTCATGATTGCAATTCTAGTCTTTAAAAAGGCACGTCCAAGGTGCTGGATAATGTGGAAACAATCAAGAACGATTTAGCGTTTGGGAAGAGTCTGCGTGCTAGTGGGATATAAGCTCCAGACATATCCATCGTGATAAACTGCACCTTTTGGCGAGCTTTTAATGGATACTTCAAAAAGTAGTTTCGTATAGTAGTTTGGCGGCGATTATCAAGGATGGTTATGAGTTGGTTGGTCTCATAGTTTTGAGCAACAAAAGCCAATTCCCCTTTCTTGAACCCAAACTCATCCCAGGACATAACAGCAGGAAGTTTGTCATAATGTTCCTTGAAAGTAAACTGATCAAGCTTACGATAGACAGTGGACGTCGACACGCGAAGTCTTCTGGCAATATCCGTTAATGACACCTTATCAGTTAGGAGTTGTGCAACCTTTTGTCGGACTAGATTGGAGATTTGGCAGTTTTTCTCAACGATTGATGTCTCAGCTACCGTGACTCGTTTACAACTTTTACACTGAAACCGACGTTTCTTCAGACGTAGTAGTGTAGGCGTTCCAGCTTGTTCGAGAAGAGGGATCTTAGAGGTTTTTTGAAAGTCATATTTGATCATCTTTCCATGGCAATGAGGACATAATGGTGCAGGGGAATCGAGTTTTGCTTGAATCTCGATATGGGTGTCAGTTTCAAAAATAAGTGAAATCTTGATATTTTGGTCTTTAATTCCGATTAATTCTGTGGTATTCTTAATAGGTCTCATAAGTTCTTCCTAATGGTAGTTTCGTCGCTTTTCATTATAGTTCTTATGGGACTTTTTGTCTGCATTCAAAAAGCTCTATAATCTCTACAGTGGTTTTACCCACTACAGAAATTATAGAGCCAATAAATCCAGTTCCTAAGTTTTTTTGCCCTTTTATCATAGCTGATAACGCTGCAACAAGATGAATAAGGACAAAAGCAAGCGCTAAAAAGACTGTGATGATGCTAAAGATGGGATAAAGTGACATAAATGTTTCCTTTCTAGGATAAATAAAGTAAATGCCCGTGATAGTGTAAAGACCTTTACTTACCTTAGTTTGAGATTCTTCTTATGAAGAACCATAAATGAAACTATAAGATTTACAAGGATAAGTGATAAGGTAATGAAAGAGTACCAATAAAGATTGATGGGTACGTTATTTTTTTGAGACAGAATAGAGAAAATAAACTCGTAAAAAAATGCCAGTTAACAATCCAGGCACATATTTTTCGAATGACAATTGTCTGAATAAGATGTCCGAACACATGATAGATATAAGCGATTACAATGGTTGTGTAAATGGTATAGTTGTTAAATTGGTAACTAAGATAAAGTGTTATCAGTAGAAGTAGAAGTTGCTCCATGACAATGACATTGAAAAGCAAAAAGGGGTGTATAAATTGAAAATTTGTTTATATGGAATTTGTAATGATATTTTTTTGACAAAAGATGGCATCCATATGATTTCTTCCAGTTCATGAAGCATGAATAAACTCGGAAATAGGAAATAAAATTGTAGGGTAGTCATTAAAGCTGGTCCTTTCTAAATAACATGAGATTTATTTAGAGCTAGCATTCAGTATCTCCAAATAAAACTGGACCAATTTCTGCTCGTTATAAGATTTCCCATTTTTCAACCACCAGCTGATTGTTTCAATGAAGTGGCTGACGACCAGGTGCTTGAGATAGGAGTGAGGAATGTTGGGGTGTGCTTGAATCAGTTCGTCTGCTAACATGGGATAGACGTCATGTTCTAGTTCTTTTCGCAGTTGCCGGATAAAAATAATCGTTTTTTTGGAGAGCAAGAGGCTGCTTACATGGTCTTGATTTTTCTTGAAGTGCTGAAAGATATGAGCCAAGTAGTCTTGTGGAGAGAGGTGTTCATCACGCTCAAAGAGATGGTGAAAGAGCTTTTGGCAGAGCTCATCCAGTAGTAACTCCTTGCTCTCATAATGGCTGTAAAAGGTGGAACGCCCTACATCAGCAAGGTCAATAATCTCCTGAACCGTGATGGCCTCATAATCTTTTTGGTTAAGTAACTGTAAAAAAGCAGCATAGATAGCTTTTCGAGTCTTGGTAATGCGACGATCTTGAGTACTCATATGGATAATTTGAACAAATTGTTCAGTAACTTATAAACTGAACAGAGTGCTTCTATCCTTTCTTTTTTTGGTGTGAGAGATAATACTAGTAAAGAGAATAATCATACTACTATTATACCAAAGGAGAATAAAAAAATGAGTTCAAAACGTGCTGTTTGGCTGTCTTTTTTCTTAAATTTGAGTTATGCTATTGTCGAGTTTATCGCTGGTGGAGTATTTGGCTCTAGTGCTGTGCTGGCTGACTCTGTCCATGACTTAGGAGATGCGGTTGCAATTGGGGTATCAGCCGTTCTAGAAACAATCTCCAATCGTGAAGAGGATAGTCAGTATACCTTGGGTTACAAACGATTTAGTCTTCTAGGAGCTTTGATAACGGCTGTGATTTTGATGACAGGATCAGTTTTCGTCATTTTGGAAAATACAACAAAACTATTTAATCCCCAACCTGTCAATGATGAGGGTATCCTCTGGCTAGGAATCATTGCAGTTACTATAAATGTGCTAGCGAGCTTAGTGGTTCGTAAAGGAAAAACAAAGAACGAGTCTATTCTTAGCCTGCATTTTCTGGAAGACACCCTTGGTTGGGTCGCAGTCATCCTGATGGCCATTATTCTCCGATTTACGGATTGGTATATCTTAGATCCTCTCTTGTCGCTGGTCATTTCCTTCTTTATCTTGTCAAAAGCCATTCCACGTTTTTGGTCTACGCTGAAAATTTTCTTAGATGCTGTACCAGAAGGAGTAGATATCGAGCAAGTCAGGAGTGATTTGGAGCAATTGGAGTATGTGGCCAGTGTGAATCAGCTTAATCTTTGGACTATGGATGGTTTGGAAAAAAATGCTATTGTCCATGTTTGTCTGGAGCAGGTCAAACATATGGAGGTCTGTAAAGAATCTATCCGAGACTTGCTCAAAGAGAGGGCTTTCAAAAATGTCACTATTGAGGGTGGATAGTAGTCCGATTAGTCATGCTCATCATAAACGACGTGTTGATGAGTTGAAATCTTTAGATAGACATAGGCATTAAAGGAAGTGGAGGAAAAATTTGATGTTCCTTTTTCTTCATTAAGTACGAAGAATTGCTGTCGTTTTTCCTTCTGTAAAAAGCTATTTTTCATTTGCTAGTATACAAATCTTTTAAATGAGTGTAAACTAAAAGTAATAAAAAGAAGTAGGGGAAAATATGTATTACAAAACCTTAAACAACAATGTCAAAATGCCACAATTAGGATTTGGAGTATTTCAGACACCAGTAGATGAAACAAAGCGAGTAGTTCTTGATGCTATCGAGGTTGGATATCGTTCTTTTGATACCGCTCAAATCTATGGCAATGAAGCAGGTGTGGGAGAAGCTATCTTGGAATCGGGTCTTTCACGTGAAGAATTCTTCATTACGACAAAGATTTGGATTTCGAATGCTGGCTATGAAAAGGCCAAGGATTCGATTGAAAAATCCTTGAAAAAACTTCAAACAGATTATATTGATCTTTTGTTGGTTCACCAACCTTTCGGTGATTACTATGGCACATACAGAGCTATGGAAGAAGCCTATAAGGCAGGGCAGGTCCGTGCCATTGGTGTTTCGAATTTTTCACCAAATCGCTTTATTGATCTTCAGTATTTTGTGGAGATCAAGCCAGCTATCAATCAGATAGAAACCCATGTATTCTATTAACAAAAAGAAGCCAAAAAGTATTTGGAGAAGTATAATTGTCAAATTGAATCTTGGGGGCCCTTTGCTGAAGGGAAAAATGATTTCTTCAATACTCCCCTCTTGAAGGAGATTGGAGAAAAAAATATGGCAAATCCGTAGCTCAAGTAGCCCTACGTTTCTTACTCCAAAGTAACGTGGTTGTCATTCCTAAGTCTGTTCGTAAAGAACGGATGCAAGAGAATTTTGATATTTTTGACTTTGAGTTAACAGAAGATGAAATGAAGAGCATAGAAGAATTGGACCAAGGAAGTACACTCTTTCATAATCATCAAGAACCAGAAACAGCAGAAAGATTTTTTTATCTTTTTTTAAGCTAGTCTAATTCTATAATCATTAGATAGTGGGGTACTCGATAAAAAAAAGCCTCCTTAGAAAGATTTTTCCTCTTACAAAATGGGCTATAAAAAGTGTATACTAGAATTAGTAAGAAACAGAGAGGATTGTTTTTTATGAAATCAGCAGTATATACAAAGGCAGGTCAGGTAGGTATTGAGGAAATCAAGCGTCCGCAGATTAAGGAAGCAGATGATGTTATTATCCGTATCGTGAGAACTTGTGTCTGTGGTACGGACTTATGGACATATCGTAATCCTAATATAAAAGAAGGCCGTTTGAACAGTGGTCATGAAGCTATCGGAATTGTCGAAGAAATTGGAGAGGCTATTACGACAGTGAAACCAGGGGATTTTGTCATTGCTCCATTTACACATGGTTGTGGGGAATGTGATGCCTGTCATGATGGCTTTGATGGAACTTGTGATCGTCATTTGGGTAATAGCAACTGGTCTACTGGTGTTCAAGCAGAATATATTCGTTTCCATTATGCCAATTGGTCCCTAGTCAAAATTCCTGGGCAACCTTCTGACTATACAGAGGCTATGCTCAAATCTTTCTTAAGTCTAGCAGATGTTATGCCAACAGGTTACCATGCAGCGCGTGTGGCTAATGTGCAAAAAGGTGACAAGGTGGTCGTTATCGGGGATGGTGCTGTGGGTCAATGTGCGGTTATCGCAGCCAAAATGCGTGGTGCATCGCAAATCGTCTTCATGAGTCGCCACCAAGACCGTCAACAGATGGCCTTGGAGTCAGGTGCGACAGCTGTTGTAGCTGAGCGTGGTGAAGAAGGGATTGCCAAGGTCCGTGAAATCCTTGGCGGAGGAGCAGATGCAGCTCTTGAGTGTGTTGGTACTGAGGCTGCTGTAGAGCAGGCCCTTGGAGTCCTCCATAATGGCGGGCGCATGGGATTTGTCGGTGTGCCTCACTACAATAACCGTGCCCTTGGTTCAACCTTTGCCCAAAATATCTCAGTGGCAGGTGGAGCAGCCTCAGTTACTACTTATGACAAACAAGTTTTGTTAAAAGCAGTTCTTGACGGTGATATCAATCCAGGACGTGTCTTTACTAATAGTTACAGCTTGGATGAGATTAATCAGGCTTACAAAGATATGGATGAACGCAAGTCTATTAAGTCTATAATTGTGATGGAATAAAAAAGAAAATCCTAATAGAGTATGGAAATCTCTATTAGGATTTTTTTATGTCCAGCTGTTGTGCTTAATGCAAGGTACTTTCTCTGAGAGTTAGTTTGGTTCCTAGCATGGTCAGACTTGGAATTTTACGGCCGTGAAGGACTTCTCTGTTCAAAATATCCATTCCTGTGCGTCCCATTTCTTCGGTGTAGACGGTAATACTGGAAAGTGGAGGGAATACTTGCTTGGTTAGAATGGTATCATTAAAGGAAATAATACTGACGCGCTCCGGTATGCTGATGCTGGCTTCTTGAAGGGCGCGAAGGGCACCAATGGCCAAGCTATCACTGGCTGCAAAAAAGGCTTGTGGAAGTTTATCTCCTAATTTCTCGATAGCCTCTTTCATTAAGTCGTATCCAGATTGGGCAGTAAATAGACCTTGAAAAATGAATTTCTCGTTATAAATTCCTTTTTCTTGCGTATAAGATTTGAAGTAATCTAAACGTTTATCTGCGATGACTTCTTCTTGGTCAGTAGTAGTTTCAAGACCGGATAAGATACCAATCTTTTTAAGTCCGTGGTCTGTAAAGTAATCAACCACCTGTCTAACAGCATTATTAAAATCTGTAATGACACAGGTATGACCAAGGGCAATTGTATCACTATCTAAAAATACTAGGGGTTTGTGATATTCTTCAAATGATGCAATCTGTGCTTGGCTGAATTTCCCAATACAGAGAATCCCAATGACTTCTTCACTGAGCGTAAAAGGCTGGTCATTAAAATAGCGCAGAATGTCATAATCTAATTCTTGGGCTCTATTTTCAATTCCTAGTCGAATCTGGTAGTAGTAGAGATCTTCCAACTCTCCTTGTTCACTGACCCACTGAATGATAGCAATCTTCTGTTTGAGTTTATGACTTTCGCCAGTTTTGAGATGTTTGGTATAGCCTAGTTCTTCGGCGACAGTTAAAATACGATGTCGGGTTTCTTCTGTGACAGATAGACTCTGATCGCGATTGAGGACACGTGATACAGTTGCGATCGAGACAGAGGCTAACTGAGCAATATCTTTGAGTGTAGCCATAATTCCCCTCCTTTTTAGGTTATTATAACATATTTTTCTTGCTTTTTACTCATAGTTTAGTAAAATATCGGTAAAAATGTTGACCAAAGCAAAACCCTTGGGTACAATAGAAGAAAACGATTACAAGGTAAACTTTTTTACCTAACAAATTGTCAAAGGAGAATTCATATGACACAACATCTTACTGCTGATGCACTTCGCAAGGACTTTCTTGCGGTTTTTGGTCAAGAAGCAGACCAAACCTTTTTCTCACCAGGCCGCATCAACTTGATTGGGGAACATACTGACTATAACGGTGGGCATGTTTTCCCAGCAGCTATCTCACTAGGAACTTATGGGGCCGCACGCAAGCGTGATGACCAAGTATTGCGTTTTTACTCAGCTAACTTTGAGGACAAAGGCATCATCGAAGTGCCTCTAGCTAACCTTAAGTTTGAGAAAGAGCACAACTGGACCAACTATCCAAAAGGTGTCCTTCATTTCTTGCAAGAAGCAGGTCATGTGATTGATAAAGGGTTTGATTTCTATGTCTTTGGGAATATCCCAAATGGAGCTGGTTTGTCTTCTTCAGCATCTTTGGAGCTTTTGACAGGTGTCGTAGCAGAATACCTCTTTGACCTAAAATTGGATCGTCTAGACTTAGTTAAAATCGGAAAACTAACTGAGAATAACTTTATCGGTGTTAACTCTGGTATCATGGACCAATTTGCTATCGGTATGGGTGCAGACCAACGTGCTATTTACCTGGATACTAACACTCTAGAATACGACTTGGTACCACTTGATTTGAAAGACAATGTCGTTGTGATTATGAATACCAATAAGCGCCGTGAACTAGCAGATTCTAAGTACAATGAACGCCGTGCTGAATGTGAAAAAGCAGTGGAAGAACTCCAAGTTGCCTTGGATATCCAGACTTTAGGTGAGTTGGATGAATGGGCTTTTGATGAATACAGCTATCTAATCAAAGACGAAAATCGTTTGAAACGTGCTCGCCATGCCGTTTTAGAAAATCAACGCACCCTTAAGGCGCAAGCAGCACTTCAAGCGGGGGATTTGGACAAGTTTGGTCGTTTGATGAATGCGTCACATGTTTCTCTTGAGCACGACTATGAAGTAACTGGTGTGGAATTGGATACCCTTGTTCATACGGCTTGGGCTCAAGAAGGTGTTCTTGGTGCTCGTATGACAGGAGCAGGCTTTGGTGGTTGCGCCATTGCCTTGGTTCAAAAAGATGCGGTTGAGGCCTTTAAAGAAGCTGTTGGCAAGCACTACGAAGAAGTAGTTGGCTATGCACCAAGCTTCTATATCGCTGAAGTTGCAGGTGGTACTCGCGTTTTAGACTAGGAGAGAAGGATATGGAAGCTGTAATATTTGATTTAGATGGCTTATTAGCCGATACTGAAATCATTTCTCTAAAAGTTTATCAAGAATTGCTTAGAGATTTTGGAATTCCTTTCACAGAAGAAACTTATTCTAGAGACTACAGTGGACATAGGGAAGAGGAGAATGTTCAACGATTTTTGGATACCTATGATTTACCCTGGAACTTTGACCAAACCTTGGCTAAAGTTTATGAACTGGAAGCTCAAATCTTAGCTCAAGGTGTAAATTTAAAAAAAGGTGCTAAAAATTTGCTTACTTATTTGCAAAAAGAAGGCGTTCCAATCGCTTTAGCAACATCAAGTGTTGAATCTCGGGCTAGAATGATCTTGGATAGCAATGGTATACTGTCCCTATTTGACCATCTAGTTTTTGCAAAAGATGTAAAGCGAAGCAAACCATACCCTGATATATTTTTAAAGGCCTGTAGTGATTTGAACGTTTTACCAGAGAATTGCTTGGTACTAGAGGATAGCGAAGCAGGGATTGAAGCGGCATCTAGAGCTGGGATTCCAGTTATTTGTATTCCAGATTTAAAAATCCCAGCACAGTCTTTCTTAAATAAAACAGAACAAGTTTTTCAGGATTTGGATGCTGTCAGAGACTATTTAGAAAGTAAGAAGGAGATTTTCTAGTGACCTTAGTAGAAACATTTGTGACCAAAGTCATTGCAGAAAGCACCTTTGAAGAGTTGGATCGTATCTATCTGACCAATCGTGTCTTGGCTTTGGTTGGAGATGAAGTTCTCGATGTTGAGACTGACCAAGATAACTTGATTGACCTTAAAGATCAGCTTGTTGAGGAAGCCGTTCGCTTGGAAACGATTGAAGATAGTCAGGCCTCGCGTGAGATTCTCGGTGCTGACCTCATGGACTTAGTAACCCCTTGTCCAAGTCAGGTAAATCGTGATTTTTGGTCTACCTATGCCCAGTCGCCAGAGCAGGCGATTGCGGACTTCTACCAACTCAGTCAGAAAAATGACTACATCAAACTAAAGGCCATTGCAAAGAATATTGCTTATCGTGTACCATCTGACTACGGTGAACTAGAGATTACCATCAATCTCTCTAAGCCTGAAAAGGATCCAAAGGAGATTGCGGCAGCCAAGTTGGTCAAGTCGAGCAACTATCCTAAATGTCAGCTTTGTATGGAAAACGAAGGCTATCATGGTCGTGTCAATCATCCAGCTAGAAGCAATCATCGCATCATTCGTTTTGATATTTCTGGGCAGGAGTGGGGCTTCCAATATTCTCCTTATGCGTACTTTAATGAGCACTGTATTTTCCTAGACAGTCAACACCGTCCTATGGCTATCAGTCGCCAAAGTTTTGAGCGTTTGTTAGCAATTGTGGAGCAGTTCCCAGGCTATTTTGCAGGCTCGAATGCGGACCTACCAATTGTTGGTGGTTCCATCCTGACACACGATCATTACCAAGGTGGGCGCCATGTATTCCCAATGGAAGTGGCTCCTATTCAGAAAAGCTTTACCTTTGAAGGTTTTGAATCTGTCAAAGCAGGAATTGTTCAATGGCCTATGTCCGTCATTCGATTGACCTCAGATTCAAAAGACGATTTGACCAATCTTGCTGAGAAAATCTTACTTTCTTGGCGTCAATACTCAGATCCAAGTGTTCAGGTCTTGGCGGAAAGTAATGGAACACCGCATCACACTATCACACCGATTGCGCGTAAAAGAGATGGGCAGTTTGAATTAGATTTGGTCTTGCGAGACAACCAGACATCTCCAGAGCATCCAGATGGTATCTATCATCCCCACAAGGATGTCCAACATATCAAGAAGGAAAATATCGGCTTGATAGAGGTCATGGGCTTGGCAATCTTGCCACCACGCTTGAAGGAAGAAGTGGAGCAAGTAGCAGCTTACCTGGTTGGAGAGGATGTTTTAGTAGCAGATTATCACCAAGAATGGGCAGATGAGTTGAAAGAATCCAATCCTAGATTGACTGATAAAGACCACGCTCTTGAAATCGTCCAAGAATCTGTTGGTAAAATCTTCGCTCGGGTATTGGAAGATGCAGGGGTTTACAAGCAAACAGAAGAAGGACAGGCAGCCTTTATGCGCTTTGTAAATCATGTTGGACTTATGCCATAGTGTCAGGACCTTCCTCTTGCATACTAGTATAAAAAGTAGTATGATAGCGTTTGAAAGACTAGGAGGAATGTATGAAGGATTTTCACTTTGATGCCATATCAGCATTTGAAAATTATGAAATCAAGGAGATGAGAGATGGTCGTGTCACCGTAACTACCAAGGTCGTGAACTCTTCTCTTAACTATTATGGCAATGCCCACGGAGGTTATCTTTATACTCTGTGTGACCAAATCAGTGGCTTAGTCGTTATTTCTCTTGATTTAGATGTTGTAACCTTACAGTCTTCCATCAATTACTTAAAAGCAGGATATCTCGGAGATGAATTGACCATCAAGGGAGAGTGTGTCCATAAAGGACGTACCACCTGTGTCGTCGACGTAGACCTTATCAACCAAGATGGGAAAAATGTCTGCAAAGCAACCTTTACCATGTTTATAACAGGTGAGCGCTCAGAAGAAAAAAGAATTAGAATTTAGAAATATAAAAAGAGGCTTATGCCTCTTTTATATTTACTTTTTCCGTCTAGTGCTCAATTATCTTATTCACTAAATCTTAAAAAAATAGCCATCTGGGTCTAAAACTGCAAATTCATGTGGATAGATATATTGTTCGCCAACTCGAAATTCTCTTTT
>BNJU01002526.1_pt1 | contig 18147 bp, 22 predicted proteins | sample 8539281 | NCBI WGS metagenome assembly BNJU01 (sample SAMD00202456, study PRJDB9452) | human saliva metagenome | isolation source: human saliva | place: Japan
ATGTGCAGGAGAAGGTGCAGGGTCCTCCGCTGCTGCCAGTTGCTACACATACACAAGGGTCACAAGGAAGGCCACACACAGAATGAACACAGACACACATTACTGACAGCGACTTTTCGGTTTGCCTCTGCCGCGCAACCAGAATGCTATCATCTCCTTGATCCGAAACACATATAATACACACACACACATTGGCCCCATCATCAGGAACTGCCTGACCCAGCAGAACCATCTTCCAGAGGCAGAGCCGGATAGCCATCATAGAAAATCTGCATTCCGTATTCAACCTTGGTTTGTAAATCTCCTGTGTCCCATCGGTCGAGAGCCTTCAACACAAATGGAAGGAGTAGAATATTCTCCCACATAACCTATAGAGTGACCGAATCTGCTCTCTCTCAGGTATTTTTTCACTCATTAGCATTATACGCAACACAGGACAATGATTTGCAACAGCCTCCAAAACTGAATGTTTTCCGCGGATTTTCCGCTCTATGATTTTTGCTTCATTCTCCACTGTATTGCTTTATCTCTGTTTCCTTCTTAGCGGAATAAGCTTCCATACAGCCACTCCAGCAATACAACACCACTGTCTGAAAATTATGCTAAACCAGCTGAACCCTCCAATAGACAGATAATATTTACTGTTGTAATACAGTTCTCCGATGCCTGCTTTGGATTTTTCACTAAAAGATTCTGATGCTTCCGGTACAGCCGCTCACGCAGTACACAAAACTTTAAAGCCTACTTTTCATGCATGCAATAACATTTTCTTCATAAAGAAAGAAATCTCTTCGTCAAACCTCCGCTTTTTTCAAAAAGACCTTTTTAGAAAGCTAAAGGTGTATGTTTCATGAAGACACCCTACCTCAGCATAAGGCTTCTGTTTCAAATATGTTTCTTTTTTATAGAATAGTAGAGTAGAAAAACTCTTCTGGAAAGTGACCGTGAAGCAAGGAGGATATAAAAGCCGCAGCTTCCATTGCGGTCTTTAAAAATCCGATACGTCCTGTATCACTGAAACAAGTCCCGCTCGAAAGAGAAAGTACGGCAAAATACTCCGGGAAGCGATGTATCCGGATTAGCGAAAAGCACAGATTTATTCCATTTTCAAAAGAAAGCGAAGCCCCAGATTGTTTCCTCATCTATATATCCAGATTCTCCTTTACAAAGAAGCTTTACCTTTCGCTCATTCTGTGGTAGGGCGGAAAGATGAGAAAGACTGTCATCCGTAGAAGCATTGTCCACTATGAGACAATATAGATGAAAATAGAGAAATGCCCACCTTCTGGCTCAAACGGGAGCGTTCCTCCCAATCATTATAATTTAAAAATGACCATGCCTATGCTTTCATTCCTCCCTGAGAGCTTATTCTCTGTAAGCTTTCTTCTTTATGCCTCCAAACCATTCTACATGAAAGACGGAAAAGAACAGCAAAGGGATTTTCTTCTCATCTCTTTATTCATCTTCTTTATTCTAAATTTCTTATTCTATCTTTTTCGCTTTACATTTATCCCATAACAATTCCAGCTTATATTTTCATCTTCTTGCAAAGGCTTCTTCGGTACGCCTCCGATTCCAAGCCAGTTAGCCTGCCATCCATCCCTCCACAGCAGCATAAAAAGCCCCTTTACTTTCCAGGTACTGCAACGGGCTGTTCGCATAGCGAAAGTCCCTTCCTGTAAGTGACTTCCTGGGGCTGCCTCGAACGTATGGGGCTGAGATGCACCCTCCACACACACACACGAAAATTTTGCCCGTTTAACCTCTTTTCTCCCAACTTTTCGCAATTAAGAGCATTCTCTTTATAGCGAAAAATAGAATAGTTTGGAGAATAGAAATCAACGCTGGGGAGCGGGGCTTCTTTCTTAATCTTCCCTTTAGCAGCATACTAGTATTCAGAATATCCTGATCATTAAAGGGTTTCCCATCTTAAGCTTGATACAGCGAAGACACTGCTCCTCCAAGCCTTGCTCAATGAAAATAAGAAAGATCTACCAAAGATCGCGCCGGCACAAGGCCTCTCTGAAAGCCCCAAAGGACAATGGCTTTATAACACTGGCCTGCCATACCAAGCGCATTTTCCGAAAGAGCTGTTGTACAAAGAGGTAAGCAGACCAGTCACCACCGTATCCGCATCGAGATAATGCCTTCGTAACATTCTTCGAAGCACCGAATAAAAAAAGTCGAAGTTAACGTTGCAGTGGGGAAAACTTCCGCATGAAGCCCGAATAAACAATACGTTTTTTTTCAGTTTTGTGCTTCCAGCTCATAAAGGAAATTTTTCTGCCCTCACGAAGCCCTCATTTTCCTTCAGCATCCTATACTCAGAATATGAAAATGTAATAGCCCCTGCATAGTATGCAACACTGAGAAATGGATACGAAAGCAGCGGTATGAAATTGTCGAACGCCGTAAAATAATATGCAAAATTCTATCCTTCTGCTGTTTTAGGGTAGTAGAGACGATTGATTGTACCAGCAGGTTAATGAAACTGAAGAACGAGTAATATTGAGGAGATACCCACACTGAAGGTACTCCTTCCTCCTCCCTGATTCCTCGTCCATTAAATGAATGTAGGACACTGCCTTTGCAGGAAGCTTCTGCAACTCAAGGCATGCTCATTGTAATCCATAACCGTAAAGTCCTTCTTTAATTCTCTGAGAGCATTGACCTGCTGCTAAGCTTCAATCTGGACCGATCCGCCTCTGCAGAGACTTCCCTTTTGTACCACCTCTCTCTGTTTTCATAGCTACAACCGGGGCACGAGAAGCTGACATAGCTGCTGTTCTTCTCATCTTCCATATCCATAGGAACGTAAGTTTTATGAAAGAGGTTTTTTGCTTCCATATTCTCTGTAAATACCTTATGGATACAGTTCAGATCCACCTTTAAATAACTGGATAGAGGTCTGCAACCTCGCATTCCCTTAGGCAACTTATAATCAGCCAGTAATCCGAAGATAGTGCTACGCACCCTTTCCAGACTGGGAATTGACATGCACAACTGTCTATATTCTCTTCAATATCGGCAGGATCAATTTGCAACAAGGAACTCTCCCAAAGAACTATGTCTTCTATTGCCTGTAAGTCTTATTGATGGCATCTTTATACCTTGTGCGGTAAAAACAAGTCATGTAAGGATGACGATCCGAATCTGCATCTTCGTGCACCGCTCATAGACCCTTTAATTCTCGGATATTTCTCCAAATTGTGAGTGGTGATCAATCTACGAGAGAACAGCCAGCAAGCGTCAAAATATCCATATCGGTTCTTTCTCCCATTTCAAAAAGAGTGCTCGATACGATTCGTCTGGCAAGAAGAGCCAGCCTGCTGCTGCACCTCTCCTGTCGTTATGTGGGTGAATGGAAAGTACAACATTTTCTCTTTCCAAAGATGATCCGAGCATAAAACTCAATCTGATCCGTACAAAAACATTGGGACTGTGCACCTCCACGGTACTCGGAAGATTGATGATTGTACGATTCTTTCGCAGTTCCCAAGCGGAAATCACGGCATTGCAGACCTCTAGGCATAATCCATCTCTACCGGTAAAACTTTCCGGAGAACACTCGTCGTAACTCACCATGGAGATTCTTCTCTGAAGTCTCACCATCTCCACTCCGGAAAAGAGCAATCGCTTTAATCTCTTCCCTTCTGGTTTTCAAAACTACTTCTCGTTTAGATCGATGTAGGGCCTGTGAAATATGCACTATCTCGCTTTCTTCACTCCTTCCAACGCCTGGAAAAGTGTTCTCTCTCAACTGAGCTCTTCTCTGCACTGTACCAGAAACCCGCACCATTTGCATCCTCCGAGATCAGCCTCCTCGCTCTCTCAAAGCAGATTCCGTCATCGCATTCTAGATCTGAGAAGGCGGCCAGGAAATCCCACTTCAATTTCCTTAAAGCCCATGGCGACAAAGGAGGCTGAAAATACTCAATCTTTTCTCCTCAACTCCTCATAGGGTTCCAGCACTTGAAGCCCTCGGGTTCCGTTCCCTGAGATCCATAGACGCACCAGGTAGGAGTCTTTCTCCACCTCTTTGATCCATCCAGTTCTTTCCGGATAACGGAGAAAATGGAAAACTGCGATAACGCTTTACGCTCCATGATTTTTCCCTATTTTACTCTATTGAAACGATTGCTTCTCTTCTTTTGCAGCGCTTAGTGATTCTTCCCGACGGCTTAGTAATTTCTTTCTTTATATTGCTGTGTCTTTTTGAATTACACTCTTACTTATACTGCCATTGTATCCTACTATTTATGCTCGAACCAGTCCTCGTCTTTCATAACTTCTATAACTTGCTGCGACAAGACTACAATGTCTTCCTTCCTTCTCCGCTTCCACCATAGCTTCGGACAAGCGGGTTTCCGTCCCAGCAGCGCAGAAGAATTCCTACCTGTATCTCCAAGCTTCTCTTCCACCTGCTGCTTCTGCTGCCTTAGGATTACTCTTCTGCCGGAAGCCTTATCACAGTCCACTCTTCCATTTTCCAGAACCATGTGGAATTTCTTATGTAGTCGGAGAGAGCTTTGCATTCCCTCGAGCTCTTTCTTTTCTTCCAGCATGCTTCCATAAGCATTCTGGTACTGCAATCCGTGCGTTGTCGCGCGTGTCTCATGAAAATGATGTGACCGGACTGCTCTCACTCCTAAATCATAAAGCATGCTCGCTATGGCCATAGTGTCATAGACACTGTGGTCTCCGACCCAGGCGTCCTTTTTCCTCAGAAATCCTCACCGCATCCAAAACCTTATATAAAACCGAGAAGTTAGAGCATAACGGTTTGTCTGGCAATATGTTTCCTGAAGGTCCTCTTTTCTTTTAAAGATGCTTTTCCGCAAAGATAAAGGAATATGCAGTCCCTGTCTCACCAGATTCCCTCGCTGACTCTGCCGCCGCAGACGCATGATCCACGCATCTCCATCGCCAGCAAAGCCGATTTGGCCAATCACTGTTTCTTACGTACGCCTGCAGAGTACTCCGATATGGGTGGATCCATGGCAGTGATTGAGCTGATTTGTAGCCGTTCGGAGCATTGGAGCATGGGTGATCACGCAGGCGGTCACCGCCTGTGTAACGGACGATGCGGAACCGTTTGCGCGGTCCAGTGCCACCTTTCTTCCTCAAAAGTGAAATGCGATCGCAAGAGAAATAAGATAGCCTATGTAGCGATTTCCTTCCGGCGAACGTCCACGGTTCTTCCTGATTTTATCTCTTTTTGCAAGAGAATTTCCTGATGCTCCGTCCAGTAGCTTCATGTTTCTTCAATAAGTCATCGGAAGCCCGTGCTGCTGCCGACCGGGTTGTTATTGCTTCAACCGTTGCATAAAAGCGATTATGTGAAGCCGGAAATCATGACGACCGCAGGAAAAACTCCTCCCGCACGGGCAACAAAGCTCACAGAAGGCGTCAGCTGCTGGCGTGCGCCAAGATAGCGTCTGCACGGCGGCGGTGATCCCCGCAGAAAGCTATACTCAAACATATGGCTGGAGCGCCTCGCATCGCCGCGATTACAATACGGCATTCTTTCTACCTCCTGCCAGAAAAATAGTACGCTTCGCCAAAACTGCCCACCTCGAGAGCATCATCTGCCCGGCAAGATCCGTACCGACACTCCTCTATCCGCTCGGTCCAAAATACTTTCCATATTTGGCTCCTCCTTCACTGCCTTATAAACAGAGTCCTCGTCATCCATGCTTTCTCTCTATAATAGCTTTTACTGTTTCGTTCCTTCAAAATGCACAGAGTATTTCTGCCAGCTTTATTATTACTAATGTGTATTATATTTATAGCCTTATTTTATAGCTTAATCTTTGTGTCTGTTTTATGCGCTTTTCAATGGACCTTTCCTATCCATATATTCACCCTGTAGAACTTATGATATTCGGGACGTGCTCCCGATGGCTGAAATCATGAGATAGGCCTGTCACGTGCTTCAATCTCAAAAATGGAAAGATCCAAATCTCTAAAATTTCCAAGCCATCCACGAGTATTTTCCTTTGCTTACGAAACAGGAACAGCCAGGGACGAGCCTTTCTCCTCTCCGCTCCTCGGCAGTTCTCAAGGCAGTGATTGGAAACGAGCATTCTTGCGATCTGGAAGCGGAACTCCAGCCCTGTTGTTCGACTGCTTTTACCTCCAACACAGGCTGGTTCTATCGGACTTACGACCCTTATTCCTCGGTACCGACCGGAATCACCTTCTGTTTTCAAAGCCTGCCTGTCTGCCGTTTCCTTTAGCCGTCATCATACCGAGTAAAGTCTCGTTCGTTTGCTGGTCGTGATAGTTTCCGCGCTTTTCCGTGCACGATCATATCTACCCAGCTCTAGCTTAAATCTGTTGCAGTAGGTCGGGTCTAATCTGGTCGTGAGCCACGCGAACTGCTTCGTCGACTCTTTCCGACCTTCGAGCATCGTCTTAACGAAAAGTTCTTTCCCATTTAAGCCGAAAACCCGCGCAATCCGAACAGCCAGTGGCGCTATAAAACTCGAAACGGATTCCTCCTCATACGCTCGGCACTTTCACGTAGAAATTGAGTGGGAGAAAAAGTTTGGATCACTCATCCGGCGACCGAGGCTCGTTCCCTTCTCCGGAGAAAACATGGTCGGTGTGAAAAGCGTACGTCTTCTCTCTTTCCTTCATAATCCTTTGCCAGTACTACGGGAACTTCTCCGTTTATTTTCGACACCGTCTGATTCTCGGGTTCCTCCGCTGCATCCACTGCCGGTCCGTTGGCGGCACTGTTAGATGATGGCACTCAATCTTTCTCGGCAATCATCCTTCTCGTCTTTTCTTCATCTGCTGGACAGTCCAAAGCGTAATACTGGGCATGGCAGTGCGGGCGTGCACTCCTGCTCCCGAGTAGCTCTGCTCTCGATATCCACGAGCCGATTGCACTAGTGGTTTCCGCATAATAGAGGCTGATTTCATGACATCATCAGTCCCAGCTGTCCGTTTACACCGGTCACCAAAAACTTTCATCTTTATCCTCTTCTCCGTACCAGCTGTACCCATAATTGCTCACCGGTACTCGCCTCGGAAATGATCACTCGTGTCCACCATGCTTATTGTTTAAAGTACCAGTCAATGGCTCACAGGTTCTGCATCGCGTACATACTCCAGTTTCCAAACCTAGTTCCGCCTCCAAGCTTTTGTCAGGGTCAATCGCTGCTTACGCATATCGTGTCCCAGTCTGTCCGTTACATACGTAATCCAAAGACTTTCCGGCAGTGATTAAGATGCCTCTAAATGTCTAACGACTTCAAGATCTGTCCTCGTTATGTCATCGCCAGCATCGTAAAACCCTCGCCAGCCTTACTCGCTCTTTCTAACGATAAGCATCGATCGCTTTGCACAGCGGTCAGTAACGTAGAGCCAGTCCCGAACGTTTCTCCTCTTCGTAAAAGCCAGAACGCTTTTGCGTTTAAGGCTCTGAAATCACAAGCGAATCAGCTTCTCCGGGAAGTGATGGGACTTCGGAAGGTGTTATAACGGCGAAATGGTCACCGGGCAGCCCAGGAAGGTTTCTGCGTGATACGCTAGCGCTCAAAAGATCCGCACTGTGGAAGAAGAGGTAAGAGAAAGAGGCTCTGATGGGATAGATTCTCTGTTGAAGAAGGAGATCGGTTCCTGGCATGCGTGTAGCTCGCAAAGCCTCATCCCATGCGGCACTCGGTGATGACGGTTCGATGCACCAGCAGGCTCTCTGCAGGCATCCATGAGGCAAACAGTTTGCTAAACCCATTGCGCGAGTTCTGATCGCTCCCGATCCTTTAGAGCGGTCCGCATGGGACTCCGCTGCCGAGTTAATCGCTCTGTCTCGGCTTTTCGCGTGGGAAATAGAGTCGAAAGATAAATTTCTCTATCCTGCGATAATCTGCTTACAAACTTGTAGTTCTTCTCTTCCCTCCAGAGCCCGTAAGTCTCCATGTTCCCTGCATGTCCGGCACATCACAGAACTTGAATCCACTCCTCATCTCGGATAGGCATTTGTACAGCAAATGCATGGTCTCACGCCGATCAGTCGGCTCCGCCGGTAGACAGATTGTTCATCTCTCTCCTTAGATTACCTACGCCATTGTTCTATCGTAAATCAATATCTATATCGCGCCGTCTAGTACCATCCTAGGTGCACGCTATACTCATTTTTCTTATAAAGCTCGTCGCTTCCCTTACCTTTTTCTCGTCTGAATCCAGCCGTTTCTTATAGGCTATTTGCGTCAGGCAAGGCTTGTCTTTCTGTGCTCCTGTGCGTTTCCCACGGTGTAAACGAGTGGTCCTGCCATCCACTCAGGGGCTCCTGTGTGCCACCGAAAGTGTCCTGACCATGGCGAAGCCTTTACCGAGAAAGTGCTACATCGAGGCTCCATTTTCGCAGTTAAATGCGCGGCTTTTAAGTCTATGAAATTTTCCAGCTCTCCCTCTCTTGGAGGGCTTTAGGATTCTTCGCCTTCTCCTGCACGCGATTATCATAGAAATAAAGCTACTGTCACGATGTGTTGGACTTCGGCTTCTCCGGCTTTTTCTTCATGGAGTTGCCGCGAGCTCGTCAAACTCCACACATGAAACGCTCCGATCATCCACGCAGTAGACTGAAACTGTCGCACCACTTTCCCTTTGCCACCGCCTTCTGTGAGTGTCTCAAAAGCCGCATCCGGAGAAAATGTTATCTCCTAAAATCATGGCCTTATCATTTCCGATGAAATTTCCTCCGGTGGATAGGCTGTACCAGCGAGTCGATCCAGGGCTTTCCTGTAGCCAGCATAATCCAAGTTCATGCCGAGGGATGAGATAGATCTCGGCTCTTAGAAACGCAGCGATCCACGGGTGGATAATCAAAAACATCCCGTTCGGCATCCATCAGCACGGAAAGCGGATAATAAATCGTGGGTTTTATCATAAATTGGCAGAGTGCTTGAAGTCTCTGGTTAACGGATGAGTCTGGTTCCCGAACCTCCTCAGAACTATTCCTTTCATCATTTCATTAAGAGATTTTTATTGCGTACTTCCTAAGATACAGCATAGGAAGGAGGATATAAAAGATTTTCATGTTGCTCGTTGGTAATAAAATTCAGCTGATATCTTGCTATTAGATGGCGCTCTGTACAGCACTTCACAAATAAACTAACCGGAGACAGAAGTACTTTTTCGGAATAAACTCTTTACATAAATTATAAATAATAAAAGGACACATAGAAATGGGAAAAAGCATTGATTGCATGAGTGGCAGCGAGCAGACAACTCTAGTAGCTGCTCTACTCATGAAAAAAGGGCTATGATTGTATAGGCATAACCATGAAACTATATGACAGTGAGACGGGACAGGCCTCGGCTCTGAGCAAAGACCTGGGTATCACTGGAGGATGTATGAGATGCAGACGGTGGCTTCCACCCTTCTCTATTCGTACATGCTGAATTTCAGGATGATTTTTCAAGTAATCCTCCCTTGTGGAGACTTGTGAAATGGAGTGCACCGAAATCCTGTATCCGTTGCAGTCGCTTTTATGAAGCATGAGGGAGCTTATGCTAAAGCGGAAGAACCCGGCTGTGATCTCATTGTAACCGGACACTACGCAAGAATCCGCATGGGATGAAGAGAAAAAGCGTTATCTTGCTACTCGCGCAAAAGATGAAAAAGAAAGACCAAGCTATGTTCTCTATTTTTAAATCAGACTAACTAAGCGCAGTATGTTCCCCTCGAGAATTCAGAAAACAAAGGAAGAAGTCCGCACTATTGGGAGACTGATTCTACAATGCGGATAAACCGGACTCTCAGGATATTTGCTTTTGTGACCAGTGGAGATATGGTGATTTTCTGGAAAAGTTTCGAGGAGACCTTTATCAGCGGATATTTTGTAGATGAGGAAAGAGGCATAGCTTGGAAAACATAAAGAATTGTCGTTATACCATAGGGACAAAAGAAAGGGCTGGGACTTGCTTTAAAGCAGCCCATGTATGTGGCGAAAGGATCTCGAAAAGAACCGTCATTCTTACCACGGAGATGCCCTTTACTCGAAGCACTCTTGTCCGATGATTTTAACGCTGGATCAGATGAATCACCCAGAGAGGTATTCGTTACCGCAAAAACCCGTTACAACGCAAAAGCGGTACCCGGCTTTGTTTCTGTGGAAGATAACGGAGCTGTACTCGTTCGTTTTTGCAGAACCAGGACGTGCCGTTGCTATCGGGACGGGCTGTAGTTCTTTTATGACGGAGAAAATGGTGGTAGGCGGAGGAACCATCATAAAAGGCCATAAAAATTGGAGCATTAGAAGTTAAAGTTGGATACAGTAGAGTTAAAATTGGTGCAGGTTAAAATTGGTAGAGTGAGTGGAGCAGTAGATTAAAAAGGAGAATCGACGCTTTAAAAACATACATCGATTCTCCTTCTAATTTTAGCTTTATGAATAAGAAGTATTTTCCTCTCGTTCTTTTCTCTTGACCTCATATAAAGCTGTCATCTGCCGCAAGGTATAGTCCCCAGACCCTGTTTTTCTTTGACAGACGGATTTCGTATTCCTTGAGATATCGTTACAATTCCTCCTCTCTCCTGAATGCTGTAGATTTAAAACGACATTTTTTCCCGCCAGTTCCTGGCATAGGTGAGATTTCCTCATCGTCATATTTTCATAAATCAAAACAATTCGTCTCCGCCATCGCGAGGCGCTCACGTCCGGGATATTTGAACACAGCTCTCTGATTTCTTCTGCTACAAGCTTCAGACACTCATCTCGCTGATGTCGTAACAGTCGTTATATTGCTTTAAAAGTCAAGATCCACCATCTCAAAAGTGCCACCGGTGTCTTGGCATTATGAGCTCGTTCAAGACCCGCATCCGCAAAAGGTGCTTAAGTGATAACGATTGGGAAGTCGGTCGATATGGTCGTGCTCGCTTTTGTGCAAGACGGAGGTTTTCCTCTTCCATGAGGCATTCTGCGCCTTTAAGTCTTCAGTCCTTCCGAATAGCCAGCGCAAAAGAGGGACAGCGGAAATCTTTTTCCTCCTGCTCTTTTAACAGCTCTATAGAAACGATAAGCTGCCGCATTTCGATTTTTCCTCATCCTCGTAACCGAATAAAACAGATCTGCGATTCCAAAGCGCTTTCGCATCTGAAGATTGATTTTCCTGGAGCATTTCCTCTAGAGTGACGGCACCTGCGGCAATCCTCTATCTTCCCTATCTCCATATAGAGAGTCCGCCCAAAATCACAGACATCTTCAATCATATTGCTGCGAATAGCGGAAAAACTGCCTGATCGCAAACTGCCGGATGAGACAATCTCTTTCTTCCATTTTCCCCTCTCTCATGGGCAGACGAATGGAGAAAAGGTGAGAATATCAATCCCCCACAAGTTCCTCTTCAAAGGGTTTTGCAAGCTCTAATATCGATTCCATACAGGCTCTTTGCCGAATGTACACTCTTTATACTAGAGCAGATATTTCCCCAGAAAGCATAAATATTGAGCATGTTGGAAAACATGAGGCTGTCTACACGTATTTCCGCTGATTTCATAAAGCCGCTTCTTCTGCATAGTAGCGTCCATGGTCATAGTCGTTTGAGGGAAAAATACTAAACGCGCAATATTGGAGTTCGTTCTTTTCCAGTCCTTATCCGGAATGTCGATTTTTACAATAGTCCATTGCAGACATGTAATAATCCATTGCAAGGGCATAGTTTCCGCACAAAACTCTATACCTAGGAGATTGTAGGAACGTAAGAAGCAGAAATCCTCGGACTCCTGCTGCCTTGATTCCCAAGGACAGGTATTTTCCATCTTTTCTACATCAAAGTGAAAGCTATATAGCATCCGCAAGCTGATAGTAAACATTGCTTGCAAGCTTCATCTTCCAATGACTCTCATCCCGAAAGCAAACCCAGGTTGTGAAAAATCTCCTCATCAAAAGAGCGTATATTGCTTTCTCTACCAAAACCGCTCGATTCTGTATTTTTCTATCGTACCCGCTAAAACTCACTGGCAATCCTCACTCCTATTCACAATTCTTTTTAGTTTCGATCATCTCACATCGCGGCTATATTGGCTGTGCCTCATGTGGAAGTTTCTACAGGTGCTTTTTCCGGATTTCGACTTTCACTGAACTATCGGACTATCCACCACATTTCCATTTTTCTTTGTAGTCTCCTCTGATGCTTTTTGCTGCTTTCGGTCCACTCTTCTTTGTCGTCTAGTATCTGCAGACTTTGTTTTTGTACTGACTGCTCTCACCTTGTGTCTTGTACCTGCTCTCTTCGTCGTCGATGCAGTACTTTTCCACAGTAGAACATTGTCTGCTTTCTGTCACAGCGTTGTACTCTGCAGATTTTTCCGAGCTAACAGAGGAAGCACGGCTCCTTCACCACAGGCAGGGAAATTCTTGTATTGAATCATTTTCGCTCCTGCAACATCCTGCCCCTGCGAAGTGAATCAGCTCTGACACAGTCACTAACTGATAACCTCTGGCATTGAGCTCAGGAATAACGAGTCTTGCAAAGCTCTGCCTGTGAAAGATAGAAGCATGCATTAAAACAATATCTCCATCCTTAATATTGGATAAAGATAGTATTTTAGTTTTCTCCGCATCGCGAGAACGCTCAGTCTTCCTATCAATCGTCCAAACTCAAAGGGCTTTCTGTACCGCCGTTTTCACATCATTGCTCTGTTACCTCCCGGAAGACGAGACTAGAGCCGGCTTTACCGCCGCTGGCTTTCTCCACCGCCGCATCGGTCTTATCGAATTCGTTACGGATATGTCCACACCTTTTTACTCAAGGTGAATATCGCGATCATAGGAATGGTTTCCGATTTCATGTCCGCGTTCCACAGTATTTTTATATCCTCAGGGAACTTCTCCCTCTTTTGCCCCCACCTGCAAAGAAGGTTGCTCTTCCGTTTACCTTTTCCAGCTCGTCCATGAGGAATCCCGTCAACCTGCACTATCCGGCTTCCGTCATCAGGTCAGGGACAACCATAGGCTTTTCCGGGTCGATATCTTCCGCCAAAACACTAATCTACTCCGCATTTGGTTTCACCCATTTTCGAAGGTGGTTTTCCTCCGTAGCTTTTCCTCTTCCGTCTCCGGGAAGTTTCCATACTACTTTCACTACGGTTTCAAGCTCTCCCCTTTTGTGCCTTCGTCCATACTGACATAGGCAAAGACCCTACGGAACACCATGAATAAGGTAAACAAAACAGCAAAAGCCGAAATTCCTTGCCTTCTCGCCTCTTTTGTCTCTTCCGCTTTGCTCTCTTTCGCATAAAGACGGCTTTTCTTCTCCTCGTAAGGGTCTTTTTCTTTTTTACTTTATTTTTGAACTCGATTACGTCGATTGATGATTCTGACTTCTGTCTCGAGAATTTTTCTCTCCGCTTCCAGCTTTTCGTTTTATCTGCCATGCTTAGTCCTTTTATGAAAATCTATATATTTAACAAAATAGAATTATATCTTGCCGAATATCTTTATAAATCGTATCTTTCTTCTTATAGCATTTGACTGAACGTTTTCGAAAGAGTTTGGAAGAAAACATCTCTTTCTTGAACGGTTTTGCAAAGTGTTGTAATAGCGAGCTGATAAAACAAAGCTACAAAGATAAAGTCGTTTTCAGAGAAAATGAAAAAGCTATTCTTTTCAAAAATATGAAACAAAAATAAGATAAATAAGAAATCCGGATGAGAATATTTGTAAAAGACAAAGAGAAAAATAGGGGTTTAAAATGGATAAAAAGGAATTCAAGAAATTAAAATGCTTTAAAAGAGGACTGCCGTACTCGACCGGATACAGATAGCTGTTTCGTCAGTGAAGAAGGAAAGTACTCTCTCAGTTTTTCCGACTCTCTCTCTCTGAAGACAGAAGAAATGCACGACTATTGTGCTCTGTCTTAACAGTCTCTTTCCGGTAAAGTTCGGTAGAGAGCTCTATACACTGGAGTTTCCTCTTTCCGAAGAGGAAACAGGCGAAAACAGGACAGTCTCTCACCGCTTTAAATGAATCAGGAGCTTAGAAGCAGGGCTTAGAGAATTTTTCCAAAAGATAAGAGAAACCATCCTGTTCCCGGGAAGAAAAGCTCTTGATTCTGCACTTTGGTGTCTATGATGTTCTAAAAGGAACAGATGGAATCACGATGGAAGATGCATCCGATACCTGTTTACTCCTTTACTTTATTTTTGCTCTGTCCAGTAGTCCTTAAAAGAAGGACTCTGCTTTTGATAAGGGAAACGGACAGTTTGTGCTTTCGTTCCAGAAGATTTTGTGACTGGTACAGAGATTTCTCCCTTTATTCGCCACGAGCGATCCCGGTGACATTCATGCCCTCCTCTACTGCAGACGAGGACTGGAACACTGACCGAGGAGCTGTTCGGCATCCTTCCCATGGAGAAAAAGAACAAAAGGACAGTTCTCCGCTTAGTGCAGGAAGTTTTGAAGGAGAATTGTAATTTTGAAAATGTCCTGCTACAGGAAGAATTACAGAGTTAAAGACAGGGAAGGAGAGGAAAAGAACAGACCCTCTCTAAGTCACAGCTAAAACAGCTCTTAGAAACGCCAGTGCTACGGAAGAAGGACTTGCAAACTTTCTGCACTCTGACGATGAAAGCCTGGGAGCATGATTTCTTCCTTTATACTGATAACCTGCAAACAACAGCCTGTATTTAAAATCCGAAAACCTACCAATTTAAAAATCAAAAATGAAGTTTCCGCCATCTGGAAAGCAAAATCATAGACGGGAAGAGTATCTCATTCCGTCCTCGGATATCTGAAGCAATGGAATTCCCCTATTCGCAGGAGGCTGGAAGAAGAATAATATTTTTAGGCTTCCATTTCGTCCTTCTTCATGGACTCCTTTCAGTGTTTCTATCTCTCCGACTAAGCTTTTCGATATTCTCCGGAGATAGACTTTCATCCAGTCTCAACGCTCCCATAGGAAAATCCTGTTTCAGCTTTGTAACGACATAGTTTTCCGAAAAGACAGAAACATCTTCTTAATCTGATGAAACTTTCCTTCCGTGATAATAGTTTCCACCAGATGTTCCGGATCCGTCGAAAATAGTCGAACTTTTCGCGGTTCCACCAGCTCAAGTCTGTATCATATTGAATCGCTTTTCCGTAACGGCTCCAGATCCTTCTCTTCCGAGGCAGGGCGATTTCCACTAATATTTTCTCAATATGATTCTTGGGAGAAAGAAGGGTATGTGCAAAGCTCCGTCATTCATAATGAAGCAGTCCTCAACATCCTTGTCCAATCTGCCTACAGGAAATAAATCTTTCTCTGTGGCATTCGGAAAAGAGGTCCAAACCGTTTTCTGCTTACGGTCCTCTAGTGGAAGAGAGGACGCCAACAGGCTTATTCATCATATAATAGGAATATTCTTCATGGTGATTTCTTCGCCTTTATAAAAGTGATCTTGAATCCGATTCACAGTAAAGCTGGCATCTCGGAATCATTTCTCCATTCACAAAAACCAGACCTTTACGAATATCCTTTTCAAATCCGAACGACTCATTATCCCCATATCAGACAAATATTTATCCAGTCTCATCTCCGCACTGCTCTTTCTCATTATGAAAAATATTGGATTTTTCGTTTTTCTCTGTTTCATTTTTCCGAGAAAAGAAATCTTATACCATTTTAACAGAAGGATATTCTTACAAGCAAAACGAGACGATGCATGCTATAGCAGCGATACTCGTAAGAGTATCACCGACCTGGTTCGGATCGACGTTTTTGCAAGATGAAATTTCTTTTGTGCGATGATTTTGAATGCTTTGATCTTTTACCGTTTACTCTGTTCTTTCCCGTACAGAAGACCTCAGGGCAAACCCTCCACTGTCGAAAGGAAGAAGAAAAGACTATAGTCCTAAAGCACTGCTGTCAGAGGTCTTTTGTTCCCATCCTCGTCGCTCCCCAAAACTGCCCTGCTCTTTCCGGGCCTAAAACTTCTTGTACCTGTTCTTTGTCATGAAAGGCACAGTTTATCCATCAAAACCTCACAGATTCTCGGTATTACCGGGAGGTGTTACCATTTTACGGAGGTGTCTCACTCCTCTTGGCGGTGTCTTCACCACCGCCTCCAGGGCCTTCAGGCGGTTCCGCCTCCGGGATTATCAGGAGGATTCTCCATTATTCGGAGTAGGAGGTGTAGGTTTCTTTTATTTTTAAAAACAAAACTCTACCATCTTCCCGAACTCGTTCTTTCACTCTCATAGCCCTGCACAGCTTCCCTAACTTCGTAACGGATAGAATATCCTGGTTTATGAGCAGGTATCAAAAGAATATGCGCCAGTCATTTCTTGCACTCAATCTGTATTTACTGATTGCTTGCCATTTTCCTATGCACCGTTAATCTGCTTGGATGAGGACGCTTCCCTCCAGATTTTCGTAACGGAGATAGGTACGAAAATCCGCATTCTTATGATAGTTGGTAATCATAAACTTTGTGTCTGCAGTGCCAAAATCACGGAATCAAAGCCTGAATCTTCTCCGATTCTTCCTTGATTGTGTAAACAATTTCATTTCCATTTTCGTCATTTTCTTGAAGTTTTTCAAAGACATGTCGTGTAATTCTTTCATGTTCGAATTCAGGGAAAAGTGTCGCTCTTTTTACTTCCCTTTCCATTGGCGTAAGAACGCAATCGATGACTTCCTCCAAAAGGCTCGCAGCTTTCACATTTTCTTACTCAGTCCTCCGCTGCTGGAATCACTGCATCGGCTGCAATCTTATCGGAATTAGCACCAGTTTTTACTTCAATATTTGCCGAAATTCGCATCCGGATTCTCTGCGATAGTTTCTCTTTAACATTTTCTTCGGAATTTACTTCAGGATTTTCTTCAACATCTTCATTTCCTGCAAAGCTGTTCATTCCACATTATCGACTTCAGAAAAAGCATCATATGTGAGGAAGATCTTGGACGAAAAAGTCTTAGGTGGAGGGGCATAATATCCCCGGAGAGAGGACATTACACGTTCAAGTAGCCAACGCTTTTCACAATAATGTCTCAGTAATCCGGAGTCCAGTCTCTCATCAATGCTTAGCTGCACTGTAGAGCTTTCATTAAACCGATCTTTTCTTTATACCGCTTTTATCCAAAAATATCCTTCAGGAGAATCACAGCTCCCCTGATTTCATAATCTCTTGGAAGAAGCTTTGGAAATGTAGCTATTCCTTCCTTGTCCTTGTTACTTCCATTTCAAAGGAAGAATTCGTTCGGGAAAAGAGAAGATTGGCACCTTCAAAGTTCCCGTCCCTATCTGTCTTTATAGCCAATATTTACTCCATCATCAAAGATCCGCTTCTTTCCGTAACAGTATAAGCAGAATTCTGTTCTTCCAATGGAACAGCTGTGTTTGCATCGGTAAGCATTGCGCCACTACTAGCATGTATAACCTTTGGCAGGGAATCTCATCGATTTTCCACAAAGTAACGGTTCAAATCCTCCTTGTGAAGTGAAATTATAATAGGTATTACGAAACTCTGTTGCATCATCATTCCAAGTGTTATGCCCAAGATTCGAATCGCAGGTATTTGATTGTCGGGATCTAATTTTTCCGCATTGTCCAGCAATTCATAGAAGGGCCTCAGTGCTCCATATCATCCTCAGCTTCAAGACCTCTTTTCCTCAGGATGCTTCTTATATCTTCGCTTCTCCATATCCACCTGCGATAGGATAAACATATTTCTCAGGGATTTTCAATCGCAAAAGCCGGAATTCAAAACTTCCGGATCGAAAGAACTCTCAGTTTATGATCGCCGCTATCCGTTCCTGTATTTAAAATATCCGTACATCAAAGCATTGTAATCCTCAAGCTCTCCATTATATGCATTAAAAGCGAATCACGTACTCTACAGATAGTGGTCTATACCATCCGTATCTTTGTACTTTTAGATTTTTCCACTACAAAGATCCTTAGACGCAGGCTCCTCCTTTAATATGGCATGGTGTTTCCCTACTGCTTTGGAAATATTTCTTCTTCCACTTCTCCACCGGTTTCTTCGCTCACAATGAGGAACACCCTGATCTTCACTGGACTTTCCATCATCAGTCTTTATATCCATATTGTAGTCCGGATTATCATAGCAGCTCATTTTCTACCTTATGTCAAGCTCTTCTGTCATCACCAACAATTCCAGAACCTTCCCCTCCGCTTAGCGAAGATCC
>BNJU01005412.1_pt1 | contig 18135 bp, 35 predicted proteins | sample 8539281 | NCBI WGS metagenome assembly BNJU01 (sample SAMD00202456, study PRJDB9452) | human saliva metagenome | isolation source: human saliva | place: Japan
GACGTTCACGACGGACGCGGAGAGGTGATGGCGGATATCGGTGTCATCGCAGGTGAAAACGGTTCATGAAAGACAATCGTCTCGCCGAGATGCGAAAGACCGCGCCGCACAAGATTTTTCGGTCATTGAAACCGTCATTTTTGTGTTAGAACAATTGTGATCGGATCGGAGAAAGGATGCCATGATGGATGAGGAACTGCGCCGCTACGAGAAGATACGCGGAGCGTACTGTTCGGTCGGGCGGCTCGCGATCTCTATGACGGAATGATGACGTACTCGACGTGGTCGGGGAAGCTGGTCTCACGGCTCGTGGGGGCTGGATCGCAGCGGCGTGCGCCGTTACGTGACGCTTGCGCTGCGTGCGGCACACGAGGGCTTTTGCGGGGCGGCTGCTCGAGGTACCCGTCGGGACGGGATGCTCTCGCTGCCCGTCCATGCGGAGCTCCCGGAGGCGGACATCACCTGTCTCGACTACGCACCCGCGATGCTTGCGGCGGCGCGTGCGCGTGCGGAGGCACTCGGCATTCGGAACGTCACCTTTACCGAGGGGACGTCGGGCATTTGACGTTCGACGACGCTGCGTTCGATGCGGCGGTTTCGATCAATGGGTTTCATGCGTTTCCCGACAAGGAAGCGGCATGGAGCGAGGTACACCGCGTACTGCGTCCCGGCGGACGTCTGACGGGGTCGGTGTTTGTCCCAGGGGAGAATGCGCGGACGGACTTCGTCGTGACGCAGCTCTACACGCGCATGGGATTCTTTACGCCGCCGTATGACACCCCGGGAGAGCCTGACGGAGCGCCTGCGTGCGCCTCTATGCGGGGGTCTCTGTGGAGTGCGTGGAATCGCTCGCTTTGTTTTTTTCCTGTAAAGTAGGGGGATGCCTACCAGAAGGAGGACGTTTTTATGAAGTCTCGTACCCTTTCCCTGTTTCCTTGCTGCCGCGCTCGTTGCGGGCAGTGCCTTTGTTGCCGCACCGGCAGTCTATGCGGCGGATGCTCCCGCTGCACAGGCGCAGGAGGAGCAGGCACCGTTCCAGGGGATGTCGTCCAGCACATGCATGGCGACGATTGACCGCTTCGAAAAGGGGGATATCGCAGGTTCAGTAGAATGAGGCGACCGCCGATCTGAAGGCGCATCCTCGGCCGATCAGCTGAAAGAGGCAAGGCTCAGTTCGCACAGGACTGGGGCGCACGCGTCTCCGTTGGCAAGCCGCATATGACGGCAGGCAGGAGAATAATGCGTGGTTCGCGGTCTGCGAGATCGCTGTCGGCTACAAGGCGACGGCTGTGGTCTACCGCCTTAGCTACGACCAGAACATGAAGCTCGCAGGATTCTTCATCCGCTGACGGATCCGTTGATTGTAGTAGAGCTCCCATGGCAGTGCCATGGGGGCTTTTATGATGCCGTTTACGCCGCGTCGGTAGACGCTCTGATCGTTTGCGCTGTCTGCTTGGCCGCAGGTGCCTCTGCGTCGCGCTGGAACGGTGCCGCGCTGTCGTAGGTGGTCTGTACGCCGAAGAGCGTCGTCTCGTGCTGTGTCTGGATGTAGAGCTCTGTGCCGGCGGGAGGTCGACGTTCTTGCCGTGGACGAACGCACCCGCGACAACACCGATGGGGCTGAGGACGGCGATGCCAGCGAGGGATGCACCGGCTGCCATGGCAAGATGGGTCACTCTTTCTTTGACTCTCACCGATGAAGGTCGTCACGTACGTGCCGTCGAGTGCCTTTGGTCTCCTTGCAGTCGATCTCGACCCTGTGCGTTGCGGCCGAAGTTGCGCGCTGGCGCACCTTCGTGACCGTGCCTCGCCGCGTGCGCCCTTCGTAAAGACGAGCACGTCGTTCACGAATACATCGTCGGCGACCCTGATACTCGATCGTATCGCCCACCTGAGTTCCTTCGCGTTGACGGGCGTTACAAGCGCAACCTTGATGAGCGTGTCGGCGGGAACGGTGACGGGGGTCACGGGGATCTCCGCACGTCCGAAGGATGCCGTGGAGAGCGCAGCGATACGTTTTTGAACGTCCCTTCGGCGTTCTTGCCGAGGAGCGATGTCTCGAGCGCACTGACGCGTTCCCGCACGGAGCGCATGCTCGTCTCATGGTTGATGTTCCACTCGATGGCGTTGAGATCCATCAGGACGGACGGCGATGCGCTGTTCGTGTAGATCTCCTCGTAGAGTGCGTCGATGCGTGCCATGAGGCTGCCGCTGCGGTGCTTGCCGTCGTAGTCGCGCTCGAGGCGGTTGATGCGGTCGATGAGCGCGCCGGTCTGCTTCGCGTCCGTAGGTATCCTGCTCGATGAGGGCGAGCTTCGACTCGACGGCGTTTGGCGGCCTCGCGGCAAATGCAGTGCCGATGGACGGAGCGCCAGAGCGAGTGTCAGCATGAGAGCACAGATTTTCTGGTCGCATGGATTCATCCTCCTATGGTGTCGTCTTCTGCTTTTGCAAGCAGTTCTTCGATAAAAGTCCTCGATGCCTGCATCGGCGAGGGTGGGCGTGTAGGCCCTGTGGCGCTGCCATGCCCGGCGTCGTGCGCAGTACCTCCTTCGTGTCGTAGACCCCAACCCTGACCGGAGAGAATCTGGTAGGTGCGCATCTGCTGATTGAATCGGATGCGGTAGAGAGGCGGCGGTTCTCTGCCGCCTTGACCACGGCGACGCCTGCCTCGCGCTCGACATCCGAGAGGCGTGTGATGCTCGCAGCATCCACGTAGTAGCCCGTGTCGCCGTTCGCGTCGACAAAGCGCATATCCTCTGCCGCTTCGACACTGCCGAGATCAGCGAAAAGGCCGATCAACACCGCCAAAAATCCACACACTGCAATGCGCCGCATCCGCAGGACTCCTTCCGTTCCCATCTATCTCTGATTTCGATCTATTATAGAGGAAAAATTTTTCGACGCGTCAAATCCTATGGAAGTATGGATAAAAATGGAGTTTTTGGATTGGTGTAGATTTTTGCCCGCGTGGGGATACAGCGTAATTTCCTGTCACGGTGTTTCCTTCGGAACGAGCAGGGCGCGTGCGCTCTTTTCAGTTGCGAAAATTCCGTTTATGATGTAGTATAAGAACGTCAAATTGCTTTTAAATAACAGGAGAACGCGTCGATGAGTACAGCCCACTACCACCCGTATTCTGTCTCGCCCTGACCGCCGCCTGTGCGTTTTTGCCGGGGACGGTGCACGCGACGTACAGCTCGGACTCGGATACCGGGATCGAGCGCCTGGATTATATCGAGAATCAGCGGCGTGCGGAGCGCGCCACTCGGCTCACGCCGGAGCAGGAGAAGCTGCTTGCCGATGTCGCGGCGATGCAGAAGCATCTGCGCCATCCCGTGGCGGCGGATCAGCCCTCTCCGGTCGCGTTTGAGGGCGATGACCTGACGTACGATGAGCGTACGGGGACTTTACGGCGAAGGGACATGTGGATATTGTCCAGCTGGAGGCGCGCCGCTTTCAGGAGACTATGTGCGGGCAATACGGTGCGCGGCGACGTGTCCGTGCCGGATCGCGCGCATGTGCTGCAGCTGACGGAGGGGGACGTCGCGCGACGCTCGACGGCTATCACATCAACTACAACCATCAGAAACATACAGGCACGATGGAACGGGCGGACGGCAAGGTCGGCGCCTACTATATGACGGGCAAGCGCTTTTGAGTTCTACCCCGACAAGATCGTTGTTCTATGACGGTACGCAGACGAAGTGCGGGGCGAAGAATCCTGACCACCATCTCAGCTCGGAGGTGGCGGAGCTCTATCCCGGTGACCGGCTCATCCTGCACAATGAAGTTCTGGCTGAAAAATATGGTGCTCTTTTACGAAAAAGCATGAGGTCGATGTCTCACATCCCATGCAGAATAATTTCCGCGCGCAGGCTATGACAGTGACGACGGCGGCTGGGTGGAGCAGCGCTGAAAAGATGTCGCCCCATGTGACTGCCGCCGCGAACCTGCACGTGACGACGCAGCGCGGCTGGCGCAGTTCCATGATCTCAGCTGACGAACCGACATGCGAGTGCCGCGCTGACCCTATGGCGTCTTTTGAGGACGGCGACAACGAGTGGTCAAAAAGATGCCGTCGCTCAGCCTTGGCTACGGGCGGCGGATCGGACACCGCCGATCACCCACAACTCTATTCCGAGTATGGTCGCTGGTATGGGAGCGGCGTTCACAGCAACCACTTTAGCACGGCGTTTCCCTTGTGCGATACGATAAAAATTTCACGGCTACGGTCTCGATCTCGCGGCGGGCTACCCGTGACGCGTGAGAGCTGCGATCATTCACTGCCTGCAGGGACTCAGTGCCAGTGCCTTCCTGACCAAACAATTTGACGACCGCTTTGCCGCGTATATCGGCGGCATTTACTCCAGAAGCTCCAAAGAGAATGCTCTTTTCTCCTACAACGAGGAGGACTACTCCAAAGTCTTTATGAGCGGACTGAGCTATCGTCTCGGCGAACGTGACCGCATTGCCATCGGCACGAAGTACGCCGTCGAGCCGCGTGCATGGACGGATGTGGACTACTACTGGTTCCACGACCTGCACTGCTCGCAGATCATTCTGCGCCACCGCTCAAAGCAGGATGCGTGGAAGATCAAATGGGAGTTCACGCCATGGTAAAGGCACTGGAGCGCCTGAAGAACGCCCCTGTGCTCATCATCGGGGATATGGTGGCGGATGTCTATCTCGACGGGACGATCTCACGCATCTCGCGGAGGCCCCGTGCTCGTTCTGGAGCAGCGGAGGAGCGCGTCGGGCGGCGGCGCGGCGAATGGCGAACAATGCAGCGACGCTCGGCGGGCGTTCGTGCCGTCGGCGTCTGCGGACGGATGCGGGCGGCGATGCGCCTGCGCCGTAAGCTCGGGGAAAAACGCCGTCGATACGGCAGGATTTGTTCCGCGACGCGGCGCGTCCGACCATCACGAAGACGCGCATCATCGCGGGCGGACGCGCGACGGTCAGCCAGCAGATCGTGCGCGCTGACCGTGAGTGGCATACGCCGCTTGCGGCAGTGGTGGAGGAGTGTTCTCACGGAGATCGCGCGCCTCCCGCAGGTGCGCGCGGTTGTACTCAGACTGCGGGTCGGCACGGTGACGGAGCGCGCCGCACGGTGATTGACGCGGCACGCAGCGGGGATTCCTGAGCATCGTGGATGCGCGCTATGACATCCTCAGCGCTGCGGGCATCGGCTACGTCAAGCAGAACGACGCGGAGCCTGCGGCGGCACTCGGCGCGCGCTCCGTTCGGCAGCAGACATCCATGCGGCGGGCGTGAGCTCCTCACACGGCTCTCGGCGGACGGCGTGCTCATCACGCGCGGTGCGGACGGCATGACGCCTTTTCTCGCAGATGGGTCGGCGACGGATATTCCCGTGAGCGACCACAGTGAGATCTTCGATGTCTCCGGTGCGGGCGATACGTGCGTTGCCGTGATGGCACTCGCCCTGCAGCGGGCGTGGATCCCGTGACGGCGGCGCGGCTCAGCAATACGGCGTCGGAATTGCCGTGCGGAAACGCGGGACGGCGACGGTGGCGTGGGCAGAGCTGCACGCGGCACTCACAGCGGAAGGAGACGCTCATGCTCATTCCCTGACGAACACATCGAGGCATACACGGCGGCGCTGCGTGCGGCAGGTGCGCGCGTCGTCTTTACCAACGGCTGCTTTGACATCCTCCATGCGGGGCATGTGCGCTACCTGACAGCGGCGCGCGCGCAGGGGATGTGCTCATCCTCGGGCTGAACAGCGATGCCTCTGTGCGGCGGCTCGGCGACGTCACGCCCCATCAACAATGAGTTGATCGCGCGAGGTCGTTGAGCACTGCCGCCGTCGATGCGGTGGTGATCTTCGGCGAGGATACGGCGGAGATCCCTGATCGCAAAGGTGCGCCCTGCGGTCTACGTCAGCGGCGGCGACTACACGCGCGAGACGCTGCCCGAGGCGCGCATCGTCGAGGCGTACGGCGGCGAGGTCGCTTTTTATCCTGCCCGTCGCGGGGAAGTCCACGACGGGATTATCGAGAGGCGGGCGCGGGTAATCGCGCGTAGTGTTCGCAGCGTAGACTCGTGAGGATTCCCTGAGCGAATCTTAGAGAAGCAACGCGCAGAGCGTGCGACCTGCCCCTGCGGATTAAGGAAGCACTGATACCAGCATCGTTATCTTAGCGCATCTTTTTGCCTGCTTTTTGTCGGCAAATCCTCCACATAGCCTCCGCTATGCGTCCGGTTTGCCTCTCAATCGGACGAAAAATCTACGCCAATCTGACGGACTTTCATTTTATCAGCGATCCTTTACTCGTTCGCTGAAGCGCGTTAGAAACCGCAGGTATTTAGGCGGACGAGCACGCGCCCGTTTGCGTAACGAGGCATTCGCGAGGGAATCGCACGGCACTGACTGCAGACGAACACGCTGTGTATGCGCGAAAATATGGCGAAAGAAAGGAGGGCAGTCCATGAAGAATATCTGGTCGTCAAACTCAGTGCGATCGGCGATGTGATTCATGCGCTGCCCGTTTCCTATGCTATCGAGCGAGACCCATCCTGATGCACATCTGACGTGGGTGGTCGAACCGCCCGCTCATCTCTGCTTGAGGGAAATCCGTACATCGACGAGCTCATCCTCTTTGAAAAAGGCGAAGTTCCGCAGCATCGGCGGATTCTCCGTGAATATCCGCCCCTGCGCCGCCGCCTGCGCGCGCGCCGCTGCGATGTCTCGCCTCGATCTGCAGGCCTTCAAGTCGGCAGCGATCGTTCATACGGCGGGAGCGAGGAGCGCGTCGGCACGGCGAATATGCGCGAGGGCGCGAATCGTGAGCCGCCCCGTGCGCGGGCCGCACGCACACGGACACATCGTCGAGCGCTATCTCGATGCAGCACGCCATCGGCTGCCGTGTGATGCAGTGCGCTTTTCCCTCACCGTCTCAGATCGTGACCGCATGGCGGCGGAGACGCTGTTGCAGCGCGAGGGCGTGCCGGCGGGGCGTGACGTTTGTCGCCTTGCTGTCGGGACGAACTGGCCGAACAAGCGCTGGCCGGCGGAGCACTTCGCCGCGCTCGGCGACCGTCCTCGCATGAGGCGCATATCGTTCCCGTGCTCGCTGGCGGGGGCATCTTGATGTGACGATTGCCGCCGACATCATGGCGGCGGCGCGGATCCCGCCCGTAAATCTCGTCGGGCGGACAAACCCCAGCAGCTCGCACATCTCTTTATGCGTGCCGCGCTCGTCCTCGGCGGCGATATGGGCCCGCACATCTCGCAGCGGGGCTCGGACGGCCGACCGTTATGCTGATGGGGCCAACGGATGCGAACCGCAACGGCCCATACGGGCAGCAGGAGAATGCCACCGAGGTGACCGCCCCTGCCGCGGCTGCTGGAAACGCGCCTGCCCGAAGGAGCTCGACTGCCTGCGGCGATCACGGTGGATGAGGCGAGAAGAAGATTACGGCTGTTCTGCGCGCCGCTGTGCCATGACTGACGAACGGACATCGGAGGGAAAGAGTTGTATCAAAACATTCTCGTCATCCACCCTCATGCGCACCGGCGATCTCCCATGCTCGGCACGCCCGTGCTGGCCGCCCTGCGTCAGGCAGTACCTGCGGCGCGCATCACGCCCTCGCGACAAGAAGCTCGCGACGTCGTCGCCGCGAACGAGCATCTCGACGAATGCCTCCTGATTGACAAAAAGGGCACAGACGGCGGTATTCTCGGCATCCTGCGCGGCGTAATGCGCCTGCGGAAACCACCACGATCTCGTCATCAATCTCCACTGCAACGAGCGCCTCAGCACTCGCCGCGCTCAGCGGCGGACGGTGCATCGTCGGTTGCGTAAAGCCGGGCTTCGCACTCGCCTTCGACCTGTCAGCCCTGAGTCAGAATCAGGTGATGCACGAGGTGCATCTCGCACTATGCGCGGCACCGCGCGGCGGGGGTACTCAATGCAGACGGGACGGCGGGCTCGAGATGTGGATTCCGCCCGCGGCGAAGGAGGAGGCAGAGCGGCTCTGGCAGGCGCATTTTGCCCGACCGACAAGGTGATCGCCATCAACATCGGCGCGAGCTGGCGACCGCGCGATGGATTGATGCGTACTGCCGTCGTGGCTGACACCTATCTCCGACGCGGCTATCAGCATCGCCGTCATGGGCGGCCCGATGGACATGGAGATGGTGGAGGAATGCCGTGCCTGCATGGAGGAAACGCGAGCATCCGCACCTCATATCTTTTACGGGGAAGGTCAGCTCGGCGTGCTCGCGGACCTCTCCCGCTGCATCATCTTCATCACGACGGACTCCGGGCCAATGCACGTTGGCGTCGCAATGCACGTCCCCGTGATTCTGTGATGTTCGGCTCGTCGCCGATTCCCGGGTTCACCCTACGATGCACGGAGCATTCCGTCCGTGCGCCCTGTCTCGTGTCATCCGTGCCGCATCCACGAGTGCCCGCTCGCAGGAGAGGAGCACATGATGTGCATGAAGCGGATGCCGCCTGAACTCATTTTTGCAGTGATGCCGATCAGATCCCTGCGCGAGGAGGGCGAGCGTCCTGCGTGCGAACTGCCCGCGCCGACGGATTTTTGAGACGCGGGTCGGAGATGGCAGACGGGCATTTTGCCCTCGCACCACGCGGAGCGGCAGGTCGGGCTCGTCCGTTCGAGTTTACCGCAGAGCAGATAGAGCATTTTCATGGATATGGAAAAATCCGCAGCGTCGTTGCCGAAAAGAGCGCGCGCAGCAACATCCTCGTCGTCGGCGATGCCATGCTCGACTAGTACTATACGGGCGAGGTGACGCGCATCTCCCCCGAGGCGCTGGTGCCGATCACCCACGTGACGGGGACGCGCGAGACGCTCGGCGGGCGGCAAACGTCGCGCACAACCCTGGCGCTCCTGGGACGAACGTCAGCATCGCGGGCTATGTCGGCAGGGATGCGCATCTGCGACAGCCTGCTGGATAAATTCAAATCGCGCGGCATTGACTATGCGGGGCTCGTCCATACGGGAGCGTCCGACGACGACGAAGATCCGCATCATCGGCGGGCATCAGCAGATGCTGCGGCTGGACTTTTGAGGACGTAAAGCCCATCGACGGTGCGGACGCGGAGCAGTACCGCCCACATTGACTGGAAGCTGAACGAGAGCATGGACTGCGTCATCATCTCGGACTCACGGCAAGGGCGCGTGCACGGAGTACGCCCTGCCAGCACATCATCATCCGTGCGGCGCACGATCACGGCGTCCCCGTCATCGTCGATCCGAAGGGACCGCAGTGGGCGAAGCACAAGGGGCGGACTACGTGACGCCGAACCTGAAGGAGATCAACAGATCCTCCTAGAGCCGATCGTCAACGAGAACGGCGCGGCGGAGCGGGCGGCACACCATGCCATACGCAAGTTTGGCGTGAAGAACGTCATCCTGACGCGCTCGGCAAAGGCATCTCGCTCATCCACGGGCAGGCGGCTGTCCACATCCCGACGCGCGCACAGGAGGTGTTCGATGTCCGGGGCGGGCGACACGGTGATCGCTGTCTTCGGCCTGCCTCGCAGGTGGCTAAAGCCCGAGGACGGCGCGGCACTCGCCAACCCTCGCGGCGAGCGTCGTCGTCTCGAAACCGGTACGTGCGCCGTGAGCCGTGAGGAACCGCCCACGTGCTCGATCGGCAGGAAGGGGAAGATCTATGATTATCGTTACCGGCGGTGCCGGCTATCGGCACATCGTCCATGCGCTGAATGCGCGCGGCTATCGCGACATCCTCATCGTCGACGATCTGGAGGACGGCGAGAACTACAAGAATCTGCGCGGCCTCATTTCATCGACTATCAGCACAAGGACGACTTCCTCACCCCGTCGAGGAGGGGACTTGACGGGACGGACATCGACGCTGATCTTCCACGAGGGCGCATGCTCGATACGATGGAGTACGACGTCAACTATAGTGATGAAGGTCAACTACGCGTACCCAAGGGCGCCCCTGCACTTTGCGATGGGGCGCGCATCCTGTTCTTCTACGCTCTCCGCCTCGACGTACGGCGGTGGGCACATGGCTTTTACCGAGGGGGATGCGTGAGGACGCACTCAATCCCTATGCGTTCTCCAAGCTCGCGTTCGATCGCTATGTGCGTCAGGTCATCCCCGAGGCGCGCAGCCCCATCGTCGGCCTGCGCTACTTCAACGTCTATGGTCCCCAGAGCATCACAAGGGAAGATGGCGTCGATCTTCATCAGCTCCATCATCAGATTCTCGATATGGGAGAGGCGCGTCTCTTTCGCGGGACAGACGGCATCGCGGACGGCGAGCAGCGGCGCGACTTTCGTCTCACGTCGGTGACGTCGTCGCGTCAACCCGCATTTCTTTGAAAATGGCGGGGAGAGCGGCGTCTACAACTGCGGTACGGGCACGGCGCATACGTACAACGAGGCGGCGCGTGCCGTGATCGCTGCGCTCGGCAGGGGGCAGATCGTCTCATCGCGACTTCCCGAGGTACTGCGCGGCAAGTATCAGAACCACACGCAGGCGGATACGGCTGCGCTGGATCGCTGCGGGCTACACGGGCGGCTTCACACCGATGGAGCAGGCGGTGAAGCGAGCACCGCGACTTCCTGAATGCGGGCGGCTACTTCTCCATGCCGAATAAGGCGATCTCTTCGACCGCGACGGCACACTCAACGTCGATGTGCACTACTCCACGAGCCTGCGGACTCTCGTGTGGACGGAAGGCGCCACGAGGCGATCTCGCTGGGCGAATGAGCACGGTTATCTCGTCATCGTCGTCACGAATCAGAGCGGCACGCGCGCGGCTGTTACGATGAGGCGGCGGTGCATCTGCATCGACTGGATGAATGCGGAGCTCGCACGGCAGGGCGCGCGCATCGACGCGTTCCCTACTACCGCCCGCATCATCCCGAGGGCGTGTGCCGGCGTATACACGGGTGCATGATCGCCGCAAGCCCGCGCCCGGGATGCTCCTGCGCGCAATGGCAGAGCACGAGATTGACCCCGCTGCATCGCTGATGATTGGCGACGCGGCGAGTGACGTCACGGCAGCAAAGCAGGCGGGGGTGCGCGGCGTGCGCTAGTGGGCGGGAGCCTCGCGGACTGCGTGCGGGAGGCGCTCGCATCGGCGCAGCAGGAAGAGGGGCGGACAGGTGAAACTTGCCGTTATCATTCTCACGCACAATGAGGAGCGCTCATATCGAGGCGTGCATTCGGAGTGCGGCATTTGCCGATGAGATTCTTGTGATCGACGATATGAGCACGGATCGTACAGCGGAACTGGCGCAGAGCCTTGGCGCACGCGTTATCACGCATCCACTCGCGGGGGATTTCGCGGGCAGCGGAACTTTGCCCCTGACGCAGACGGATGCGACTGGTCTCTGTGTGGATGCGGATGAGCGCGTGAACGAGGGACAGAGGTGGAGCTGCGCCGTATTATGGCGGCAGATGCACGTGCTGTACGAAATCAAACGCATCAACATCGTCTTTTGGACAGCGTGTGTACTACGGTGGCATTGCCCCGACTATCCTCGGAGATTTTTCCGCGCGATGCAGTACACTGGACGGGGCTGGTGCACGAGCGTACGGAGTCAGAACTTCCCGTGCGGCGTATGGGGGGAAGCCTCCTGCACCATACATACGAGAGTTGGGAGCAGTATTTTCAGAAGTTCAATCAATATACAACGCTCATGGCAGAACGGCAGCATAGAGAGGGGCGGCACGCGTCCTTCCTGAAAATTCTCCTTGATCCGCCGTTTGCCTTTTTTCGCTACTATATCCCGCAGCGCGGCTTCCTCGATGGACGGTTGGATTTATTCTCGCCATGTTTCACGGTTTCTATACGATGGCGAAGTATGTGAAGCTGCACGATCTGACCATGAACGGGGATAGGAACGGCGGCGAAGATCGCCATATTTGAAAATATCACGACGCCGGGAGGACATGAGGTCGACTTTGACCGCATTCTTACGGAGGAACTGCGGGCACTTGGACATGAGGTCGTATTCTCACGTGCCGGAGGATTTCATTTTTGGCATGGATTACCACACGGACGTCCACTATCTGCCAGGTGCATCGGTCTCCCATACGAATGCGCGCGGGATTCGCAAACTCCTCCTCTGTCCGCCGGGAGCGCAGACGCTTTGGTTGGTATCGCGCCCTGCGAGGCGGGCACAGGGGGCGTTTGATGCGCTGATTGTTCCCACTCACCTATCGTTATCTTCGCGCACCGCGTCGAAGTGTTCTGCGCCGATCGCCTGTTCCGATCCTCTTTATTCAGCATGGCATCAACCCAAGCGAGGCTCCAAAATTTTTAGCGCGGCAGATGCTTTGATGAAATATCCAAATGTCCGTCCCGTCGTGCTGACGTTTGAGATGAGCTCTTGGCGAACGGAGAGCGAATGTGCACCTGATGCCGCCGCCGACGTTTATCCCCGCGCGATGTAGAGCACGGACAATATGCCCCGATACGATCAGATGAAGCGATAATTATTGGCTTTTTGGTCAGTTTCGTCGGGAAAAACGCCTTGAGGATCTTCTGAAGGTATATTTGGCGGGGAATTATACGCGTCCCTGTCAAATTGCTCGTGCAGGGATCGACCATGCACGAGGAGGATGCGGCAGAGTTTGAGCGCATTATCTCCCTGCTACGAGGGAAAAGGCATTACGTTCCTGCATCGGGCTGATCGGCGCCGAGTGGCAGCGTGCAATCAGCGGAGGCTGACGCACCGCTTTTTGCCGTACTTCGCCCCGCGGTATCGCTATCATTGGGGCGCAATGCCTTTACGGCGATTGGTCTTTCAGAAGCCGGTTCTTACGAGTGACGATATGAACTCGAGGTGTTTGCCGCATACTCCATCGGGGGAGACATTTCCCAGCGGCGATATGGACGCTCTTCGGAAAACGCTGAGCGTTTTGTTAATGAGTACGATGTGCGTGCGCCGCAATGGCATAAGGCGCTCAGTGATGCCGCTGCAGTTTATGCGCCATCACGTTTCGCTGCGCGCATCGCAGCCGTTGCTGCAGGGGAAGATGAGTGATAGGGAGCCGATATGATCACCGAGCTCTATGATGTTGCGCATCGCGCCCATCGCTTTTCATATTTTGCGTGAGCGCCACCGTGCGCTTGTCTTTATGGTACGCGGACTGCTGCATCGGCGGCAGCTGCGTGAGCTCTGCGAGTTTTTCCAAGAGACAGAGGTGCGGCACGCCCTATACGCGCGCAATCCCTTTCCACTCGAACAGGCGACACGCGCCTTTTATGCAGGGTCGACGGTGCACACGCGGGTGAAAACTCATCCAAGAGCACTATGCCCTATCTTGAGCAGAAGTTAGAACCTACGTCATTTGTAGCGCTTGGTTATGATACGGCATACGAGATTTGGCGTGCACCGAGACGGACATGACATGGCATGCCTATCTGAAGTTCGCTTCGGGACAGCGCAAGGAAGGGCTGCCTCCGTGATGATGGACGTGGATGGAGAGCATCTCTATCAGATCATCTTCTGGATCGAGCAGAGGGACGGTCAGCCGACGCTCGTGATCGGGGCGATGCAGGGACCGAACACGGAGAACGCACAGGACTTCGTCCGTGAGATGACGAAGCGCGCCCATCGTTTCCGCACGAAGAATCTGATCCTCATATAACGCAGGCAGTGGCACGTGCGCTTGGCATAAAGCGTATGCTTGCCGTCTCGAATGCAGGCTACTACGCCAACAACCACGTCCGCCTTGACCGCAAGCTGAAAACGGACTTCGGTGCATTCTGGGAGGAGGTCGGCGGATGGGAGACGGACGATCACCGCTTCTATGAGCTCCCGCTCGTCTATCCGCGCAAGACGATGGAGGAGTACCGACGCGCAAGCGTGCGGTCTATCGGCGGCGGTTTGCGTTCCTCGACACGGCAGATGAGGAGGTTGCTGCACGTATGAAGGAGGTCTTGCGGCCGTGAGAGAATATCGTAATATTCTCGTCTATGCAATGGTGAACCTCGGTGATGTCATCCTGACGACGAGTGCGATTGCCCTCTCAAAAAGCGCATATCCGCAGGCGCGTATTACGATGCTGTCCCGCCCGATCGTGCGCGAGGTGATCGAGCATAACCCCGTCATCGACGATGTGATTCTTTTCGACTATAAGGAAAAGCAGAACTCCATAGGGAAAATGTGGGCAATGGTGCAGCAACTGCGTCGGCGAAAGTTCGACCTTGCGATTTCGTTCGACCGCAAACTCCGCCCTGCCCTTCTGTGCCTGCTCGCGGGGATTCCTGTCCGCGTTGGACCCTCACGGGTCTTTGACAGTAAGCTGCCGCGTGACGTGGCTCTATCACATACCGTCCCGATTACGCATGATCTCGATGAAACGCTGCAGGCGGAGACCCTATCAGGAGATCATACGCGGCTTTTACGGGAGCTGCAGGGCACGAGCACTCTATTCTGCTGACGCCGACGGAGGCGCAGCGGGCAAAAGGCAGCGGCGCTCCTTTCGTCTGCGGCAGGGAAACGAAAGATCGGGCCTGTGTCAAGGGACATCGGTCTGAAGACATGGCCGAAAGAGTATTTTGCAGAGGTCGTTCGAGCCTTAACTTACGCTATGATGCGGCATTCTACGTGACGGGGCACTGGGGACTATGCTCTACGCCGAGGACGTGATTTCCGCCATTGGTATTCTGTCGAAAACCTCTGCAGGCAAGACGAACTCATGGAGCTTGCGGCGCTCTATGGACAGCTGGATCTCCTCATCAGTGTCGATACGGGCGGCGCACATATTGCTGGCGGTGACGGGCGTTCCGCTCGGTCATGTTCGGCTGTACCTCGCCGCGCCGTTGGCATCCGATCAGTGACAATGCGGCAGTCTTTACTTCGCATGAGCCATGCTGCCCTTGCAGCTATAGGGAAACGGACTGTCCGAGCTATCCGCAGCCGAACTGCTTTGTACTGCGAGGCCGGATGCGGTTCTTGCGGAATGGTAAATTTTTGGACGGAAATATGTAAACGGAGTCGAAAAAGGATTGCAGCTATGCACGTTGGCTTGATTATCAAGGATTATGCGGCAGGGACGGAATTTAATCGTGACGGACTTCCAACGAAAAGCGGTGCAGAGTTTCATGCGGAGAACTATGCGCATGAGCTCATCCGGTTGGGGCATCAGGTGACCATTTTCGCTAGAAGCGATATTTTTCGTATGAAGTCTCGCGAGAATATCGACGGCATTGATCTTGTTCGTCTTCATGAACCGTCGCGCGGGGCGGAGCTCAGTGCTGCGGCTGATGACCACACACCGCGATGTTGATGCACTCTATATCATTGGGACGCCGCCATTTGCTGTGTGGGCGATTCGATATGCAAAGCGCAGGGAATTCTGTGACCCTTGCATTGACGGCTAAGATGGAAATTTTTGATGCCCATGCGAACTGGCGCAATCGTATTTTTGCGAAATGCAGTCATTATATTGCCATATCACATGAAATAGCAGCAGGTTATGTGTCTCGTGCAGGATTTGCAACAGACCGTATCACTGTTTTGCCGCAAGGAATCGTGATGCAAAAATTCTCATTGGCGCATCGCGAAGAACGGAAAAGACTGCGTACCCAATGGAATATCAGTGAAAATGCGCCAGTATTGCTTTTTCTTGCGCGTGTTGTCTTGAATAAGGTTGACACGTTACAGGATATATGGCGTATTGTCTTTGCGCGGTGCCCTCATGCCTCGTATGCTTGTTGTAGGTGGAGGGTGGAGATGCTTCTCGACCAGTTGCGCCAACTTAGCACAGAGATGGGGACCAGTTATTGTCACGGGTGAGCAGAAGCATCCCTCATGACTTCTATCGAATGGCGGATGTTTATACTGCCGTCTCGACATGAAGGGCTGCCAACATCGGTCATAGAAGCTCTCAGCAGTGGTTTGCCCGCCATTGTTTCCGACATCGGAGGCTGTGACGATCTCGTCGAGAACGGTTTCAACGGTTATCGTGTTCCTGTGGAGGATGCGTCGGCGTCATGCCGAGCGCGTGATTGAACTCTTTGAAAAATGTGGAGCTGCGGCGGCAGATGGGGAGAATGGACGCGTTTGTCGCCAGTCATCTGGATGATGCTGTGTTGTCGGACAAACTCGCGAGTATCATTCAGCATGGGAAAAATGTACTTGGCAGACATGACTTTTTGAAACGATAGCAGGATATTGCACAGAAACGGACTGTTGCACGAAGGTAAATTTATCTTTTGTGCAACAGTCCTTCTTTTCAGCAGTAGGGGCAGATCGACGAAACAACGGTGACGAAAACTGCACCTCTGTTAGAATAGGGCACACGAATACGGACGACTGCACTGCTCGCCCCTATTCGTGTGCCCTTATTGGTTTTCTTTTCCGACGTCTTCTTATGCCGCTTCTCAACGATACAAGATGCCGCCCCAAGGTGCCGCTCTGTATCTTTTGGGTGCAGTTTGAAGACGTTGTGTGCCAGTGCCAGCAGAATGGTCTCACCCAAGACATTCGCACGCCCTCTCGTAAGAAAGCGGCGAAACCAAAGGTCTCTTGATCTGTGCAAAGACACCCTCTGTTTGATGCTGCGGTTCATCCGCAGGACGATGCCTTCCGTGCTCTTGATCCGCTCTAGGTTCTTTGCACGCCTCGTTGGGAAAAGACCTTGGCAACCTCCAATCTCTTGGTTCGTTCCTCCATTGGTATCTTGCTGTGGTTGCTGATGGATGCACTGCTTTTTCTTCGCAGCCGTTACAGTCTGTACACGTGTAGATGGTCTTTCGCTCACATACCCGCTCGCACTCTTTGTCCTGCGCGTCCCTGTCACAACGAGTCGCCGCCCCTCAGCGCACTGGTAGACATCCTCCGCCGCAAGCGTAGTTCATATTCTCCCCGCCGCCCGATATCCTGCTTCCATTTGCGCTTCTTGCTCACTTCGCAGTTGTTCGGCTTGATGTGAGAGTCCTGTCCCTTTTCCTCAAATACAGGGTAGTCTCCTCACTCATATCCTGCATCGGCGACGAGTTTCCGGCCCTTTTTCCGATGTGTACATGAAAATCCTCCAAAAACGGGATGAGTGTCCGTGTATTCGTTGGGTTCGTAAACACCCGCCCATACGATAAAGCGATGCCCCACGCCATATTGCAGATTATATGCCGGCTTTTAGCCGCCCGTTCTTCATTGCATCTTCTTTCATCCGCATGAAGGTTGTTTCACAATCTGTCTTGGAAAAAGCTGTTGCGATCCCCGCAGATGTGCAGCTTCTGTGTAGTCCTTCAGACGGCTGATGTAAGAGTCCAGTGTTTCCATGGTACGCTGAAGCACGGTCTTTCGTTTTCCACCCTGCAAACGAGGATGATGTTTTGCTCTCTTTGGATGCGTCAAACGTCGGCGCAGACGTTTCAGATGGTGGAGGCGGATCTCAGACCACGGCGCAGGTGGATGCCGAACTCTTTTCTGTGTCGGCAAGAAAGGCGTCGAGCTTTCCATGAGTTTGGCACGGTTCTTTGCAACGCCTTTTTCCAAAACGAAGGTGTACTTGCCCGCAACTGCTTCGATCTTTGTGCCGTCGACAAAGAGGTTCTCAAACGAGATGGCTCCAACGGATGCAAGAAACTGCGCCATTTGTGCCAGAATCTCCTTGGCGCAGGGGGCAAAGTGATCCTGCGAAAACGGGCAATGGCTCAGTGATCCGGTGCGTCGCTTCGAGCAAATACATGAAGTGGATGTCCCTTAGGCATACCTCCTCGATGCGGCGGGAACTGTAGATTTGATTCATGTATGCGTAGATGAGGATGGCAAGCTAGCTGATGCGGTGATACGAGATTCCGCTCGGCACGCCGAAAGCTCCTGTACAGCGGCGTAAGATCCATTTTGATGGATGCAGGAGCAGGAGACGAACGGGATCGTCCTTCTGATTTGAAATTCAAAGTTGAGGGGAGGCTGGTGAAATGTGCCTGTAGGATGTATAATCCTTATGTAAAATTTGTTGCATACTCTATTTTACGCCAGGAGCTGGTGTTTGAAAACACCGGCTCCTGTGTTTTTGCACAAAATTGAGGCTGCTGCATCGTTTGTTTCTGTGCAACAGCCCCGTTTTTGTGTATTGAGATGAGTCGTCGGGGGCGTGTTGCAGACTGCACGCTCTACATTTACCCCCGGTGATGCCGCG
>BNJU01003837.1_pt1 | contig 18106 bp, 22 predicted proteins | sample 8539281 | NCBI WGS metagenome assembly BNJU01 (sample SAMD00202456, study PRJDB9452) | human saliva metagenome | isolation source: human saliva | place: Japan
TTCTCGCCCCGCTCACAACGGCGGCGGCAAGCCGGAAAAGTCGAGGCCACTCTCGAAGCGGAGTAACCATGAGGCGCCAATGGTGACAGGATCATGAGTGTCGGTGCTGGCGCATATGGAGACTATTCATAGCGCATGCAGTGATCTCGCTGTGATCCAAAAGCCGGAGTCAGCACCCAAATCCCCGCGCGGTCCCAGTCCTCACTCCTCGGACACAGGCCTCGGACACATTGACGTGCCTGCTCGTGGGTGCACCTGAGATACCTGTTTTCAGCGGTGTGATGGTTGGTGGAATCGTGCGAGTGACAGCGATCACCTGAAGTCAACGGCCGGGGCGTCCAACGCCGTGCGGTGCGGGATTCCTGTACGCCGCTCGCGCAAACCGCAACCGTTGGCGAGAAAGTGTCCCCGGCTGCGTGGAGACTCCCCACCGAATGAATCTCATGATGCGGCCTTTCAGGAGCGTCCGCGGCGTCGCGCTTGCACTGCACGAACCCCGGGGACTACTGGGAACACATGGGCGTGCTCGACGGTCGGGGTCCGTGCAATGCGCAACTTCGATAATACGCGGGTTCGTGAGAGGACTCCTCCACGGGAGTCATCTGAGAGGCAGCCTCCTCAAGCGCGGGCGGGTGCCGCTTGGGACGCGCAGCCGGGCAGCGAGGCGGCCACTGCGCCGGGGTTCCCAGCTGCTGACCACCGTGCCGCCGTCGTCCCGCTCCGGGGCCGAGGTCGATGACGTGGTCAGCGGCGGCGACGACGCGCATATCGAGCTCGACCGCGACAACGGTGTTGCCGGCCTCGACGAGCGTGTGCAGGTGGGTGACGAGACGGTCGGCGTCGGCGCGGTGCAGGCCGGAGGTGGGCTCATCCAAGCACGTGAAGGTGTCTCCCGCTGGGCGCTGGAGGCTCGAGGGCGAGGGCGACGCGTTGGGCCTCACCACCGGACAGGCTGGTGGGCTGCAGGCCGCAGTGCACCGAGACCCCACGTCGATCAACGCAGTCAGCAGGCGCATGATGTCGAACTCGCCGTCAGAAGACTGCGCCTCCTCGACGGCTCATGGCGAGGTCTCGATATTGCGCCCGCGCCCAGGTGATCTCAACGTATGCTGGACCGGTGGCGGGTGCCGTGAGTCCGGGCACTCGGTGTAGACCGAGGGAAGGAAAGAGCAGGCTCCACCGCGGCCGATCCCTCGCCCTCACGGGTCGGGCAGCGGCCACCCGGCGACATTGAAGGAGGGCCAGCCCGGCTTGTACCTGCAGGGCAGGCCTCAGGAGTCTCCAGCAACGCCGCCGCATGGTCAGGCAACCCGGTGTGGTCGCGATGTTGGAGCGCGGGGTCCGGCCGATGGGCTACTGGTCAGATATAAAATCATGCGGTCAGGTCGCCCTCGACACACGCCACCGAGGCTGGTCGGGCTCGTCCGACAACGGCAATTCATCACCCTCAGGGGCCTCGTCCTCACGCCCGGCCTGGACGGTCCGGCCAGCCGCTCACTGAGCAGGACAGGCGCGCCTGGCTGACCAGGCTCGACTTGTGACCCGGGGCGGTGACGGCGGTGAAAACTCCAGCGGCAGCGAGACCGACACGCCGTGCAAATTGTTGGGTGACGTTCTCAAACCGCAACCCACCCTGTGGCTCCAGGCGACCCTCACCGGGCAATTGCGCCAAGGGCAACCATCCACGGGTCACCGACTCCTCGACGTCAGCAGGCCAGCAAAATACAGGACCGCTGTAGATGACGCGTCCACGCGCTCGCCGCGCCAGGCGATATCGACCATCCAGTCCGTGCGCATCACGTCCACAGGTGCTCCACGATGAACAGGCCCCACGGCGCCCAGGCCGTCAAGAACGCCGAAACAACGCGCTGACGTCAGGATGACCCGGCCGAGGAGCTCATCGAGCACGTAGACCACGCCGAAGAACCGGAGGTCGGTGGTCGCGAGCCGCGACGGGTGCAGGCTCCCGCCCGAGCGTGGGCGTCGTGCTGGGAGAGTAGCCAGGCCGAGGTCGATGATCCCGGCCGCAGCCAGTCGATGAACCGCGCGGGCGCGTGCTGTCGCGGCGAGCTACTCGGCCGGCAGTTCGGCGTCCTGCGCGTCAGGAGCCGCCGCGTGAAGCGGATCGCGGCGATCGACAGCGGAAAGAGCGGACGGCGTCTTGGCGAACGATCTCGTCAAGGTCGTCCGGTGATCGTCGTCGCCCTTCGATGCTCGACCGCCTTCTGATCGGTAGGAAGCGAACAAGCCCAGCGTCGGTCCGGAGATGTCGGCGACGTCGAGCCCTCGGTGACCCTCAGCGCCTCCGGCTAGCCACTTGCCGTGGCAGGCGGGGGCGAGACGCAGCGGTGAGGAACTGCGCCACGCGCCGCCATGGATGCGCTTCTTGGTGTTGGCGAACGTGTCGAGCACGTAGCGGCGCGCGCCATGAAGGTGCCCAGTGGGCTCGGCTCGACGCGGCCGCGATCGCACGGGCCTCGGAAAGTGAGCGCAGTGCGCAGGAACGTGCGGCGTCCTCGATATAGGATCCGGTCCGTTCCTCCTTCAGCGGAATCAGCTGGGGCACGTCGACGTCGTAGCCGAGCGCGACCAGCACATCAGCATAGTGGTAGCCGTGCCAGGCGGTCGGCCTGAGCGATCGCCCATGACGGATCGTCGAGAGGGGTCGGCACCATCTGCTCCTCGGTGACCTCGTACGCGGCCGTGCGTGGCACCGCAAGCCACGCGCCCTGCACGGTGTTAGCGGGAGGGGTCCTCGGCACGTGGGTCGGCTGGTCATCGGGGTGATCGCCGGCCGGGAGTAGAACATGCGCACGGGGGAGGAAGGCGTGGTGATGCTGCCCACGGAGGAGCGGGCACTGCTGCCCCCGCGCACTGCTGCTGGAGGGCGACGGAGCATGCCCGTGATCAGTCGACGTCGGGGACCCCGCCTGGTCGATGAGCCGGCGAGCGTAGGGGCGACGGACTCGGTGGCGGCGCTGGGACTCCGGTACGGGTTCGAGAATGGGACTTCGACCGAGCACCGGTGAACGCCGCAGCGCGTCGCGAGAGCTATGAGATCAGGCATTCTTGAGGTTGTGCTCGCGAGCGCCGAGAACACGGCGTACGTCGGGCTGGACGGGCGACGAGAGTCGTCCGACGAGTCATCGAGAACGAGGCACTGGTTCTTAGAATTACATGCTTTCAGGGGGCCGCAATGTTCGCGCCATGACGGCGAACATAGGCGCATGCTCTTTATGAGGCAGAAGGATCAGTGGGCCTGGGTGCCGGTCCTCCGTCTGGCACGCAGTGTTAAGTACAGTGGCACACTGCATATGGCGATAAGGACAGGCCCGCCAAGAAGGTTCTACCTGGCGGATGTTTGCCGTGGTCGCAGCCCACGAGGTCGGTTGACCGCGGCGCCGTTGCGGCCAGGCCATCTTCACTGCGTCGAGAGGAAACGGTATGGCGAGCAACAACCCGCGCCGGGCGTCGTATTCGAGGGCACCAGAGACATGCAGGTCTCGAGTCCCTCTCGGCTGGCGAAGAAGCTCGTGATACTTGGCGAACAGCGAAAGGCACAGGTCGTCCTCCGGGATCGTCGCCACGCAACGCATCTGCCGGGTCCGAGCTGCGCCTCACTACCGAGGTCCTTCCCGCGTTCGGGCATGGTCAGCGGGGCGCAGATGACCGGGGAGGTCATCGAGGTCGGCTCCGACGATCGAGTTCCTCTCCGAGGGCGACCTGGTCTCCAGTCCCGTTCAGCGTCGCCTGCGGGCGCTGCCGCAACCGCCGAGGCAGGCGCACGGACGTCTGCAGACCGCAACCCGCCGTCTCCTGCGGCGCCTGCGCGGGATTCAACCTGCGCCTGCGGGCGTGGCGGGGCGCCGGCGAGATGCCCGGTACCTGTTCGTCCCTACGCCCGACGTGCAGGCTGTCGCTGCCGACCGATCGGGCGCGGAGAGATCCGCAGGCTGGCGCTGCTGTCGACATCCTGCCCACCGCCTTCCACGGTCTCGCTGGGCGCCGGGGCCAAACCAGCTCAGCGTCTACATCTCGCGGCGCCCGGCGGTGGGCGCTTTCGTGTGCGCCTGTACGGCAGCCCGGCTCCTGGGAGGCTTCCTGCATCATCGTCGGCGACTGCTACAGGACCGCCTCCGACCTGATGAGGAACAACGGCTGCGAGACCATCGACCTCCAGCCAGGACGTTCCACTGACCGACCAGATCGAGACCCATCTCAGCGAGCCCACTGTGGTCGACTGCGCGGTCGACTACGTCGGGACCCGAGGCCTGTGGCATCGGCCGCGAGGCTGAGGATATGGGCCCGCCCGCCATCATCAGGTCGTCGTCGCCACTCGTGCCGGCGGTGCCACGCGATCATCGGCGTCTCGGCCCGGACCCCTGGCGGCGGGTCAGGAGAACGGCGGGCAGTTTTCTGCCCGTCGACCGGCAAGGCGTGGATCAGGTGCTCGAAGATCACGGCCGGACGGGCCCCGATCATGCGCTACGGCCGCCAGGCGGTGATGGCGGTCCTGTGTGGACCATGCCCTACCTCCGTGACGCTACTCAGCACCGGGTCATCAGCCTCGGCGAGGCGACGCCCTGCGCGACAGCTTCGGCACCGGACGTCTCGGACCAAGTTCATCATCGACCCCCGGCCTGCAGTCGCCGCCTGATCAGGTCTGCACCGATCCTTCGGTCCGCGGTCGTCGTCAGGCGACGACCGCGGATCCAGCTATTCGCCCGGACCTCCGCGTTCTCCCCAGCGGCACGGACCAGGCCCCGCGGTGATTCCGCTGTGCGGTGGGTGAGGGTCGGCTTAGTCACGAAACCACCGGCGTCGACCAGCGAACAGGGGACGTGATCCATGGGGCAGGAGACGCACTTTCGTGCCTGATGGCATCCTTCTCGACCCGGAACCGGACCCGGCAACGAGGTCGACTGCTAGCATGCCAGGCTCGCCAGGAGGCTATGTCTCAGCCAGAACCGATCCCATCGGCACCGGGTTCGGTGGCGAGATCCGAGTCGGAGCCAGCCGCCGACTTCCGCCTGTCCGCAAGCGGGCCCGTACCGAGCAGCGTCCGACGCTCACTGGCGACATCGCCCAGGGACGCGGGACCAGGACTACCTCACGTCCTGTTCGGGTCGCAGCACCCTGCTCGTCGAGCAGGCCGGTCACTGCAACACTCGCCTCTCCGGGTCGCTCGTCATCACCACGACGGTGCAGTCCCTTCTCTCCCGCGCCAGGACTGCTACGAGCGGGTCGTCTCGAAACCGCCGACGACGTATTCGCCGCGTCGGCATCAACCACCCAGCAGCCACTTGCTGGCGGGACCTTCGCGGGACAGGGCGATGGAGCCGGTCGCAAGAACTGCTTCACGGGTCTCGCCCGGAGCCAGGCCGGTGACCCTACAGGCGCAACGGCTCGAGCCGCAAGCCTCAGCCCTGAGGGTCGTCACTCTCGCTCTTCTCCTACCGATGCACCGCCGAGGCACCCGATGCCGTACGGCGTAGCGAACACTGGCCTACATGCGGTCTCATCACCGACCCGCGACCTGGACGCCGGGCATATCGCCACCAGCCTCCATCTCTCCCGGCGCACGCTGTTCCCGTCTGTTCGAGGGACCGGTGAGTCAGTCGCCAGGGACCACCTGCGCTCACTGCGGCTGGAGGGCCGTCTGGTGCTCACCCAGCGGTAAGCCGATCTCACGCAATCGCGCTCCGGACAGGTTTCTCCGGACCCCGTGCAGGCGCACCGGGCCTTCCGCACGACGATGGGGATGACCCCGGGCGAGTGCCGAGGCCTCGTGACCGCGACGCCGTCCTGCGTGAGAGGATTCGGACCACAGCCCGCGAGGCAGCGACGTCGAAGAGACCGGCGAGGCAGCGGCTCAGGCGTTTTAGTCATGGACCGGGACAGCTGGATGACCTCCTGAACGGCATCACACGGACTCCGTTCAGGTCAAGGTTCTTACTGCGCCCAGCGATTTTCACACCTACACCCGCTCACGGCACGCGGTACCCATTGCCCAGCGCACGCGAGAAAGATCGTCGACGAGCGGCTCGCACGCCTGTCCGGACCAGGGCGGAAGCAGACTGCCCAGGGAGGGGACATCCGTCTTCCGGGCCCAGCACGCCACCGCCACCTGCGGGAGGAAGTGTCTTCAGCAGACCAATCACACTTGCAGGATCGCCCGAGGACACGAGGCTCCGTATTTGAACGCGGTAGCGCCAGTACGTCGTCTCGTCCGTCTGTGTCGCTGGATCAGGCGCGAGCCAGAACGGGGAAGGGCGGGCGTACGCCCGCTTCGACCCTGTTCTGAGCGGGCGGCGGGCGGCGAGACGGGGACGAGAAGGTACCGGGTCGAGGCGGCGGGCGCAGCAGTTCAGCACCTCGGCCTGGAGGGCTCGACGGCGCTCGCGGCGGGCGGCCTGCACGGCCCGGATCGGGCACGGGCACCGCCATGACCAGGCGCCGGGTGTGAGTCCTCGCGCGGGCGGGCGAGCACCTGCTCCGTGGGTCCGGACTCCACGACGCGGCCTCCGCTGAGCACCACCGTGCGCGCGGCGATGGAATCGACGACGGCCAGGTCGTGGGAGACGAACAGGCAGGCAAAGCCCCAGGCTCAGCCTGCAGGGCGCGCAGCAGGGTCCAGGACCACGGCCTGCACGGAGACGTCAGGGCGCTGGTGGGCTCGTCGGCGATGACCAGGCGCGGGTCCAGGGCCAGGGCGCGGGCGATCGCCACCCGCTGGCGCTGGCCACCGCTCATCTCGTGGGGGTAGCGCTCGGCCATGGCGGCCGGCAGGCGCACCGCCTCCAGCAGGCTCGCGCACGCGCGCCCGCCTGGCCGGGGAGTCGAAGCCGCCGTGAATGAGCATGGGCTCGGCGATCGAGGCCCCCACGGTGCGCCGCGGATTGAGGAGGAGGCCGGGTTCTGGTAGACGACGCCCGTCGAGCGGCGCACGGGCGGCAGGTCGCGGCGCCGGGCCCGCGCCACCTCGACGCCGTCGACGCGCACACTGCCCGAAGCGATGGGCACCAGCCCCGTGAGGGTCCCGGCGATCGTCGACTTGCCCGATCCGGACTCGCCCACCAGGCCCAGGACCTCGCCCGGCGCGATCGTCAGTGAGGCGTCGTGCACGGCGTGGACCGTGCGGCGCCCGTTGCGGTACACGACGTTCAGTCCCTCGACGGCGACGACGGGCTCGGCCGCTGCCCTTTGGCCAGCGCCTCGGACTCGCGGGCGACCGCGGCGAAGGGTCCTCCTGGCGCAGGGAGTCCAGGCGGGGCACGGCGGCGAGCAGGCTCGCGGGTGTACTCGTGCCTGGGCCTGCGGAAGATCTCGCGCACGGCAGCGCGCTCGACGATGCGTCCGTGGCGCATGACGGCGACGTCGTCGGCCACATCAGCGACGACGGCCATGTCGTGGGTGATGAGGAGGACCGCCACGCCCTCGTCCTGGGTCAGGGGAGCGCAGCAGGGTCGAGGATCCCCGCCTGGACGGTGACGTCGAGCGCGGTGGTGGGCTCGTCGGCGATGAGGACCGGCGGGTCGCAGGCCATGGCCAGGGCGATGCAGGCGCGCTGCAGCTGGCCGCCGGAGAGCTGGTGGGGGTAGGGAGCGGGCGATGCGCTCGAGCACTTCACCATCGGCACGGTCAGCAGTCCCGTCGGCACTGTCCGCACTGTCGCTTCCGCCCGTACCGCCGCCCAGCCCCACTCGGGCGAGCAGGCTCACGCACCCGGGCGTCGACCTCGGCGCGGCTGAGCCGACGACCGGCCTGACCGACCCGACCCGCCGGGTCGGGCCGGGTCGCCGTCGACCCCGCCACCGGCCTGGGGCCGGCATCCGGTCCGGCGCTCGCGTGAGCCCGCCGGACGGCGTCAGGGTGGGCGCGCGGCCTCCCCGATCTGGAAGGCGATGGTCTCCAGCGGGTCCAGGGCCGTGGTCGGCTCCTGGAAGATCGTGCCGACGAGGCGTCCACGCACGTCGTCGAGCACCGGGCGCGAGGCCCCCACGAGCTCGACGGCGTCCGCGGTCCCGGACTCTCCGCCGTCCCGGCCGGCCTCGCAGGGCCGCGCCGGGGTCGATGACGCGCGCCGAGCCGGTGACGGTGGCGGTGGGAGGGAGCAGACCCAGGGCGCCCAGGGCGGTCACCGATTTCCCAGGCCGGACTCTCCCACGAGGGCCTGGACGCGTCCGGGCCGAGGTCAGGTCGATGCCGGTGGAGGCGGGAGTATCGGAGCCGGCGAAGGTGACGCCGAAGCCGCGCAGGCTCAGCGCCGCGTCGTCGGCGACCCGGCACGTCAGTGGACTGCGCGTGGGCGCCCTGGGTCCGCCGGCTCATGAGGCGCTCACTCCCGATCACCTGGTAGGGCTGGGGGTAGGCGGGGTGGGACTCGACGAAGACCAGCCACTCCCGAGGCCGTGCAGGGAAGGGTTGCGCCGGTAGGCCAGGGGCACCACGGGCACCTCCTCGGCGATCTTGCGGTCAGGGCCGCCCACTGGGCCTGCGCGGCCTTGGCGTCGAGGTTGGCCTGGGCCTGGGCGATGGCGGCGTCGACCTCCGCGTTGGAGTAGCGGGCGTAGTTGGAGCCGCCCGAGCCGATCTCGGAGGAGGCGAACAGGGGCTGGATGTTGGCGTTGGCGGAGGGTAGTCCGGGTTCCAGTTGGCGATCGCCCGGGTCGTAGGTGGAGCCATCACCCTTGGTGGCGCGCTCGGTGAAGGTGTCGGGCTCAACCGGCTCGATGGTGACCGTCAGGCCCACCTCCTTGAGGGACTGGCCCACGGCCTCGGCCATCGCCTTGGAGGCGGCGCCGTTGTCGGTGAGCAGGGACCAGGGCCGGCACGGTCTTGCCGGTCAGGAGCTCCTCGGCCTTGGCGGCGTCGTGGGGGTAGAGGGTCGTAGTCTCTGGCGGCCGGGGATCCCCGGGGTGATGTAGGTGGAGGCGGCCTGGGCGCCGAGGCTCCCCACCAGGGCGGCGACGACGGCGGCCTTATCGACCGCGTGGGCGATGGCCTTGCGCACGTTGACGTCGCTGACGCGCTGGACGTTGATAGCCAGGAAGGCCAGCGGCCCGCCCTCGGGGCTGGTGGCCAGGCGTGACTTGGCGCTCTCGTTGGCCGAGACCTGGGCGAGCTGGGCGGCCGAGACGCGGTCGGCACCGAAGGCGTTGCGGTCCTCGCCGGAGTCGGCGATGAGCCGCTGAGCGGAGGTGGTCTCGTCCTGGCCGAGTGAGAAGGTGAAGGTGTCGGGCAGGGCCAGGCGGACGCTGTCGGTGTCCTTGGACCAGTGCGGGTTGCGCTTGAGGGTGATGGAGGAGCCCTGCTTGTACTGGTCGATCTGGTAGGGCCCCGAGGCGATGGGGGCGTGGGAGTAGGTGGCAGGGGTCGTCGCCCTCGGGCACCGAGGGAGAAGGCCGGCTGGGCGACGATCCAGGGCCAGTCGCCGAAGGCGCGCGCCAGGTGGAAGACGATGGTGGACTCGTCGGGGTCTCGATCGAGCTCAGGTGGGCGCCGGGTGCAGGGGCCCTGGTAGCCCCTCGGCGCCGGCCAGGAGGGACTTGTGGTAGCCCAGGCCCCCGGAGGGGCGGCGCGAAGGAGCGCTCGACGCCGTGCTTGATGTGGGCCGAGGTGATGGCCGAGCCGTCGGAGGCGAGGGCCCTTCTTGAGGTGAAGGTCCAGGTCCGGCCGTCGTCGGAGGCCTTGCCGGTGTCGGTGGCCAGGTCGAGGGCGAGCTCGACGGGCTTGCCGGGCTCCCAGACTCCAGGTGGTCAGACGCCGGTGGACCAGGCCGAGGGAGGTCATGGGCATCGACTGGCTCTTGGCGGGATCCCAGCCGACGTCGGTGGCCGAGGTCAGGACGGTGAGGTTGCCGCCGGCCCGGCGCTGGCCGAGGCGCTCGAGGATGAGCGTGAGTTGGCCCGCAGGCGGCCAGGGTCAGCGCAGTCAGGGCGGTCATGCCGGTTCCGGCCAGGAAGGCGCGGCGGGAGGCGACGAGGGTGCAGTGGGAGTGAGACATGGGTGTCCTTCCTGTGCTGCGGTCGGCCCGTGGTGGGTCGCCGGTCAGGGTCCGACGCCGTCGGCGCCGGAGGAGGTGGGGAGGGCGCGGTGCAGGCCCGGTCAGAGACGGGGGTCGATGAGGGTGGCGACGGCGTCGGCCACAAGGTTGGCGACGACGACGAGGCGGCGGCGACCAGCGTGACTCCATGACGACGGGGACGTCGGAGGTGCCGACGGCGTCCATGAGGAGGGCATCCCAGGCCCTGCATGGAGAAGACGCGTTCGGTGATGACCGCGCCGCCCAGCAGGCCACCCAGGTCGAGGGCGAGTAGGTGACCACCGGCAGGGAGATGTTGCGCATCACGTGGCGGCCGACGACGCGGCGCTCGGGCGAGGCCGACGGCGCGGGCGGTGCGCACGTAGTCCTCGCCGAGGTTCTCCAGCATCTCGCCGCGCACCATGCGGGCGTAGACGGCCCGCGGAGATGAGGGCGAGGACGCACCAGGGCAGGATGAGGTGCCAGGCCCAGTCCAGGGGCTGTCGGCGAAGGGACGTAGCCGGAGACCGGCACCATGTCGAGGTGAAGCCGAACAGGGAGGATGCCCAGCAGCCCCACGAGGTGAGGCGGGTGAGGGAGATGCCCCAGGACCGTTCCGGTCATGATGGTGCGGTCAGGCGCGAGCCGCGCCTGAGGGCGGAGACGACGCCGGCGCCCACGCCGATGGCCAGCCACGGGACGGCGGCGCCCACGGCGATCGAGGCGGTCACGGGCGGTCAGGGTGGCCACGAGCTCGCTGACCGGCGTCGACAGGCGGAAGGAGTAGCCCAGGCAGGGGAGGCGCAGACGATGGCGCCGGAGCCCCTCACCGAGTGCGCCCCCGACGATGCCCTGGAGGTAGTGCCAGAACTGGGTGTACCAGGGCAGGGTCGTACCCCATGAAGGCGCGGGCGCGCTCGAGGTTCTCCAGGGTGCAGGGCCGGCCGCAGGCCAGGGGTGGCCAGGTCGGAGGGCCACAGGGAGAAGATGGCGAAAGGTGATGAAGACGATGATGACGAGGGTCGCCAGGGGTGCGGACGAGCCTGAGGCCGAGGAAGTGCAGGCGGTTCATCGGTGCTCACCGGTCCTGGGGTCGAGGGCGTCGCGCAGGCCGTCGCCGAAGAGGTTGAAGGCCAGGGTCACCAGGAACAGGGCGGCGCCGGGGAAGACGAGGTACCAGGGGTCGGTGGCGACCCAGGTGATGGCCGAGCCGATGGAGCAGCCCCAGGACGGTGTCGGTGGGGCACGCCCACCCCGAGGAAGGACAGGGCGGCCTCGGCGGTGATCTTGCCGGGGATGGAGATGGTGGTGAGCACGATGATGGTGGCCACGAGGTTGGGGCAGGACCTGGGTGGTCACGATGTGCAGGCCGCCGGCGCCCCATGGCCCGCGAGGCTCCCACGAGGTTCCGGGCGCGCACGGCCATGGTCCGCGAGCGCAGGACGCGTGCGGTCGAGGCCAGCCGAGGATCCCGATGATGAGGATCATGAGCCGGTACGCGCGGGGCGGTGGCGGGGATGATCGCGGAGATGGCGATCATGAAGACCAGGTGGGGGAAGCCGAGGGTGATGTCGGTCAGGCGCGAGACGATGGCGTCCCACCAGCCGCCAGGTAGCCGGCGCTCAGTCCCCAGGCTGATGGCGATGAGCATCGACAGGACGGTGGCTCCCATGCCGATGGAGAGGAGGTGCGGGTTCCCTCCGACGACGGCGAACAGGTCTCGCCCGTCTGGGGCTCGACGCCGAAAGGGTGGGCGGCGCTGATGCCCCGAGGCGACCGGCGGGGATGCCGGAGGGCGTGAGCAGGTCAGGTGGTAGGGTGTAGGGGTCACGCCGAGGCCCGGGTGATCCAGGGGCGAGGGAGGGCCACGAGGGTGGTCGCGATGACGACGGCGCCTCCGGCCAGGGCCCAGCGGTCGGCGGCGAGGCGGCGCCAGACCTGGCGGGAGCCGCCGGGGGCGCTCGTGAAAAGGCGCGGTCGGCGGTGGGCGCCGCGACGTCTGAGCAGCGGCGTCGTCGGCAGCACGCCAGCGTCGACGGCGGCGTCGGCGGGGTCAGCGGCCTCGAGGGGCGGCGGCGCTGGTGGAGGCAGGGGTGTCCTGGGTGGACGAGTGCACGGGGCACCTCACAGGTGTTAGGAGCAGGCGCTCAACAGATGGGACGTGGGCTGTCGTCAGCGACAGCAACAGGCTCCCATTCGCTAGCCGCGATGTTCTCCTGAGAGGCACCGGAAGATGACGAGCAGACAGTAGCAGGAAGTCTGATGAATCGCGAAAGTCGTCTCGGTCATCCCGGGCCGGCGCATCGAGTGCAGCCGGCCGGCGACCCTAGAGGCGGGCGGTGCGGGCGGGGTCGAGACTCAGGGTGACGCGCGCCCCGGACGCGTGGGGGCGCCGGGTCAGGAGCGGTAGCACGGGTAGCACGGACCGGCTCAGGGCCAGCCGCCACGTCAGCCCCGACGCCGGACGGCTCAGCCGCCCGGTCGACCCCGTCCGGGCTCCCAGCCAGCGCGGCGAGCCGCTCGGGGTCGAGGCTCGACCTCGGCCTCCCACTGGCCGCGACGCAGCCGCGAGGCCAGCACGGTGGCCGGCAGAGTGGCCGGCAGGTGCTCCGCTGTCGCCGGTGTCTCCGTCTGCGCGAGCCCGCCCGCTCCCCGGTTCCCCTGGCTCCCCGCCGCGGCCTCCACCACGCGCAGCGCGCCGGGGGCGAGGCGAGGTCGCCGACGACGTCGAAGCCCAGGAACCGCGCCACCTTGCTGCTTCCGGGGTCGGCCCCACAGGCGCTGGGGGCGTGTCCAGGCGCAGGAGGCGGCCGGCCTCCATGACGCCGACCCGGTCGGCCACGGTCATAGCCTCGTCCTGGTCGTGGGTGACGTAGAGCGCCGTCGTACCGCCCCTGACGCAGGGATGGTGCGCACGTCGGTGGCCGTTGCTCGCGCAGGGCCCGGTCCAGGGCGGACGGGGGCTCGTCGAGCAGCAGCAGCCTCGGCGCCGGTGCCAGCGCCCGGGCCAGGGCCACCCGCTGGGCCTGCCCGCCGGACAGGGTCGTCACGCGCCTCCGCTCGAAGCCGGGCAGGCCGACGAGCTCAGAGCATCTCGCGCACCCGCTCGCTCGCTGGGCGCCGCGGCAGGCCGGTGAGACCCGTAGGCGATATTGCTGCCGACGTCGCGGTGCTCGAGGCTGGCCGTCCTGGAACATGAGGCCGAAGCCGCGCTTGTGGACGGGCACGCACCATGCTCCGTCCCGTCCCAGGCGACCTCGCCGGCGGCCACGTCCTCCAGGCCGGCCACCGCCCGCAGCAGGGAGGACTTGCCCTGAGCCCGAGGCCCCCAGGAGGGCGACGACCTCCCCGGCAGCCACCTCAGGTCGACGCCGTCGACGGCGCAGGTCCCCATAGGTCACGGCGAGCCCGCGCACGGACAGGCCCGTCGAAGTACTGGTGTCACTGGCAGTCGGGCTCACGGCCGCTCGCCTCCGTCCGTCCTGGGCCCCGCGACCAGGGCCGCCTTGTTGTTCCGCCCGTCGCGCCCACGCATGCGCGGCCTCCCCGGAGTTGCGCGCTGCAGGCGGCTGATCGCCGCCCCACCCGGCCTCGACGTCGCGCCCGCGCTCCCGCCCCGCCAGGGGCCCGAGCCGGGTCTGGAGCCACTCGCAGCCGAGCATGACGGCGGCGCTGCCCACCGCCAGGACGACGCCCCCGGCCAGCGCCATCCCCTGGTTCTGGGGAGCCGGGGCTGCCGATGAGCCGGTGACGACCACCCGGCAGGGTCGGCTCCTGGGGGCGGGCCAGGAACGACGTCGCCCCGAACTCCCCCAGCGACGTCGCCAGGGCGAAGCCGGCCGCCAGCCCGCCGGCGCTCAGCAGGCTGGGGACGTCCACGGTCGCCAGCACCCGGCCGGGTCCGGCCCCCAGGGCGGCGGCCGCCTCGCGCTGACGCGGGTCGATGGCGCGCAGTGCCGGCAGCAGGGTGCGCACCACGAGCGGCACGGCCACGACGGCCTGCGCCAGCGGGAGGATCCACCAGGAGCGGGTCAGGGCCAGCGGCGGGCGCGCCAGGGTGATGAGGAAGCCGAAGCCGACCGTCACGGCGGAGACGCCCAGCGGCAGCATGAAGGCGGCGTCGAGGCCCGGTGATGACCCGGGCCAGCGCCCGGCTGCAGGGGTCGGCGCGAGACCACCAGGCACACCGCCACCCCCAGGCTCAGGGCGATGGCCGCGGCCGCCACGGCCACGGACACCGAGTTGGCGGCCGCCTCCCACACGGTCACGAGCAGGGCGCTGCGCCCGCCGGTCGAGCCCAGGTCGGTGTGGTTCGCCGGGGTCCAGGCGCCGTCGCGCTGCAGGGAGCGCGCCACCAGCACCGCCATCGGCGCCACCAGCAGCCCCCGACCGTGACCGCGGTGACCACGAGCGCGGGGGTGTCGGCGGCACGCAGCCGTGGGGCGGGCACCTCGGTGCGCAGGCGCAGGCGCGTCTGGGTGGCGCGCGCCCGCTCGGCCACCCACAGGGCCAGGGCGATGACGCCGGTGGACCACGGACAGGGACGGCGGCGCCCCGCAGGTCAGGTACTGGGTGGTCAGCCGGTGAGATCTCGGTCTCGATGGTGCCGATCCCCACCCCGCCGAGCACGAGCACCACCCCGTAGGCGGTGGCGCAGAACAGGAAGGTCAGGGAGGCGGCCGAGGCGATGGCGGGGGCCAGCGCGGGCAGGGGTGACGGTGGCGAGGCCCGCATCGGCGAGGCCCCCAGCGCCCGGGCAGCCTCCACGGCGCGCGGGTCGAGCCCGCGACCACATGGTGCCCACGGTGCGCACCACGAGCCCGTAGTTGAAGAAGGCCAGCGCGGCCACCACCGCGGTCAGGGTCCCGTCAGGTTCAGGGCCTCAGGGGCCCGCCGCGGGTGACCAGGGCGTGGAAGGCGACGCCGACGACGACGCTGGGCAGCACGAAGGGCACAGTCACCACCCGCGCAGCAGGGTCGCGTCGGGGAAGGCGCGCCGGTAGAGGACGAGGGCGCCGGGGATGCCGAGGGCCACGCACACGGCGGTGCCCAGTACCGCCTGGGTGAGGGTCTGCGTGAGGATCCGCCAGGTGCGCTCGCGGGCCAGGACCTCGCCGAAGCCGCTCAGGTCCAGGGGCGCCGTCGGGGGCGAGGCCGCGGCCCATGAGTGTGGCCACGGGCCAGGCGAGAAGACCGCCAGGAAGGCCAGCGGGCCGACGACGGCCAGGGTCCAGCCGGCCCGCTCGCCCCAGCCGGGCCGGGGGCCGCCGGCGCCCAGCCCGCCGGCTCGCCGGCGTCAGGGCCGGACCGGACCGCCTCCCGGGACCTCTGCTGGGCCTGCACCCCGGCCACCGCCCGGGCAGCGGCGGGGCGTCGGCAGGCTCAGCGTTCAGGGAGGCTCCGGCGTCGGCTCGCGCGGCGGCGTCGGCTCCTGGGGTCTTCTCGCCCGGCGCCATCACTTGCCGACGGCCTCGGTCCAGGTGTTCAGCCACTCCTCGCGGTGGGTGGTGATCTCCCATGGGGTCGACCTTCACCGGCGACTTCGACAGTCGGCCCGAACTTGGTGAGGGGCCTCGGGCAGGGCCGCGTCAGGGCAGGACCGGGTACATGTACATCTGGCCGGGAATGTCCTCCTGGACGGCCGGAGGCATCCACTCCACGAAGGCCTTGCCGCCCTCGGGGTTGGCGGCGCCCCCTGAGGACCCTGCGTACTCGACCTGGCGGAAGGCGGTGTCCAGCAGGGCGGAGGTGGTGCTGGGCTCTTGTCGCTGGAGACCGTGAAGGAGGGCGAGGAGGCGTAGGGACACGACGATGGGGTAGGTGCCCTTGCCGCTGCCGGAGAAGTCGGTCTCGTAGGGCGGCGCTCCAGTCCTCGGCGATCCGGGCGCCGTTGGCCATGATTGCTTCCAGTAGTCGGCGAAGGAGCCCGGCGCCGAAGTGGCCGATGGTGGCCAGCAGCCAGGCCATGCCGGGTGAGGAGTTCGTGGGGTTGATGGCCACGAGCAGGGCCCTTGTACTCAGGGCTGGTGAGGGTCCTCGAAGGTGGCCGGGGCGTCAGGCCCTTGCCGGTGAAGTAGCCGGTGTCGATGTTGAGGCAGACGTCGCCGACGTCGATGGGCGCCAGGGCCGGGGGTGTCGGCGACGACGTGGCTCTCGGCGCCCCGTGGGCAGGGGTGACGGTGGCGGAGGTGTCGATGACGCCCTGGTCGAGGCGCGGGTGGCGTACGTGTTGTCGATGCCGAGACGGCGTCGCCCGAGGGCGCGATCCTTGGTCAGGACGAACTGATTGACCAGGGCGCCGGCGTCCCCGGAGGTGGCGATCTTGAGGGTGTAGCCGGTCTCGGAGGTGAAGGCCTTCTGGAGGTTCTCCGAGACGTGGAAGAGTCGTGGGTGACGACGGTGACGGTCTTGGAGTCGGCCCTGGGAGCCGCCTTCTTGCCCTGCCGCAGGCGGCCAGGCTCAGACCGACGGCGCCGGCGGCGGTTCCGGCGAGACAGGGCGCGGCGGCTGAGGGCAGGGGCCGGGCCGGCCCGAGAGCAGGGGTTGGACTGGATGCTCATGTGTGCCTCCTGGATGGTTCTCCGGAGGGCCCGGCGACCACCTGCAGCGCGCCGGGGAGATGGTCTCGACTTCCTTCGCCGGTACTAACCGGAGCAGGTTCGAGGGTCTGCGGGTTTCCGCACTCTCAGCGCCGTCGGCGGCGGCCCGTCGGCCCAGTGGCGGCCGGGCCGACGACAGGGCGCTCCCCTGTCGTTGCAGGTCAACTGTAGTTCGAGGGCACCCGCCGGCACTAACTCATCCGGCCCGCGCCGCCTGCCAGACCCTGCCTACAGCCCCGCGCGTTCGCCTCCCGCGTCATCGCCTTTCCGCGTCATCGCCTTTCCGCGTGATCGTGGGTTAGCCCTCGAGTCGTACCTTTAACCCTCTGTGTTGTCTCGCATGACTTCTGAGGTTTCGGATGTCATGACATCTGGGATCACTGGTGGGGCGGGTTGCCTGGGGTTATGCGGTAACTCGATTTCGCCGTCTCGGCGTGAGGCAGGTCATAGGTTTTGACTCAGGACCAGTGGGATGAGCGTGGAGAGTTCTGCGCTCAGGTGCGGGTATCTCGGGCCTCATTCTGCCGGATACGCCGACGCGCTGAGGCACGAGGGCCTGGCTGCCGCGCTGACACCGCGTTCACGGGCCCCGCCGCCAGCGCGAGGTGTGGGATTCAGGGCACTGATGAGCGCATCGCGGGTTCGCGCCGACCTGCTCGCCGCCCGGCCGGGAGGCGGGTCCAGCCTCAGTAGTGGTGGGTGATGAGCCAGGGCGCCAGCGTTCCGGCTCCCTCGCGCGCGACGATCGCCCGCAGCCTACGCAGAGCCGGCCTGGTGGTCCCCGCCCCGCGCAAGCGATGCAGGACGTCGTACAAGCGCTTCACCCGCAGCGCGGCCGGCGGCTATGGCGAGATCGACGGCTTCAATGGCGCCTGGAGGACCATCTGGTGACCGTCTACCAGGTCGTTGACGACTGCTCGCGGGTCATCACCGCCCTGAGGGCCTGCTGGGGCGGTGAGAGCGTAGCGAGCACCCGCATGGTCGCTGAGGAGGCCTTCGCCACCTGGGGGCGCCCGGCGGCGATCCTGTCGGACAACCACTGGCGTTTCAACACCAGCCGTATCACTGGCCCGGGGAGCCACCGAAGTGGCTGGCATCCCTGAGGGTGCGTCCCATCAGCGGGCAGGTGGGCCATCCTCAGAGCCAGGGCAGGTCAGACGCTCCCACCAGCCGGCAACCGCCACAGCTGCGCCCCACCAGCCAGCACCGCCCGGGAGGCTCAACGCCGGCTGGACCGCTTCTGGTACTACAACACGAGGCGCCAGCACCAGGGCCTGACGTCGCACTGACCCCGCTGAGGGTATGGGCTCAGACCCCCAGGGCGCTGGCCAGCCAGCCCCCATCGACCTGGAGCGCCTACCCGGCGGCGGCAGCTATCAGCGCCTGCCGACCCGCCGATCCCGACCGGGCCGTGGACCGCGCCCGACGCCACCGTGATGTCCAACGGGTGCGTCTACCAGGAGGACCGTGCACTGTCACTGGG
>BNJU01005361.1_pt1 | contig 18004 bp, 10 predicted proteins | sample 8539281 | NCBI WGS metagenome assembly BNJU01 (sample SAMD00202456, study PRJDB9452) | human saliva metagenome | isolation source: human saliva | place: Japan
AAAATAACTATATAATATTTGGAGGTTTCTGTACTGATTAAAAATAAATCTGTCTGTTTAAAATATAGTTATAGAAATATTTAATAATCTGAACAGAAAAAGTGAAAGTTGCTTATAAATAGAGGTTTAAAGCAAGGTGTGAAATGAATTATTTCCACACCTTGTTGTTTTAAGTTCTAAAAATTTTATTGATTTTTACAATTCATGTTGTATAATTATATATAAAAAAAGGGTGTTAATTTTAAATAAGAACCTTATAGAGAGGAAAAAAATAATGAATAATATTGTAACTTTTGATAAAAAAATGATATCGTTATTCAAGGTGAAATGAAAGAAAGAGAAGAAAAAATTAAATATCTTAGTGAATCTGAAACAAAAAGAGTAATTGAAAATGCAAGATTTTGCTATAAAGTAGTTTTCAGTTTATTATATGAACTTGGAGCAAGAATCAATGAAGTAGTATCGCTTAAGTATTCAGATATTCAAAAAATAAATTATAAAGGTAAAAATTTGATTATAATGAAAGTAAATAATTCAAAACAGAAATTTAAAGACTACAAAGAAATTGTAATTTCACCAGAACTTTACAGTTTATTATTAGAACAACAGTTAAAACTTGGTTTAAATACAAATGATTATATTGCAAGAAATGCTAGAAATGGTAGAGCAGACGAAAAACATACAAACCGTTATCTTAAAAGGTTATTTGACAAGTTAGGAATTGACAAAAAATTTGCACACACTCATGTGTTTAGGCATAGCCGTGCAGTTCATCTATTAAATGCTGGACTGTCATTAGCTGAACTAAAAAAAGTCTTAGGGCATAAAAGTATTAATAATACGCTTATTTATGCAAATTTAAGTTATAATGATATAAACAATAAATTAATAGAGTTAGACAGTATTTTAAAATAGAGGTGACGTAAGATGAAAAAAATAACAATTTGTAACAATAAAGGTGGAGTTGGGAAAACTACTACAGTATTTAATTTAGTATGGTTTTTTGCAGAAAAAGGATTGAGAACGTTAGCGATTGATACAGATCCGCAACAAAATTTAACAGATAATTTTGGTGTAAATATAGAAGGATATGAGGGGCTTGGAGACTATCTTTTAGAACGTAACAATAAATTTGAACCAGTTAAAATAAATAAAAATTTACATTTATTAATTGGTGGAGAAAAAGATTGAACAAGATATGATAGATATTAAAAATACAGGTCCACTATATTATACATTACTAGATAATTTTTGAAGAAAATCGAACAAGATTATGATATTGTTATAATTGATACAGCACCAAGTTTTAATACATATACAGCATCAGCTGTGTATACAGGAGAAATTTATATCCCTATGATTCCCAGGATCAAAATGAATTTAAAGCACTAAATTCAACAATTAAATTTGCAAAGTGATTTTGGGAAAAATTACAGGGATCATTTTAACACGTACAGAAACGAACACAGCAATTACTCAATATTCAAATACTTTATTAGAAGAAAAATTATAAAGAATATTTTTTTAAATACCAAAAATTAGAAAAAACTGTTATGATAGGTGAAGCTATCATGATGCATAAATCTATTTATGATTATGCTAAAAAAATCAAAATGTGCTATGATTATAGAACTTTAGGAGAGGAAATTATGAAAAGGGAAGGATTAGTATGAAAAAGTTAGAAATGCTAAAAAAATCAATAAATCTTGAAGAAAATAATAATTTCCAAAAACGATATTGCCAAAAGAGAAACTATAAATAATATTAATTATGATGAATTTGATGTAACCGAAGAGGAAAAATAAATTGATAGATTGTGAGCAAAATATAAAATTTCATACAGAGAAAATCGCAGTACATATAGAAAAATTTAGTAAAGCTCTTTTATGAAGCAAATCAAGTTCTTGCAAATCATAATAAAAATGAAGGTCTTTGGAGAAAATGGTTAGAAAATGTAGGAATAAAAAGATAAGGCGAATATGGTTATACGAAAATATAAACTTTTTACAATCAAAAGATATCGGGAATGAGAATATACAAATCCTTGAGTTGCCTGATAGAGCAATATGACTAATAATGATACAGTATTTATTGAATCTGAAATTACAGAAATTATATCGTCAGATAATCCTAAAGAAAAAAATTTAGAAACCTTGAATTGAAAAAGAATACAGAGCATAAAGAAACAAAAATATTTTGGCAAAAAGAATTAGAAAAAGAAAAAGCAATTGAATAAAATAGCAGAAGAAATAAAAATAAAGAAAAAAATTACAAAATTTATAAATTAGTGATGTTGTCGGTCGCGACCGACAAACATAACTGCTCCATTATTTATAGATTAAAAAAATTTTTAAACCTATTGGTATATTCTGAAGCTATCTCAAATTTTATTGAATATCTTCTTGAAAAAAATAAAGAAATTTTTGTATAATTCTAAAAAGGTATAAAAAAACTCATTGATAATATAAAGCGTCAAGCGGAGCGAAGCGACTGTATAGGTCTTTAAATATTTATTAATATATATATATATTATAATATTTAGTATTTATTTTATTATTATTTAAAAAAAATAAATGAATAGAATTGTTATAAGAAAGTTGGAGTTGAAAAATGTATGAACTTGGTGAAAAAGAAGAATGGATTGAGTTATATAAATATAAAAATAATTTTTTAAAAGAAAGAGGATTTAAAGAGGTTGATCCTTTTACTTTTTACAGGGATTTATTTCCTGTAGGTAGTTTACAGAAAAAAGGAGAACATCTAGAAGAGAATCATAGCATTAAAGGAAATATTATTGGGATTCAGATTGATAAGAAAAAAAAGAAAAGTAAGAATTTTATAATTACTGATGATTTAGAGGATTTACAAAAAGTTATTAATATTCCTTTTGGGCTTATTGCTCCTGTTACATATTTTGGAAGAAGAAGAACAAGTGTTAATGCCAGATTACTTTATGCTATTACGATTGATTTGGATTATGTAAAACAAAAAAATATTAGAGATTTACTATTCCAAATAAAAAATGGACTTTTGCCTAATCCTACATATATCGTGAATAGCGGTAGAGGTCTTCATTTATATTATTTTTTTAGAAGAGCCGTTACCATTGTATAAACATTACCAAAAAACTTTACGTGAATTTAAAGAGCTTCTGATTAATCGTATATGGAATGATTATACGAGTTCTAAGAAGGAAAAAGATATGACTGGAGTTTTGCAAGGATTTAGAAGTGTAGGTTCGTGGAGTAAACTTGGAAAAAATTATCCTGTAAGAGCTTTTAAAACTGGAGAAAAAACAAGTCTTGAAGAACTTAAAGCCACGATTCCATTTTGTAAATTTGATGTCTCACTTAAATTTCCTATCAAAGAAAAGAAAAAATATAAAGATTTAGAATATTATAAAAAAAATTTTCCAGATTGGTATGAGAGAAGGGTTGTAAATAAAGAACCAGCAAGAGAGAGAAAATGGATAGTTAAAAGAGATTTATATGACTGGTGGAAAATGAAAATTATAGAAAAGATAAGTGCAGGTCATAGATATTTTGGGATTATGGCTTTAGCAATTTATGCTAAAAAGTGTGGGATAAGTTATGAAGAGTTAGAAAGGGATGCTTTTGGGTTTTTAGAAATTTTAGATAATAGAACAGAAGAAGAAGATAATCATTTTGAAATTGATGATATTATGGCAGCTTTAAGTTGTTATCATGATAACTATTTTACTTTTCCTAGAGATAGTATAGCAAAATTGACGAACGTTGATATTCCTAAGAATAAAAGAAATGGAAGGAGACAGAAAGCACATTTAAAATTATTACAAGGAATGAAAAAGCTAAGAAAAGAAATGGGCGAATACATTAATGAGGGAGGAAGACCTAAAGGAAGTGGCACTAAAGAAAACCAGGTAAAAGAATGGAGAAAAAATAATCCTGAAGGTAAAAAAGCACAGTGCATTAGAGATACTGGATTATCAAAAATGACAGTATACAAGTGGTGGGATTATAAATAAAAAAAATAGGTGAAAGAGATTAATGAAAATTATGAAATTTATATAAATTGATGTTGTCGGTCGCGACCGACAACATCACTAACCAGCTATTTATGGATATTACAAAAAAATCAAATGAATAATTTATAGTAAAAAGACAGAAGGGATATTTATTTTTAAATCACTTCTTTTTACTTGAAAAATTCTTTAAAGCATTTTGATACATCTCTTTTGTCTGTTTTGCTAAATCCATCTCAAATTTTATCTTCATAGATTTTCTATCGAGTTCATCTAATTTTTTTCTGTTTTGTATTAATTGAAGTATTTAGATCTTGAATAGTATTGATAATATGTTTTTTTAATTTCTATAGTTTTACTTTTCATCTTTTGGGCAATTGAAATTAATGTCATCAAGTCAGTATCTTTAAGTGTTTCAGTCATTTTTTCCTCCTTTCTTGATTTTTATACAAAATCAATTAATTTTTGGAATATTTCAAATCAAATTTTTGTTCAAGATGATTATAGCAAACTAAAAAAATTTTTTCAAAAATGGCGTTTACATAGTTTTTATTTGCAATGCGAAGTGGGAGGTCATGGGGGCGGCAGCCACCTGCCCTGTGGGATATTTTTGAAAAATGTCCCTAACGGGATTACATATCTTTTTCTTGTTTTTGACAATTTATATTTTTATTAATTAAAAATATAAAATGCAAAAACAAAAAGATTGTGTAATAAAAAAATATGTTAATGCCAAAAATTTAAAAGAAAGGAGAAAAATTTGTATGAATCAGATAGGATTTTATCATGGAATAAAAAAGATGTCCTCAATGACAAACAAGTCAGGCGTGATGAATGTATTTAAGGAAGCAACTAGAGAATTAGGGAAATATAAAAATTATGTGAATCAGAATCTCAGCAGTAAAAATATTATTCTTGAACGTAATGACAATGTATTGGAAAATCAATTTGCAAATACGATTATGACAAAAACGAGTAAGGATATAATACTTGTAAATTCTAAAATTGCTGATGGGGAAGTTGAGAATAAGCTGAAAGATGACTTAACATTTTTTCTTACAGAAGTTGATTGGAGAGAGTATTTTAAATATGATTTGGAGAAAGTTAAGGAAGAGATGGGAAAAGATGCTAAATGTGTGTATGCTGTTGTGCATATGGATGAAGCAAAACCTCATTTACAAGCAATGTTTGCTTTACAAAGAAAAAGAGAAAAAAAAGCTTTGTATACAGAAAGGGACGTTGACGAAGAGAAAATAAAAGCAAATTTGAAAAAGGATTTCAATCGTCATAACAAGAAAAATAATATAACTAAGAATAATTTAGATAAAACAAAATATAAAGACTGGGAAGACTATAGAACACAGTTTTATAATGAAAAATTGCAGAAGAAAATAGAATTTCAGCTAAAAAAAATGAATGCCAATACAGATACTAGAGACTATGAGTTTCCAGCAAATGCAGATTTTAGACTTGTTTATGAAAAATATACACAAAAAAATTTATATGAAAAACTGAAAGATAATGAAATAATTACTAGATATAAAAAGAAATCTTGAAGTGATGTTAGGCGAGAAAATAGATATGGTAGAGAAATTAGAAAAATCCACTTGCACGAGGACAGAATTTGAGAGCTGTTAAAGTTCAAGTTCAAAAAAAGATAAAGAAAAATTGATAAAAGATTTTTGGATAATAAAGTATCTAAAAAAATCAATTGATTGAAAAATTTTACCATGATTATAATGTCCTCAAGAAAAAGGAGATGACAAGTGATGAATTTGATGAGAAAATGAAGAGGACACAAAAATTAATCAAAAACAAGAGATAGAAATAGACATTTTGCTGATACAATGTTATACTTTCCGAAGGTTATTGAAAATGTAAAAAAATTGGGAAAATTTTTTATCTAAGGAAGATATGAAAAAAATTGGAAACTTTTTTTGAATAAAGATGAGCAGAAACATGGAAATTTGATTGAAAGAAACCAAAAAATTAATGAAGCTAATGTCAAATTTAAGGAAACACAGAAAGAGCTTAAGGAAATTAAAAAAATTATTGCTGATGAAGAAAAAACAAGAGAAAATAAAAGAAATACCTGGAAAATTGAAGAATCTGAACAAGAAAATAAAAGGATGGATTGGAAGAGAGAAGAAACAGAACATCAAAAAGAAAGGGAAAATTGGAATGATGAGAAAAATAAGATACAGCAAGAAAAAGAAAAATTAAAGGGAGAAAATTCTCAGGCTAAAGAGGAACTAGAAGATTTGAAGAAGAAAATAAAAGAAAAAATAGGAATAGTTGCAAATATCTGGAAGAAAGATAGCAAAATACAAACCGAAGCCCAAAAAGTTGCCAAAAATGAACTAATCGAAGAATATAATCAAACCTATCGAAATGACCCTTTAATTCAAAATGAGTGCAGAGAAACAGTAAAACAAGAATATCTTAAAATGTATCGTAATAGCCAAAAAATAGATGATGAAGTTAAAGAAAAAGTAGAAAATGAAAAACGTGATGAATATGAAGCAAGTTTCATTCTTGAACCTAAAGTAATTAAAGAACTGGAAGAAAAAGTCAAAAACTTAAAATATAATGCAATGTTAAATGATGAGAAATACATAAAACAAGCGAAAGCTCAATTATCAAAGAATAAGGAGTTTTTTTAAAAAAAGTTGTAGTAAAAATAAAAAGATGAAAAGAAAAAGAAATTGAAGAAAAATCCTGAAGAACTAGAAAAACTACTTACTGAAATCAAAAATTGAATACAAATCTGATGACGAAAAAAATAGACTAATATCAGAAAAGTTAAAAAAATGATCCTTATTTCAGAGAACAGACTAAAAATAAGTTTAAAAAAATGATAGTGCATTTAGAAGAGAAATTATTGAAAATATGACTGAAACAGAGCAGGAACAAATTGCAGTTAAAACTATTAATCTTATGAACAAAGAAGAGAAATTTAGCTGGATAAGAGATTATGTGGATGAAGATAGAATCATGGACACTATTACAGATGAGGAACTAGATCAGGTTGAAGCTGAAACAAGAAATGAAATACTCGAGAGATTAAGAATAAAAAAATGAAAGTTATTATGAAAAACATATTAGAACTTCCAAAAACTTTTTCAAATATTTTAAGAGATTTGTAGAAAGAGAATTAAGTACAACTTTTTGAAGGTAGTAAGTATGAAAAATATACGATAAAGGAATGCAAAGTCAGTCAGAAAATATTCATAAAAAAATCTAGTAAAAAGTTTTATGTAAAATAGTGTCATTTTTTTCTATTTAAAAATTAATGAAAAGAAAAAAATATAAAAAGAAGATATAAAATCTGACTTAAAAAGTGTTGCAAAAGTGATTTAAAAATAAATGATAGAAATGTTCAGAGATATGACATGTATAGATGAGAAAGTGTACAGAATTTTGGAGAGTGTCCAAAATTTTGTGTAAACTCAAAATATAATATATGGTACAGGATGATAGTTTTATCATCCTGTTTTTAAATTCTAAAGTCCATACTTCCCAAACCAATTTTCAAAATGTCTCAAATCCTCAAATTCAAAAGTTTGTGGGTACATATCATCGACATTCATAACTTTAATCAATAATACTCCATCTTTTCTCACTTTTAAGGATATAGAGCATGTCTGAAAGGAAGTTCTGTATTAAAAATTAAAAATTTTGATATAATTCTTTCTATTTTTCTCAAAAGCTTGACATTTTTTTAAAAATTCCTGTATAATTCGTTATTATTCTAAGTCAAAAAAAAAAAAAAAATGTTTTTTGAAAGGAGGTGCAAACGATGAACAAAATTATTGTAATTTTAGCAGTATTAATTTCTGTTATAAGTATGTCAGCTCCTGAAAATGAAGCTAGAAAGATTTTAGATAACCAAGAAAGACAGTTGGAACAGGAAAGGCTTAGAATAGAACAAAAGCAAAAACAATCAGAGTTTGAAAATACGCAATTTGATAAAGGCTCAAATGTTGAAGCTAAAGGAATAGTTTCTTCTGACAATTCTAAAAAATTTTTAATTACTGAAATTAATTTAAGAGACAATAATAGATTACTGTCAAAGAAAGAAAAATCAAGAATCATTGACAAGTATAAAGATCTAGAATTAAGTTCAGCGGACATCACAAATCTTTTAACAGAATTCACAAATAAATTAATTGTAAAAGGATATACAACTTCGACGGTAACAGTCATGTCTAATAATGACCTGACAACAGGGAAATTAAATTTGGCAGTTATTCCAGGAAAAAAATAGAGGAGATTAAAAATTAATTCGGAAAATGGTCTTGATAAATTAAAGGAGTTTTTTTCATGTTTTAAAAATAAGGGGAAATCTTCAATATAAGAGATTTAGACATGGCTACAGAAAATTTTAATTCAATACAGGCAAATAACATGACAATGGAGGTATTACCTGGAAAGAAAGAAAATACTTCAAAAATTCAAGTGAAAAATATTCTTAAAAATAAATATTCTGTTAGTTTAATTTCAAATAATTACGGAGATAACAAGCAGGATGGTATTTGGAGAAAAGGTGTCAGCCTTAATATTGATAGTCCTTTAGGGATAGGAGACAATGTATATTTTACATATTTGACCGTTCCTAAGAAAATGCCTGACAGAAGCTGGAAGAAAAGAGCAGAACAACTAAAACCTGGAGAAATATTGCCAATTGGACCAATTGGGTATGATCCATCAAAGGGAGACTGGCTGCCGTATAAAAGGCGTATGGATATGTTTAATTTTGGATACACGATGAAATTCAGAGACTATACAATGAAACTAGGTTCGAGTAAAAGTATTCAGGAAAGCAGTTTTTATGCATCTAATACAGTTTATGACCTGTATACTTCCAGTCATACGCTTTCTATGAATTTAGATAAAATACTCTTTAGAAATCAGAAAAGTAAGTTGACAGCTGGAATTGGAATTAAAAGAAAGCATAATGATAATTACTTGGAAGGAGCAGTTTTATCTAATAGAAAGCTGGCAATAGGTACAGCTAACATTAGTTATACGACATCTCTGTTTAAGGGACTTTTTGGAGTAAATTTAGGTTATGAGAAAGGGCTTAAAATTTTTGGAGCAGAGATAGATGATGGGAAGCTTAGCACAACTCCTAAGGCACAATTTGATAAGTATACGCTTGATATGAGCTATTACAAGCCCGTGACAGAGCATTTTGTATATAGGGCGAACATTTATTCAACTTTTTCAAATGACACGCTCTATGGAAGCGAGAGACAGTCTATAGGAGGTGTTGGAAGTGTAGGAGGTTATCATAGGAGTACAATTTCAGGGGGATAAAGCAATAGAGATTGGAAATGAAATATCTTACAATATTCCTATAAAAAAAATAGCAATTGTATCACCATATTTTGGGTACAGTTATGGATATGTGAGAGTCAACAATGATAGTTCAAAATACGGGAAAGGATATATGACAGGTGCTACGGCAGGGATTAGATTGGATACAAAGTATCTAGATTTTAATTTTGGGTATGCAAAGCCAATTTCACACTCAGAATATTTGAATCCGAAAAAGCAGGAAATATATTTTAATACGGCATTGAAAATTTCTTTTTGATTGAAAGATTGATAAAAAAACTAAGGATAACAGAAAAGAAGGAGGCGTATATTTGAAGAATAAAATTTTAAAAAAATCAGTAGCATTTTTGCTTTTGGTATCAATGAATATGAACATTTTCGCGGCAAATTTAGTGCTGGACCCTAATTCTCAGCACAATACGAAACTGGACACTTCAGCAAATGGAACGCCAATTATTAATATTTCTACTCCGAATAATCGGGGTGTAAGTATTAATGAATTTTTGGAATATAATGTTGGACATGAAGGTCAAGTGCTTAATAACGCTGATAATTTGGGACGAAGCCATCTTGCTGGACTAATTAATGCAAATCCGAATTTAGGTCCAAATCAGGCTGCAAATTTAATCTTGCTGCAGGTAAACGGTGCTAACCGTTCACAAATTGAGGGATATATTGAAGCATTGAGCCGTGATAAGGTAAATGTGATTCTGTCTAATGAAAATGGAATTTACTTAAATGGGGCAGGAACAATAAATATAAGGAATTTTATACCGACAACAGGAAGAGTTAAGCTGAAAGATGGAGATGTTGTAGGAATTGATGTGGAAAAAGGGAGAGTCGTAATTGGAGCAAATGGATTTGATGCGACAAATACTGACTATGTTAATGTTATCGCAAAAGCTTTGGAAATGCAGGGAAATCTTGTCGGAAACAAGGTTGACGTAACTTTGGGAGAAAATTTTGTAGATAATAGTGGAGCAGTGACTTCAAAAGGTGGGATAAATTCAGTGGCTATAGACGCAAGTAATCTTGGGTCAATGTATGCTGGACAGGTTAGAATAATCAGTACAGATAAAGGTGCTGGAGTAAATTCAAGGGCATTAATTTATTCGAAAGATGAAAAGCTGGAAATTACAGCTGACGGTAAAATTAATGTTGCTAAAATTAAGGGAAATGGTATTGAAATTAAAGGTTCTGATTATTCGCAATCAGAGATAGCCAGTTCTGACAAGGATATTAATATTACAGCAAATACTGTAAAATTAGCAGGTCAAACACAGGCTAATGGTAATATTAGCTTGAATGCGGATGTTGAAAATGATTCTGAAATATTTGCAAATGGAAATTTGAAAACAAAAGATTTAACAAATTCAGGAAAAATTCAAGTTTCAAAAACGACACAGATTTCAGGGAAATTAAATAATAGCGGGTCAGTGGCTTCAGTTAATAAGGTTACGGTCACAAAAGATGTAAAAAATACTGGAGAGATATCGACAAATGATGATTTTACAGCTAAAAATATTGTATCATCTGGAAAAGTTTCGGGAAAAAATATTCAGGTAGATAATGTTTCAAATAATGGTAAAATCATTGCTGCAAGTAATTTTAAAGCAAAAAAAGTGAAAAATGCAAAAGAAATTGTAGCTGTAGGTAAAATTTCAACAGATGATTTGGAAACTTCAGGAGATGTTAGGTCAAATGGAAAAATTACAGTCAATGGAAATCTTGAAAACAGTGGAAATGTAGAGACTGGAAGCGATATAGCTGTTTCAAAAGATATTAAAAACAGCGGAAAAGTCTTAGCAAATGGTAACTTGTCAGGAAAAAATACAGAAAATTCAGGTGAAGTTCAAGCGGAAAATATCAGTACTGATAATGTGAAAAATTCAGGAAAAATTAATACCAAAGACTTTAAATCAAAAAATGTAACGAATACTGGAAAAGTCTTGGCGTCAGGAAAAATTTCTGCAGACGATGTGGATAATGGCGGTAAAATACTTACAAACGGTAGATTAACAGCTAAAAATGTAAAAAATTCAGGAAAAATTGCGTCAGGAGACAAAATTTCATCTAAGAGATTGGAAAATTCAGGAACAGTTGCTACTAACTCTGATATTTCAGCTACAGATTCACTTGTGAATCATAATGGTGGAAATATTGAGGGGAAAAATGTTGAAGTTAAAGGATTTGAGTTAAGAAATGCTGGTAAAATTAGTGCTGGCAACGTTAAGGCTAAAGTAAATGAATCTACAAATAGTGGACAGATTCATTCAAGTAGAGATGTAGATCTTGATACTCAAAAACTTACAAATACAGGGGAAATTTTGGCTGTGAATGATGTGAATTCACCGAATGCAGATGTTATGAATAATGGTAAAATCGCATCTAACAACAAAATTTTACTTGATAATTCAAAGATTACGAATACAGGAGAGATACTATCAGGCGATATATCAATGCAGAATGCTCAGAAGTTTGATAATACTGGGACAATTAAAGCTAATAATACTGTATTGACAACAACGCAGGATATTAATTTAGATGGAAATCTTCACGGACAGCAAAGGTTAATTATCTCAGGAAGAAACATCACAAACAATGGAAATACAACGGGTACAGGGCTTATTCAGATTACATCAAATGACTTTACAAATAACCGTGATATTTCTTCAGATACAGTTATTATTAATGGGCAAGGAAATATTGTGAACAATGCAATAATTACTGGAGATAATGGAAAAATTAGTGGAAATGACATTACAAACAATGATTTGATTGCATTTGAGAAATATCTTGAAATTAATGCTCAAAACAAGGTTCAAAACAACAAGGATAAGACGATTTACGGTGGACAGACATTGATTATCAAAGGAAACGAGATATTAAATGATGAGGGAGAAATTCTAGGTGGAAACATGGATCTGAATGCTGGAAAGATCGTGAACAATGTTGGGACGATTCAGGCTACAGGAGATATTTTGATTACTTCTAGTGATTTTCAGAATGTTGGGAGAGTCAGCAACCTTGATAAGTATGAGAAATATTATGAGACTTGGGATGGAATAAAATTAAGCGAAAATGAAGTAAATAATGAATGGATAGGCGAAATAGGAAATAGTTGGACAAAAAGATCAACAGGTAGTAGAGGGAAAAAAGCTAGAAAAGAACAAAAAGGACACTTTGAAAATATTATTAAAACTAATAATACAAGTAGAATAAAATCATTATTGCTTGATAAATATGGAGAAACTTACTGGAGAAATCGTTTAGGAGGAGGTTATCCTCTTAAACAGACAGATAGTACAGATGATCCCGAAAGAGCATTAAAAGGAATATTGAAAAGTAATGCTACAACGGAATATGGAAAAGTTTTAGCAAGTGGAAATATTACAATAAATTCAGGAAATGTGAAAAACAAGGATAGTATAATTTCAGGTGGAGGAGTTGTAAATATCAACTCTCCAAGTCTTGAAAATTCAGTAACAACTGGAAATGCTGTGAATGTTAAGTACGGTATTGAAAGAATGGATATAGATATTTCAAGACCAAAGAAAAGAAGAGTTAGAATGGCTGCAAGTTTGACTAGATTTCTTGAAAATGGAGCAATTGCTTATGAAGCTGGACAGCCAAGCATTATAGAAGGTTCAGTAGTAAATATAAATGCTCCTGTTATTACATCTCCAATTACTGAAGCAAATGGAAAAATCAATAATGGAAGTGTAACATACGGAGTTGCTGGAAGCTTATTTACAAATGCAATTGGTAAAGGAATTTCTTCAACAAATGGTGCAGTTAATGTAAATTTGACGAATCCAAATATTCAAATTGCGAATAATATGTCATCTGTTCAGGCAATTTTGAATACTGGGACAATTTCTGTAAATCCTTTATTGACTAGTGCAATGTTTACTCAAATATGAATCCTAGTTCAAAATATTTGCTGGAAACTAGAAGTAAATATATTGACTTGAATAAATATTATGGAAGTGACTACTTTTTATCAAGATTAGGATACACGCCTAGCTGGAACAGAGTTAGAAGACTTGGAGATGCATATTATGAAAATCAGTTGATAACTAGGGCATTGACAGAGCAATTAGGGACAGCATTTATCAATGGTAAATCTAATGAAGATTTGATAAAATCATTGATGGATAACGCAGGAATGGAAAGTTCTAGATTGGGATTGCAGGTTGGAAAAGAGCTGACACCTGAGCAGATTAATGGACTGTCTAAAGATTTAATATGGTATGTTACTCAAAATGTTAATGGTGTTGAAGTATTAGTTCCAAAAATTTACTTAAGCAAAAATACTTTGAATACAATAACTGCAGATGGTCGTAATAAAATTGGTGGAGTTAATGGAACATACATCAAAACCGATAATTTTATAAACAATGGAATGAAAATTGGTAATGGAGGAGTTACTTATGTTCAGGCAAATACTATAAAAAATGAGACTGCAACAAATTTACTTTCAGAAATTACTGGAGACAAAACTTTCATTCAGTCAGTAGGAAACATCGAAAATATCGGTGGAAAAATCAGTGGTAATGAAGCAGTTGCCTTAATTTCTGACAATGGAAAAGTGATAAACGATACAACGAAGAGAAGTGTTGGCTATTACAATGGCGAATTTGACAGAACTAAGCATGAAGAAGTGAAATCTTTGGGAACAATTTCTTCAAATGGAACTGTATTTGTTAAAGCAAATAGCTATGAATCGACAGGCGGAATGTTAAGCACAGACCACTTGGCTTTGGATGTGAATAAAATAAACTTGAATGCCTTATCTCTTTCAGGAGAAGACAAGTTTGGTTCAGGAGGAAGCAATTTCAGTAGATATGCTGAAACAACACATTTAGGAGCAGGAGTATCAGCAAATTCAGCTTCAGGAACAGTTGGAGACATGAACTTAAAAGGTTCATCATTTATCGCAAAAGATACGACAGGACTTACAGTAACAGGAAATATAAAAGTAGAGTCGGCAGTAAACAGTTATGAAAATGAATCAAAAAGCACAAGCAAAGGTTTCATGTCATCAAAAAGCAGCTACAAAAATTCACATGCTGAAGAAAATTCAGCAAGTAATCTAATGCTTGGAGAGAACGCTGTAATATTAGGCGATGTAAATTCAATTGGAAGTAACGTTGTGTTTGGAGATAATACATATATTGGTGGAAAACTTACAACAGATGCACAACAGCTACACAATAGCTATTTTGAAGAGAACAAGAAAAAAGGATTCTCAGGTGGAATAAGTCACGGAACAGCATCATTAAGTTATGGAAAATCACAAAATTCATACGATGAGAAAAGTACAGTAAATGCAAAATCTAACCTTCAAATTGGAGATGGATCAGTATTAAACAGGGGAGCAGAAATTACAGCCACAAACTTTGAATACGGAAATATTCAAATCAATAATGGCGATGTAAAATATGGAGCACGAATTGATACAAGGGATGTGCATACGGAAAGTAAAAGCAGCAGTTTCGGAATTTCAGCAGGAATAAACAGCCCAATATTAGACAGAGCAAAACAGGCTGAGAATGCTGTAAAACAGGTTAAGGACGGCGATATTGCTGGTGGAGCAATGACTGCAATAAATGCAGTAACTGGCACAATTAAAGGACTTGCAGACAATCAAGGAACAAGACAGACAAACTATGATGTTAATGGAAGTGTTGGAAAACAAGGAGTAAAAAATGCTTCAGCCAACAATAATTTTTATGCCAATATTGGAGTAAACGCTGGAATATCTAAATCTAAGAGTAGCTCTGATTCGCACACAGAAAGTGCTGTTATAACTACAATGAAACCTACCGATGGAAATTCAAGCATAACTTACAACAATGTAAAAAATATTGAATATCAAGGAACACAAGCACAAGGCGGAACATTCGTTTACAACAATGTTGAAAATATTAGAAAAGAAGCCGTAGAATTGCACAACAGCAGTAATTCATCAAGTTCAAGCAAAGGAATAAGTGCAAGTGCAACAGTAGGTTATGGACACAAAATGCAAACAACTGGAAACGGTGGAAGTATTTCAGCAAGTAAAAGTAATCAAAATACAGAAGAAACAATGTATCAAAACGGTAATTTTGCAAATGTAAATGAAGTTCATAACAACACAGGTTCAATGATAATTAGTGGATTTAATCAAGATGGCGGAAAAGTAACTGGAAACATTGGAAAAGTGGAAGTTATTTCAAGACAGAATACAAGCACGACAACTGGAAGCAGTAGAGGAATGAGCCTTGGAATAAGTGCAAACGGAGTGCCAAGCTCTGTAAACATAAACGGAAACAGAACAAATGGAAACAGGGCATTTGTAGATAATCAAAGTACATTCGTTGTTGGAGAAGGAAGCAATCTTCATGTTGGAACAGTTGAAAATACAGGAGCTGTAATAGGCAAGGAAGGGAACTCCACATTCAAGATTGACAATTACGTTGGAAAAGACATACAGAATCACGACACAATGAAGACAACGGGCGGATCAATAGGAATTTCAACAGAAAAGCCTAGAATTACAAACGTTGGATTTAATCAGGACAGCAGGGACAAGCAAGGTATCACAAGAAATACAATAGTCGGAGATGTTGGGATAGCAAAAGCTGAGGGAAGCCCAATAAACAGGGACTTAGGAAAAGCAAATGAAGTAACGAAGGACACTCACAGTAGCACTAATATCAATGTTGAGAGCCAGACTATTGAGTATGCTACTAATCCTAGTAAACTGAAAGAAGATATTGGGAAAGCTAAAAAAGAAATCTCAGATGTAACAACAGCAATAAATGAATCAATCAATGACAGAGGAGATGACAACAGGAATTTCTTTGGACAACTTAGGGAGGTAAGGCTTAATGAAACTGTAAACAACATAGCAGGTAAAAGACTTAATGAAGCTGACAAGTCAGAAGATGTAGTTTCAGCTTGGAAAGATGCCTACAAGGATTTAGGATACAACCTTGATGTAAAATATACAACTGGCGAAGATACTCCTGAAATGAAAAACAAAGCAGGAACAGCATATGTTTCAAAAGACGGTGTTCATACAATAATAATCAACATAAATGCAGAAGAGAACTCAACAAAGGCAGGATTAATTGGAACACTTGCAGAAGAGGCAAGCCATATTGTAAATGGAGTGGCAGGAAGACAAATAGCGACTGGAACTGAAGAAAAAGGACTGGAAAGCACAGGAAGGGCTGCAAATGCTTACTTCAATGAAGAGTACAAGGGAAGCAACCAGAATATGACGTACAGGTCTGACGGAAAGATTGATACTAGCAAGTTGGGGACTAATGTTGGAGATGAAATACTTCGTCAGATGACATATTATAGCAAAGCTCCCAATTCTAAAGAAGTTCAGGCTGTAATTGATGGGATTGATAAAGGCATAAGAAATACTTGGAATACTATTAAAAAGCATCCTAAAATAATAACAATAGGAACAGGAATATTAATAGGGTTAACAGGAGATCCATCATTGGGATTAACGATTGCGACATTACCTTTGAAAAATAATAATAAAACATCTGGTAAAAGAAATACAAATTCTGCACCTGTAGCTTCTCAAACAAAACCAACATCAAAATTACCTGTAAAAAGTAGTACTTCTAGAGGAAGAGGAAGAGGAAAAAAGAAAAAAAATAATAGTACTAATAAATCTAATGAAGAGGGTGAACAAAACAATAATAAAAGAAAACCTAAGAGAGAGAAAACAAAAAATCATAGAAAAACTAATCCAGATAGAGTTAAAAGTGCACAAGAAAGATATAGGGAAGCTCAAAAAGAATACAATGATTTAAATAGAAAAACAAATAAAACTCCAGAGGATAAAATAAAAAAAGATGAAGCTAAAAAGGCAATGGGTAAAGCATTAAAAGACATGGAAAAATCTCCTAATGATTCTAATAGAACAAAAGGACAGTCTAGTAAAGGAGGAGGGAATAAAAAAAGATGATGACAGAAACTTTTATAAATGAAACTTATGGAATAAATGGAATAACGAGAATATCATTAAAAAAAGATAATAGAAGTGTTTTCATTTCCAAATGAAATAAATATAAATTTTTTTCTAATAAAGAAGAATCAATAAATATAAAGTTTATTTATGATGGATTAGAAGTCAATTATATGTTGTATTTTTTTCAGAAAATATTGAAAAGCCTGAATATCAAACATTGTATTTTTGATGTAAAAATATGTACACTTAAATGATGATAGCATAAAAAAATAGGTGATGAAATAAAAACTGTAATTCCAAAAAAATAAAAAAATTTTTAAAAAGAATACCAAAAAAATCAGATTTTAGATATTCTGAAGATAAATACACGGGAAGATATTTATTTGATAATGGAAATATTGATATTTTTTTCAAAAAAATATAGAAATAAAAAAATTGTTGATAGTATAATGATAAGTTTACCTTATGAAGATATTTTACCAGAAAATAAAAGAAGTTTTTAAAATGAAATAAAAAAATATTATAGAAATAAAAAAAATAAAATTGATAATTTTTGAAATAAAGAAATACCTTCACAGGGTGTGTAAAAATTTTTTGTGTAAACCTCTAAATAATATATGGTAAAATAACTATATAATATTTGGAGGTTTCTGTACGGTTAAAAAAATAAATCTGTCTGT
>BNJU01005475.1_pt1 | contig 18002 bp, 16 predicted proteins | sample 8539281 | NCBI WGS metagenome assembly BNJU01 (sample SAMD00202456, study PRJDB9452) | human saliva metagenome | isolation source: human saliva | place: Japan
GTGATGCTCGAAAATGCGGTCGTGAGTCGGGCGTTTCGAAAAAGGCGACTGCTGCAATCGCGCACTTTGCGTAACAATAGAAGTAACCGGCATCGGTATCGGGCGTTTGAAACGCACCATGTCCTTGGGGAGTTCTCGGGGAGGATCTCCATGAGGCGGTCGTAGTCGGGGCGCATCATCTCGATGTCGAGATCGTCGTCCCAGGGATGTAACCTTCGTGGCGCACCGCTCGAGGAGTGTACCGGAACACAGCCAATGGCGCAGGCCGTGACGGTGACAAATGGCGTCGATCACGCGCAACATCTCCGTCATGCGGTGCTGCATACGACGAAGGTCGGAACCTTCGGGATTAAAACGAGTTTCAGTTCCCGCTGCAAAGGTCGCATCGGGACGACAGGGAAAGGTCGAGAGGGTTTACTGGTCATTCAACAAGGAATTAGGAAAAACGAGGGAGAAAACAGCCCCTGGGAGAAAAATCCGCGCACCGCTCCACTCTGGCGACGAGTGCGAAAAAGACGCGTGAGGAAAGGCACAAAGCCGAAAAACTTCCAACCGATCAACGCCGCGCAGCGTCTACACGGCCGGAAGCCAATTTGTAATCGTAAGAGTGGCGTCCTTCGGCGCGGAAGTCAGCATGGTAACGCTCCAGCACTTCGCGAAACACTTCGTCGTAGCGCGGAATGAACAAAGTCGTCGCTCTGCTTCGGCGTGCGCAATGATCTCACGCGCCAAGGGCGTGGTGAGCGACAAAGTCGGTCGCTCCTCCTGAAAAACCTGTCAGCCGGCAATGGAACCGGGCGAGACATTCAACAGGCGGTTGGGCGAATCGGCACGTTCGAGTTCGACATTCACGCTCTCGATGAAGATTTTCAAGGCGGCCTTCGTCGCGCCGTAGACCGAGAAGAAGGGCGAACTCATAAACCCGGCAATGCTCACCATCACCGCACAGGGGAAGCGCGTTGCGCTCAGCAGTCGGGAATAGAAATGATGGATGATGCGAATGGGCGCCACACTGTTCACGGCAAAGGAGTGTTCGATGTGCGCTTCGTCGAGGTCGTTGAAAAGCGAAAGTCGTCCGAATCCTGCCGTGATGAAGAGGGCATCGGTGTCGCCCTGCACAAAGCGGTCGAAGAACGCGAAATCGTCCCTTTCGAGATCGAAGCGATGCGCCACGATCTTCTCTTCGCCCGGTGTTTCTCCATCAAGCGGCGTCAGCGGGGCGCGATCGACGATGTCAACACGGCGCACTTCGGGACGTGCCGCCAAGACTTCAGCGCGATGGCGCGGCCGATGCCGCCGGCACCACCCACGATCAGCGGATATTGCATAGCCATGTTTTTATTCGGGCTTAACGCGTACTTCAGGATTCACGCGCGTTTCCACCTTAATTTTGAGATCTTGGTAGTTGCGCAGCACCTCTTCTTTAATTTTGGTCGAACTCACACCGTCGCCGTAGGGGAAATAAAACACGTCCACGCCCAAGTCTTTGAGATAGTCGTACTTTCCCGTCCAGTCATCGCCGACGACGAATACATCGATGTTGAGTTTTTTCACGATCTCGGTGTGATCGAGCGTACGTTGCGGAATCACCACATCGGGATAGCGCAAGGCTTCGAGAATCGCCAATCGTTCTTCGAAGGGGATCACGGGCGGACGCTTGTATCGCTTACCAGTTCGTCGGTGCTCACACCCACGATGAGCGTATCGCCCAGTCCGCGGGCGTATTTGATCATTTTCAAGTGGTTCGAGTGGAACATATCGAAGGTTCCGGAGGTGTAAACCACGATTTTATTTTTTCCGTACATCTTTTTCTGCTTTGTGGCGCACGCTAAGGTGCACCGCACCGATTATTATTGCTTGATTTTCTTCGCGAGTTTGCCGAGAAAGCGGCGCAAACTGTAGCGCCCGAACTTCTGTCGCAGGATGCCCGGCAGACATTTGATATAGTAAGCCGTCTGTCCCGACTCCCACAGCGTGCGCATCCACACGCCCTGCTTCGGCACTCCGCAGCTATTCCACGGTTTTTCCGCGCCGATGTAGTGCAACTGGATGGGATCGGCCAGCGCCGCCTTGAATTCGGCTCGCCGCGCCGCATCGTCAGCGGGCAGACAGAGGCAATGTGCGTAAAATGGGGTAGTGTCCGCATTTACACGGTAATAGACATTGCTCACCCCGTAGCGCATGCTCAACGGACGTACCTGCCCGCGAGCGCAGATCGCCATGCAATCTTGTTCGGGAAAGGGCAAACGCGCGTAATTCGCTTTGTAATACTCCGTCATGCGACGCTGCATGTCGTCACGCCGCAACGTTTTGAGGTTCAGCAGAAGGAAGTTCGCGCAGATCTCACGCGCCAACCAGTGTTGCTCCTCTTTGTCGAACGAAGCATAGAGTGGAAGCCGATTTGTGGGCAAGATGGTGTCGACGCCGGCGTAGTAAAAGTCTTCGTCGGGGTATGCGAAATAAGCTTTTGACACATCGCCGATAAACACCACGTCGACATCCGAACAAATGATGCGATCGCACTCGGGAAAGAGGGTGGGCGCACAGAGTTTGAAATAGATCTCCTTGGAAAAATGGGACTTTCCGCCGCAGGAGACCAGTTCGGCCTCGTACATCGACGTATCGTGAAACACGACTTCGCCGTGGTCGAAACGCCCCACCACGGAGGCGATGCGGCGGCGTGCCCGATCTGAGATGCCGGGATGCAACACGTGCGGTCGGTAGCGGTATTGTCGATCGGCATGCACCAGCAACGAATGAAAAAGCCACCAGCGCCGGCACTACGTAGTGCTCGTCAAAAGTAAAAAACAGCGGGATCGTCGTCATGGTCAAGGTCTTTTTTTCTTTTTGAAGAGGTAGTTCGCGCTCTCTCGCAACATCTCAGAACCGAAGCACCACAGCACGGCGGGATAAAGCAGTGCAGCAATGACCACTTTCGCCAGCAGTGCGCCGACAATCGGCAAGGCACATTGCGCCACGCCCCAATAAGTGAATCCCATGACGCCGACAGCGGTGCACAAATAGGGCAAGACATCGCGCGCTGCCTGTCGCATCGTGACAGGCAGCAGGCGTTGCACCAACAGATGCCAAACGCCCAACCACGCCACGTTGATCCCGACGTAAAACAGCAGCATAGTCATCACCCCGTAGGGATAGGTGAGCAAGGCAGTGGCCAGTTGCACCCCCACCATCGCAGCCAGTCCGAGCAGATACACCACCGAACGGCCGCGCGAAAGAAGAAATTGCGTATAGAGCGAGACCAGTGGGAGAAAGGCTCCGCTCACACAGAGCAACATCAGCATTCCGGCCGATTCCAACCACTTCTGTCCGAGCGCAATGAGGATGAGTTCGCGCCCTACAATCGAGATGCCGAACATGACCGGGAAGGCTACGAAACACGTGAAGCGCAGCATTTTGCGGAACACCCGCGCTTGCCGTTCCACGTCGTCGGCCGTTTCGACAAACAAGGGTTGCGACACACCGTTCACCAGTCCCGTCACCACCGAGTGCCCCATGAAATTCCATTTGTTGGCCTGCGTATAATTGCCCACCATGCGCGCATCGAAAAAACGGCCGAGTATGAGGGAGAAGAAGTTGTTGTTCACGTGATTGAGCAGGTTGGTCAGCAACAGCCAGCTACTGAAGCCCACCATCTCCCGCACCGGACGGAGATCCCACTCCAGTGTGGGATGCCACTTCGCAAACATCCAATACAACGTCGTGTTTACAGTCACATACACCAGTGTTTGCGTAGCCAAGGCCCAATAGGCAAACCCATTGTAGGCCAAAACGATACCCGCCACGCCGGATACTGCGAGCGCAATGAGATTAGAAAACGTGCGCTCGCGCACTCTCATCGTTTTAAAGAGTCGTGCGCTCGGAACAATGCCCAAGCCCGAGATGATGAACGACAGAAACAGGTAGCGCGCCAGGGGAATGATTTCCTCATTTTTGAAAAAAGCGGCGATGAGCGGTGCCGCAGCAAAAAGCACCGCATAGAGCGACACACTCAACGGCAGGCAAAACCAAAACACCGCATTGTAATCGCGATGCTCCATCGTCGGCCGATTCGTTAGCGCCGCCGTGAACCCGCTTTCCTGAATCGTCGCAGCAATCAGCGAGAAGATGGCCAACTGCCCCACCATGCCATAGTCGGCCGGTGTGAGCATACGCGCCAACCAGATGCCGAACACAAGTGTCAGCACCTGTTGTGCGCCGTTGCTCAAGGTACCCCAGAGCAGTCCGCGCGCGGTTTTTCTTTGAGAGTGGGTTGTGACATGGGAAGAATCGAGATTTATTTCGTTCCCTCACGGGAACATCCACTCCCTAACTCGCGGCACACCGCAGAGGGAGTTCGCCCCACAGAGCCTCGCTCGAAACAATGGGGTACGATGGTTGCAAAGATACAAAAAACTCATGAACCATTGTTCTCCCACCGCCCATATTTGCGCGCGCACTCGCCCGCTGCGCCCCCCTACGCGCCTGCGATATATTTTATCATGCGCAGAATATTGTGTACCTTTGCCCTCAAATAACAACAGCCATTCATGATCTATCCCGATAATTTCGAACGCAAAATTGGTTTCGCCGAAGTGCGCACCCTCCTCAAGGGGCGCTGCATGTCGAGTTTGGGGACCGAATGGGTCGACCACCACGTCACTTTTTCGTCCGACTTCGACATCGTGCGCGAATCGCTGGCACAAGCCCAAGAATTCGCCCGCTTCATGGGCACCGAGGAAGACGTCTACGAAGAAAACTTCTACGACGTGCGCCAACCCCTCATGCGCATTCGTCCCGAACGCACTTACCTCGAAGAGCTCGACCTCTTCGACCTCAAGCGCTCCCTCCAAACCGTGGTAAGCCTCGTGCGCTTCCTCCGTGCCTCGCAAGAGGAGGAGGTCGCCGACGAGGAAACGCAGACCGATGCGCCCACCGACTCGTCGTCTTCCGCCGGCGCCACACCGCTCTACCCCGCCCTCACCCGCATGACCGACGGCGTGAGCTGCTTCCCCCAGCTTATTGCTCGCATCGACCGCGTCCTCAACAAGTACGGCAAAATCAAGGATACCGCCACGCCCGAGTTGCTCAACATTCGCCACACCATCGAGGTCACTTCTCGCGGCATCAGCCACTCCTGCGCTCCATCATCAACGAAGCTCAGGCAGAAGGCTACATCGATCGCGATGTTTCCCCCACGCTCCGCGACGGCCGCCTCGTCATTCCCGTAGCCCCTGCCCTCAAGCGCAAGATCAAGGGTATCATCCACGACGAAAGTGCTACGGGTAAGACCGTCTTCATCGAACCTGCCGCTGTTGTCGACGCCAACAACCGCATTCGCGAACTCAAAGCTGCAGAACGCCGCGAGATCATCCGCATCCTCCAAATCCTCTCCGGCGAAATCCGCCCTCACATCAAGGAGATTCTCCACTCGATGCAGTTTCTCGCGCACATTGACTACCTCCGCGCCCTCGCCGTCTTCTCCGAACAGTTGCCTGCGTCGTGCCTCGCCTGCAAGCCGAGCCGCGCATCGACTGGGTGCAAGCTCGCCACCCGCTGCTCCAGCAAAGTCTCGAGCGCCACGGGAAGAAGATGAATCCTCTCGACGTCACGCTCCGCGACCGCGCCCGCCTGCTCCTCATTTCCGGCCCCAACGCCGGTGGTAAATCCGTCTGCCTCAAAACCGTCGGACTACTCCAATACATGCTCCAGTGCGGTCTGCCCGTTCCGGCCCGCGAAAATTCCTGCGCCGGCATTTTCGACGACATTTTCATCGACATCGGCGACGAGCAGAGTCTGGAAAACGATCTTTCTACCTACTCTTCTCACCTACTCAACATGAAGGCGATGATGAAAAACTGCTCCTCACGCAGTCTCCTCCTCATCGACGAATTCGGTAGTGGCACCGAACCCCAAATTGGTGGCGCACTCGCCGAAGCCATCCTCCGTAAGTTTGTCGACCGCAACGCCTGCGGCATCATCACCACCCACTATCAGAATCTCAAAGCACTTTGCCGAGACGAGTAGCAATGTGGTCAACGGCGCCATGCTCTACGATCGCTCCAAGATGCAACCGCTCTTCATGCTCCAAATCGGCAACCCCGGTAGCTCCTTCGCCGTCGAAATCGCCCGCAAGATCGGCATCCCCGACGATGTAATTCGCTACGCCTCCGACCTCGTGGGCAAAGACTACGTGATGAGCGACAAATATCTCCAAGACATCGTCCGTGACAAAATGTATTGGGAAAACAAGCGTCGCAACATCCACGATCGCGAGAAGAAACTCGAACAAACCATCTCGCACTACGAGGAAGAACTGACCACTCTCGCAGCGCAAAGCGTGAGGTGCTCTCTGATGCGCGACAGGAAGCCGAACGCCTGCTCCAAGCTTCCAACGCCGCCATCGAAAACACCATCCGCGCCATCAAGGAAAGCTAAGCCGACCGTGAGCGCACCCGTGCCGCACGCCAAGAACTCCAAGACTTCCGCGACGAGATGAAGGAAACAAAGCCGACCGCGCACAAGACGACGCCATCACCCGCAAGATGGATCAAATCCGTCGCCGTCAGGAGCGCAAGAAGAACGCTCCCGCCGCCCGTCCCGCCCTCGGCAACCTCCTCGGTGCCCTCGCCGCCGACAAAGGGCGCACCCGCCGCGCCCGCCAAAAGCCGTCAAACCCCGGTCGGTCACTACGTGCGCATCAAGGGCCAGACCTCGGTCGGCGTGGTACAGACCCTTCAAGGCAAGACCGCGCGTGTTCTCTTCGGCGTCATGACCACCACCGTGCCCCTCAACCGACTCGAAGTCACCGACCGCCCGGCCGAGAAAATCTCCTCCTCGCAGGTATCGACCTTCATCAGCAAGGAGACGCGCGACGCCGTCTACGAGAAGAAGCTCCACTTCCGTCCCGAACTCGATGTGCGCGGAATGCGTGCCGAAGAAGCCCTCTCGGCCGTCCACTATTTCATCGACGACGCCATTCTCCTCGAGCAGCACCGCGTACGCATCCTCCACGGCACCGGCACCGGCGCCCTGCGCACCGTCATCCGCCAATATCTCGACACCGTGGGCGGCGTGACCCACTACCGCGACGAAGACATCCGTTTCGGCGGCGCCGGCATCACCGTCGTCGAAATCCAATAAGCGCAGCGCCCGCTGATCCTTATACACAACGAAGCAACCCCGACGTGGGGTTGCTTCGTTTGTATTTCCGTTTCGCGTCGAAAAGGGACTGAGGGCCTCTCCACTGTCCTTATTTCTTCGCATAATAGAGCGATATAACTATTATAGGTCGCCATTCTACATCTCCGCAAGGGACAGCTTCCTAAAGATAACAGGCCCCCTCATCGTTTGATCCGAATTTCTCGGCGGTCGTAGTCCAAGACAAAAACCGTGTTGAGCAGGGAAGTCGAAGTTCAGCACCGCCTCGGACTGATCGGTCAAGACGAAATTCAAGCGTGTCGTCCAGTCGCCGACCTTCGTTTCCACGTTACGAAACACCTGCACCTGTTGCATCCGCAACGCTCGACTGATATTTCCCCTGCGGCAAGTCCATCTGTTCGCGTCCCTCAGCAGGTAGCAAGTTCGAGTTCACCTTGTTGTAGCGTCCTCCCGAGTCCAAGAAAAAGCGCACTTTCTTGTTGCCCAACACGCCCTTTGAGATAAATTCCCTTCGTGAACGTGCCATCGCGACTCTCGCGGGTTTGCCAATGCAACACCACCGCAGGCTCACCTTCCCTTTCCCTCGACCGATAAGCGCCGATTCCGCAAATCAAAAACACAACGGCTGCGCACTCAATAGGTTCTCTCCAACGATGAAGTTGGGCGCATACGCAAAGAACTTCCCCTTCAGATCTACCACGAGACATTTCACATCGAGAAAGGTCGTACCGCAAAAATCCACTCGGTCCAACACACAAGTGTGCACCTTGACGCGATCCCCGTTGGCAGCACGTGTAGGACGTGGTCAATGCCGCCCCCCTTAGCCGACACGAATCGACGGCAAACGTCGAATCAACCACGCAGAAGGAACACCCGGTATCGATCAAGCCACTCACCGTTAGCTTACGCTCCCCCTGCGACAGTCGCAACGGCGTGTACCAATAGGCACCTTCGGGAAACAACGGCGACGACTGGGAGAAGACCTTGCCTCCCATCGCGAAGCAAAGCGCGAGGCATACCAATGCCCATCCCCTGCCACGAGAAATAGAGAAAATACTGCACATGATTTGCACACTTAGATGACATGAGGCAAATTTACGTCTTTATTTCTTTGAAGCCTTCCGCCCATCGTCGAATTCTGTTCTTGGGGAATAACACAGCAGGAAAGCACATTAGCGCACGTACCTCTTTCCACCGAAATGAAGCACACACTCGGAAAAGCGACTCCGGGACAACATAAAGATGCGCCGACAAAGAGGTTGTCTCTTTGTCGGCGCACTCGATTCAATCGCGCGACGCGTCGCTTTAAAAGCAAGTTCGCCACCGCCTCCGTGGATGAGAGTCCAATCATGATGCCTCCGATCAAAACGATCAGAAGGCCGATGTAGACGTTCCAAAGCTCCCAGCGGGTCTTCCGTTCACCCAGCACGTAAATGCCGCCCAGTGTGGCCAAAATCACGTTCATTTGCGTCATCGAGGCCGCAATGGATACCCCATTGAGATTGATCGAAATGAGATAGAGCAAAACGGCGAAAGCAAAGATGAAACCGCCGAGCATGTTCTTGATGCTGGGCATCGAGAACGGACGTTGCTTGAGATAGAACAAGGAGAAGAGGAGCGCTCCACTCACCATGCCCAATGCTTGCGGCAAGAAGGCCGCACGACCTTCTACATGGAAACGCGCAGGAAAGAAGGAGAAGCCCACATACCCGATGGTACCGATGGCCAAAACCAAGATGCCTGCCTTCATATTGCTCTTCGCTGCATTCCCCTCGTTGTCTGCCGCGGGCGCGCCGGAGGAGGCTGCGGCAGTAGAAGATGGTGACACCCTTTCCTTGCGTGTCGTCATCCAAATACCGAAGATGATCAAGGCAATGGCGCTGAAACCCGACCACGCGCTGGCCTAACGTAGGCCAGTCGCCCAAGAAGAGGGCCCCCACAACAGAGTTGGCTGTCAGCTGCATTCCAGTCGAGATCGGCATACCGCCCGACACCCCTGATCAATTCAAACGAACGATACTGCAACATTTGTGCGCCGGCCCACATCGCGCCGGAAAGGAAACACCACCAGAAATTCGCTGTCGTGATCTCCGGTTGTGCTATGAGATAAACCACAATGGCGACAATAACTGTACCCAATGTTGTACCAAGGATCTGGTGAATGGGACGTCCGCCCACTTTTGAGATCGCCAAAGGCAGGATCCCCCACAAGAAAGCGGGAAGGATGGCAATAAGCATGTTCATCAGCTATAGTTTTTTGTGTGTAAGTAAATCAGTTCTCGTTGTCACGCCTTCGTCTCACGGGCGTGCACTCATCTCGTGTGACACCACATATCTCATTTGATTAAAAACAAGGCCCCTGAGTCTCTTTTCGAGTCTCGAGGCTTGTCTTGTAAAATGGCGGCGACCTACTCTCCCGCGGGTGTGCAGTACCATCGGCGCGATCGGGCTTAACTTCTCTGTTCGGAATGGGAAGAGGTGGAACCCCGTCGCTATAACCACCGGAAATATCTCTTGAACACGCATCATTACATAGTCGCTTGCATTACACAGCTCTGTAGTGACTTACGCCTTTCGTAGATCATTTGCAAAAGTAAGCGACAGCTTTTAAGTAGATTCTGCTGCGCTGAAAGGAAAGTTTCGGGCGATTAGTAGTGCTCGGCTTTTGACGTCACCGTCTTTACACCTGCACCCTATCAACGTTGTCGTCTACAACGACCCTCATAAGGAAATCTAATCTTGTGGCCGGCTTCGCACTTAGATGCTTTCAGCGCTTATCCGATCCCGACTTAGCTACCCGGCGGTGCGGCTGGCGCCACAACCGGTAAAACCAGAGGTCAGTCCAACACGGTCCTCTCGTACTAGTGTCAGAGCCACGCAAATTTCCTGCGCCCACGATAGATAGAGACCGAACTGTCTCACGACGTTCTGAACCCAGCTCGCGTGCCACTTTAATGGGCGAACAGCCCAACCCTTGGGACCTTCTCCAGCCCCAGGATGTGACGAGCCGACATCGAGGTGCCAAACCACTCCGTCGATATGAGCTCTTGGGAGGGATCAGCCTGTTATCCCCGGAGTACCTTTTATCCTTTGAGCGATGGCCCTTCCATACGGAACCACCGGATCACTATGCTCTGCTTTCGCACCTGATCGACTTGTAGGTCTCTCAGTCAAGCGCCCTTTTGCCATTACACTCTACGGCCGGTTACCAATCGGCCTGAGGGCACCTTTAGAAGCCTCCGTTACGCTTTTGGAGGCGACCACCCCAGTCAAACTACCCACCAAACGCGGTCCTCCCATCAAGGGAGTTAGGAACCAGACAGCCGAAGGGCCGTATTTCAACAGCGACTCCACGAACACTGGCGTGCCCGCTTCAAAGTCTCCGGCCTATCCTACACATCGACTGCCCGGTTACAACGTTAAGCTATAGTAAAGGTTCACGGGGTCTTTTCGTCCCATCGCGGGTAATCGGCATCTTCACCGATACTACAATTTCACTGGAATCATGGTTGAGACAGTGTCCGGATCATTACACCATTCGTGCAGGTCGGAACTTACCCGACAAGGAATTTCGCTACCTTAGGACCGTTATAGTTACGGCCGCCGTTTACCGGGGCTTCAATTCAAACCTTCGAGTTGCATCTGAGCTCTCCTCTTAACCTTCCGGCACCGGGCAGGTGTCAGACTGTATACTTCATCTTTCGATTTTGCACAGCCCTGTGTTTTTGTTAAACAGTTGCCTGGACCTATTCTCTGCGCCTCGCCTTGCGACGAGGACCCCTTATTGCGAACGTACGGGGTCAATTTGCCTAGTTCCTTAACCATGAATCTTCCAAGCGCCTTAGTATATTCTACCCGACTACGTGTGTCCGTTTGCGGTACGGGTATCCAATGGGTTAAGCTTAGCGGATTTTCTCGGGAGTATGCTTACCTTCGCTATTGCATTGTCCGAAGACGCTGCATACTGTCGACTTTCAGCTCAGAGGGTGGATTTGCCTGCCCTCGTCGGCGCCTACGATCTTTAACGGGCTATTCCGTCAGCCCGCGGAAGTGTCACTCCTCCGTCTCCACATCGCCCCAAAGGATAGTAACGGAATATTAACCGTTTCTGCCATCGGCCTCTCCATTAGGATGAGCCTTAGGTCCCGACTGACCCGGGGACGATTAACGTTGCCCCGGAAACCTTAGTCTTTCGGCGAGAGTGCATCTCACACTCTTTATCGTTACTTATACCTACATTTGCTTTTCATGAAGCTCCACCCAAGGTCGTCCCTTGGGCTTCAAGGCCGCATGAATGCTCCCCTACCGATGTCATTAAGACATCCCACGGCTTCGGCACCGGGCTTCATACCCGATTATTATCCATGCACAGTCCCTCGACTAGTGAGCTGTTACGCACTCTTTGAATGAATGGCTGCTTCCAAGCCAACATCCTAGCTGTCACGGGGACCACACTTCGTTAGTTTAACTTAGCCCGGATTTCGGGGCCTTAGCCGGTGATCAGGATTCTTCTCCTCTCGGGCGTGGACCTTAGCACCCACGCCCTCACTCCCGGGCTTAGCCTGTGTGCATTCGGAGTTTGTCTGGACTTGATAGGCGGTGAAGCCCTCGCATCCAATCAGTCGCTCTACCTCACACAGGAACGCCCGAGGCTGCACCCTAAATGCATTTCGGGGAGTACGAGCTATCTCCAAGTTTGATTGGCCTTTTCACTCCCTACCCTCACCTCATCCGGAAGCTTTTTCAACGCTTATCGGTTCGGTCCTCCATCCCGTGTTACCGGGACTTCAACCTGGACAAGGGTAGATCACTTGGTTTCGCGTCTGCCACCGCCGACTATGCGCCCTATTCAGACTCGCTTTCGCTTCGGTTGCGCGCATCATTGCGCTTAACCTTGCCGACGACGGCAACTCGTAGGTTCATTATGCAAAAGGCACGCCGTCACATCATAAAGATGCTCCGACCGCTTGTAGGCGTACGGTTTCAGGAACTTTTTCACTCCTCTGACAGAGGTGCTTTTCACCTTTCCCTCACGGTACTGGTTCGCTATCGGTCTCTTACGAGTATTTAGCCTTGGCGGATGGGCCCGCCGGATTCAGACAGGATTTCACGTGTCCCGCCCTACTCAGGATACCACTATGGCCGATTCGATTGTCGAGTACGAGACTGTCACTCTCATGGTCGTTCTTTCCAAAACGTTCCTCTAATCGAACCAAGTCCAACATCGTGGTCCTACAACCCCGTGAAGGCCGAGACCTCCACGGTTTGGGCTCTTCCCCGTTCGCTCGCCACTACTGGGGGAATCATTGTTATTTTCTTTTCCTGAGGGTACTAAGATGTTTCAGTTCCCCTCGTTAGCCTCCCGCTTAGCGGGATGACAGGTCTTCAACCTGCCGGGTTGTCCCATTCGGAAATCTGCGGATCAACGGTCATTTGCACCTACCCACAGCTTATCGCAGCTTATCACGTCCTTCATCGCCTGTAAGAGCCTAGGCATCCACCGTACGCCCTTTTGTACTTTCTCTTCCGAACCGAAACTACTCAATTAAGAGCTTCGGCGGCAGAACTACTTAAAGCTGTACTTCGTTTACCTTTGTATTACTACTTGGGAGTATTGTGAGTTTCGTAGACCCGTAGACGAGTAAACTCGTTTACGTCGTTTACGCACATCATCAATACTTCATGTTGCGTGTTCAATATGTCAAAGATCTCTTGCTTCATCGAGTGAAGCGAAGTGGAGAATAACGGATTCGAACCGTTGACCCCCTGCTTGCAAAGCAGGTGCTCTAGCCAGCTGAGCTAATCCCCCTTCGTAGTCCCAGGCAGATTTGAACTGCCGACCTCCACATTATCAGTGTGGCGCTCTAACCAACTGAGCTATAGGACTGGCAGAAAAAATCCGCGGGGCGGAGAACGAACCGTGCGGTCGACCTCATGAAGGTGTGACCACCACCGGTCGGCCCGGCTTCATCTTTCTCTATAGTTTCATAACGTCATGCGAGAAGTACAGGTCAATCGCTCTGAAGGTCGAATCATACCTGTACTGTGTCAAAGTCCACCATTGTCTAAACCTTTCAGGAACAGAAACCCTTTTGTGTGAGCTTCCAGAAAGGAGGTGTTCCAGCCGCACCTTCCGGTACGGCTACCTTGTTACGACTTAGCCCCAATCACCGGTTTTACCCTAGGCCGACCCTTGCGGTCACGGCTTTCAGGCACCCCCGGCTTTCATGGCTTGACGGGCGGTGTGTACAAGGCCCGGGAACGTATTCACCGCGCCATGGCTGATGCGCGATTACTAGCGAATCCAGCTTCACGGAGTCGGGTTGCAGACTCCGATCCGAACTGAGAGAGGTTTTAAAGATTAGCATCCCGTCGCCGGGTAGCGGCCTTCTGTACCCCCCATTGTAACACGTGTAGCCCCGGACGTAAGGGCCGTGCTGATTTGACGTCATCCCCACCTTCCTCACATCTTACGATGGCAGTGTCCACGGAGTGCCCGGCATTACCCGATGGCAACCGAGGAGAAGGGTTGCGCTCGTTATGGCACTTAAGCCGACACCTCACGGCACGAGCTGACGACAACCATGCAGCACCTCCAACGGTGTCCGAAGAAAAATCTATCTCTAGATTCGTCACCGTTAGTTCAAGCCCGGGTAAGGTTCCTCGCGTATCATCGAATTAAACCACATGTTCCTCCGCTTGTGCGGGCCCCCGTCAATTCCTTTTGAGTTTCACCGTTGCCGGCGTACTCCCCAGGTGGTATACTTAATGCTTTTCGCTTGGCGGCTTACTGTCTATCGCAAACCGCGAGTATACATCGTTTACTGTGTGGACTACCAGGGTATCTAATCCTGTTTGATACCCACACTTTCGAGCCTCAGCGTCAGTTGCAGCCCGGACACCCTGCCTTCGCGATCGGAGTTCTTCGTGATATCTAAGCATTTCACCGCTACACCACGAATTCCGGCATCCCTGTCTGCACTCAAGATCGCCAGTTTCAACGGCAATGCATGGTTGAGCCACACCCTTTAACCGCTGACTTAACAATCCGCCTACGCTCCCTTTAAACCCAATAAATCCGGATAACGCCTGGACCTTCCGTATTACCGCGGCTGCTGGCACGGAATTAGCCGGTCCTTTTTCTGAAGGTACATACAAGAAGGGACAAGTCCCTTTTTTTATTCCCAACTAAAAGCAGTTTACAACCCGGAGGGCCGTCATCCTGCACGCTACTTGGCTGGTTCAGGCTCTCGCCCATTGACCAATATTCCTCACTGCTGCCTCCCGTAGGAGTCTGGACCGTGTCTCAGTTCCAGTGTGGGGGACCTTCCTCTCAGAACCCCTACCGATCGAAGGCTAGGTGGGCCGTTACCCCGCCTACTACCTAATCGGACGCATCACCATCTCATACCGATAAATCTTTGGTTACTCTCCCATGCGAGAAAGCAACAACATCGGGTATTAATCTTACTTTCGCAAGGCTATCCCCGAGTATGAGGCAGGTTTGATACGCGTTACGCACCCGTGCGCCGGTCGCCGGCATTGAAAGCAAGCTTTCAACCCGCTGCCCCTCGACTTGCATGTGTTAAGCCTGTAGCTAGCGTTCATCCTGAGCCAGGATCAAACTCTTCATTGTAAATATGATATTTGTTTGTTTTCTGTTTTTGTCGCTCAGGTTCCTGTATCCTTTATTTTGTTTAGGAGTAGAATTTGACGGTACAATTCATTTTACCCGAAGCAACTTCTTTCCCGAAAAGAAAGAAAGCTTCATGATCGATTGTTCCTTGTACTTCTCTACAATCTGTTATGTAAGACTTTCAAAGATCACAGCAGCGCTTTCGCTGCCTCGGCGCTTTCAGAGCGTAACTCTCTCTTGCAAGAGCGTTGCTTCCCGATTGCGAGTGCAAAGGTAGAGCATTTCTCCATTCCCTGCAAGACTTCGCCGAAAAAAAATGCGAGAAAATTTCATTTGCACCCATTTTGCCACTTCATAGCATTGCAAAATCGGCAGTAAAGCCCATTTTTTCGCCTCTACCCCACCCCTCCTTTTTCGCCCCAAAATCTCCGTTTTTTTCCCGCTTTTTCCCCGTTTTCGAACCCGATTTTCGGGCGATTTTTTTCGAGAGATCGCGCTCGTTTTTTTGCCCCTGTAGTCCACTTTTTTTCTCGTCTTTTCCTCGTTTCAAATCCGATTTCGAGCGATTTTTTCGAGGGATCGCTCCTCCCTTTTTCCTTCGCACTCCCCTTTTTGCACTGCGTGAAGCTTTTTCCGATTCGCGCTTCCCTCATTCTTCACGCCCTGCTCCACCTTCATCTCCCGATCTACCCCTTCCGTCCTCATCCCCCACTCTTCACCCCTCCCCACTTTCTTTCTCATTCCTCCCCACTTTTCCATCTCCTCCCCAATTAACGCACGAACGCGCACCCTCTCGCGCACTACGCGCGTACGCGTACGCCCGCACATACCTACACGTCAGGAGGTTTTCGTTTATTGCCTTCACCGCTTCACCCACCCTCTCGCAATCCGCTGTGCACCAACGCATTAGGGGTGAAGAAAAACAAGAAAAAGCCTTCACAAAATACACAATCACCTCACAATCAATACATTAACACAAAGCACCCGATTTCATCCGCCGTAAACTTCATCTCATCACCGCGGTGAACCCCACCATCATCACCGTGAACCTAAAAACAAAAAGCCTTCACCCCTTACACACTGTGCCACAACCATTTGCGGCATACCGGTGAAGAGGTGAAGGCTAAAAACGAAAACCTCCTGACGCGCGCGCGTACGCGAGAGGGGAAAAGGGAGGGTAAAAAAGGGGCTCATCCGACATTTGGAGTGATGCGGCTCTAAAAAGAAGAAAACCGCTGAACAAATTGTATATTTGAATTATCACCAACAAATGTACAGTTATGAACGTGTGCGGATTGTGACTATGATTGTCAGGAACGGATATCCTTTGCCCAGGGCAGTCACAGTTACACTCGTCTATTGAAGGGGATGCCCCTTAAAGAGACAGCCCATCTTTTTTGGGCGTATCGTGGGACACGATAAAAGAGATTCACACTCATCATCTTGAGTGTCATTATGCTCCACCCTCTCTTGAGGGAGTGGATAGCATCGGCATAGACGAGTTTGCCGTCCGAAAAGGGCATGTGTACAAGACCATTGTCGTTGACCTCAAGAGCGGTCGGATTCTCTATGTGGGGCAGGGCAAGGCGGCCGATGCTTTGGCCGGATTTTGGAAAAGAGTCAGATGCAAGAAGCTCGACATCAAGTATATCGCCACCGATCTCTCTGCCGCTTTCATCTCCTCCGTACTTGAAAACTGCCCGAACGCGGTGCATGTCTTCGACCATTTTCATGTGGTCAAACTGATGAATGAGAAGTTGGACGAGATACGCAGGGCGCAATATAACATGGAAAAGGACATCAACAAGCGCAAAGTATTGAAGGGGACGCGCTACCTGCTGCTGCGCAATGGAGCGGTTATCTTCGATAAGGAGTACAAAACAAGGCTTGATAACGCCTTATACACGAACCAACCGCTCTCACAGGCCTACTACCTCAAAGAGCAACTCAGAGAGATATGGATGCAGGCCAATATAAGTAAGCAGCCGAAAGTGGAGGGTATCAACAATAAGATAAAGGTGATGAAGAGAGTGACCTATGGGTTTTAGGGATGAAAGATACTTTCATATAAGATCATATGCGCTGCACAAGTGCCCCATCACTCCAAAAGTCGGATACACAAAAACACGATAAATATTTGGTTTTATAGAAAGGTTATAGTATAATGACCATATAAGTATAATTATTGCAATGCTACCTATTAGCAGTGTTTATGATTCGTCCTCAAGGAGGACAAGCCACCCAAGCCTGGGGCACAAGGGCAATCAAAATATCAAAAACCATTCTCACATCTATCAAACTAATATCACCGATCATGAAATACCTTTTTTTCCGGATTATGTTTCCTCCTCGACATCACATTACACATTGCATCCACATTGTCAATTACATCAAACCTATTTAGCAATAGTAAAATCAAGCAGAACACAATGGCAACCAAAATATCGAAAATCATTTTCATGTCTACCATACTAATATTATCGATCATGAAATTATTTTTTCCGCATTATGCTTCACTCCTCAACATCACATTACACATCGCATCCGCATTGTCAATTACATCAAACCTATTTAGCAACAACAAAATCAAACAGATCACAATGGCAATCAAAATGTCGAAAACCATTTTCATGTACATCAAACTAATATTATCGATCATAAAACACCTTTTTCCGGATTATGTTTCCCTCCTCAACACCACATCACACATTGCATCCGCTTTATTAATTACATCTAAATTCTTTAGCAATAGCAAAACCAAGAAAGTTTGCAAATTTAGAGGCTTATTAAATATTATCATTTTAGGCACAGCTATGAACAACAGTTTTCTATATCATGCTTGTGGATTGCATCACTATAAGTGCCTACGAGAGGAATACAAAGGTTGTACTATCGTCTTACATTTCGAAAGTAAACGAGTTCCGAAAGGCTTAGACCGAACTCAGGTTGTTTTGAAGTTTACCGGACAGCAATACTTGCCTATACTAGCCTCTCCATCTCCTTTCTGTAAACAGAAGGAGATGGAGAGGCGAAGAAGGGCAGGCGTCCGCCCTACCGGAAAAATGAAAACGACTGGATGATGCGAAGCAGATCGCGGAATGGTGCACGTATCACCTCTTCATAAACTCTTTGACGCGCTTGAGAGGGATGCCGAAATTGAAGTTGTCCGAGCCGTTTAATTTGGCAAAGTTGACCGCAACGAGGTTAC
>BNJU01001934.1_pt1 | contig 17990 bp, 31 predicted proteins | sample 8539281 | NCBI WGS metagenome assembly BNJU01 (sample SAMD00202456, study PRJDB9452) | human saliva metagenome | isolation source: human saliva | place: Japan
GATTTAAGAGATTTGATTGAAAGATGAGAAAAAAATAAAATAAATTAGTGAGTAAGTTATAAAAAAAGATCACGATAATTTTTTTGCATTGTATCAAAAATTTAAAATGATGGAGTATTTTTAATTTGACTAATATTAATAAAGAAAAGGACTGGAAATATTTAATCAAAAATATTAAAGAAATTAATTTTAGAAAGGAAATAATAAAAAAATGGAAAAAAATAATCTTGAAAAATTGGAAAAATTTGATGTGGAAAAAAATATAAAAAAACAAATAAGTTTTCAACAATTACAAAAAGGAATTTTTTTAAAAAAAATGATGATGAAAGAATAGAGTATATAAAAACAGAGTTGGAAAAAGCATATAATGAAAAAAATGGACACAGCGTAGATATTTTTAATTTTAGCAATTTATATGTTTCGAATTATACAGTGAAAAAAATTTGTTGATATTTTTATGCAAATTAACAAAAGAAGAATGGCATGGAAAACACGAAGATATAGTGTTTTATCTCCAGCAACTAGAATTACCTTCTACAATAGATTGCATTTATGAATTAGCAACTTTCAAATTTTGAAAAAAATACCGTTGGGATGATAATTTCGCATTAGTGAGAAAATGTTGCTTTGCTTTAGGAGATATAAATACTCCTAAGGCGAAAGAAAAACTGGAATTATTGTTGCAAAGTGATGAAGAAATGATAAGAGAAACATGCGATGGAGCAGTTGAAGAGATGTGATTTTACAAATAAAGGATGTTGAATGAAAAAGATTAATTATGAAATCCCACATCTTAAAATCTTTAGTCAATTGTGGTATAATAATTTATAAAATAAAATTGACGATATTAATTTAAGAAAGGAAAAAAATATGATAACTGCCTTAAAAGGAATGAAAGATAGATATTCTGATGATGTGAAAAAATACGATGCGATTGTAGATGCTTCAAAAAAAGTTTTTGGAAAATATGGATTTGAGCGAATAATTACGCCGATTTTAGAGAAACGGAGCTTTTTAGAAGAGGTGTTGGAGATGAAACTGATGTTGTTTCAAAAGAAATGTATGATTTTAAGGATAAGGGAGAAAGAGATGTTACAATGCGTCCAGAAGGAACTGCGGGAGTTGTAAGAGCATATCTTGAAGCTGGATTTCATAAGTCTTCTCCAATAGTGAAATGGTTTTACAATGGTCCAATGTATAGATACGAAGCACCACAAAAAGGGAGAATGAGAGAATTTCATCAAACTGGAGTGGAAATGTTTGGTGTGAGAAGTGCTTATTTAGATGCAGAAATTATTAAAATGGGTTGTGATTTTCTTGAAGAGCTTGGAATTACTGGCTTAGTTGTGGAAATTAACAGCTTGGGAAATGTTGAGTCGAGAAAAAAATATATTGAAGATTTGAAAAAATTTATGTTTGAAAGACTTGATAAATTGAGTGAAGATTCGCAAAAAAGATATGAGAAAAATCCTTTGAGAGCTTTGGATTCTAAGGATAAAGGTGATCAGGAAGAGTTTAAAAAAATGCACCAAAACTTTATGATTATTTGGATGAAGAAAGTAAAAAAATATTTTGAAGATACTAAAAAATATTTGGAATTGTTGGGCGTGAATTATGTTGTAAATGATAAATTGGTTAGAGGGCTTGACTATTATTCGGACACGGTTTTTGAAATTAAATCGAGTAAATTGGGGTCACAAGCGACAGTTCTAGCGGGTGGACGATATGACAGATTGCTTGAAATATTAGGAAATGCGAAAGTTCCTGGAATTGGATTTGCCGCTGGAATGGAAAAGAATTGCGATGTTAATGGATGATTCTATAATTTCTGAAAATGAAGAAAAAAATTTATGTAATTTATTTTCGATGACACAAAAAGAGTATTTTTGTGAAAAACAGTAAATGAACTTAGAAAAAAAATGGCATTAAAGTAAACTTTGACTATAACGCAAAAAGTTTTTGGAGCACAAATGAAAAAAAGGCAAACCGTGAAAATGCTGAATATGTGTTGATTTTAGGGGAAGAAGAACGAGATGAAAATGTGATTACGGTTAAGAAGTTTAGTACTGGAGAGCAGAAAAAAAATATAGCTTTGAGGAAGTTTTGGAGATTTTGAAATAATTTTAAAATAGGAATTTTGAGATTTTAAAAATTTTTTTGAATGAGGTGATTTTTGGGAAATTTGGTAAATGTGCTGCAATTATTCTTGGAAGCTTTAATTGGATTTTTTTATCGGTCACAAGTTTAAAGAAGATATGAAAAATATCATTATGGAATGTGCTGGGACTGTTTATAGTAATTGTCGGTGTGAAAAAGTACGATAAATTCAAAGCGTGATATCATTGTTTTGATTTATTTGATAATTGGTTCGATAATTGGTCAAATTATTGATATTGATTTGAAATTAAAAATTTTGGACTATTTTTAGAGAAAAAAATTTAGTTCAGGTAAAAAAATTCAGAAAAGAATTTTAAAAAAATGGTGAAAATGAAAAAGGTTTTGCAAAAGGATTTTTCAACTGCTACAATTTTATTTTTGCACAGGAGCAATGTCAATTGTTGGATCGATAAATAGTGGACTCACTGGAGATAATACAACTTTGAATATAAAAGCAATTTTAGATGGAATAATTTCGATTGTAATAACATCGCTTTACGGAATTGGCGTGGCATTTTCGGCAATTTCAGTATTTATTTATCAAGGATTTTTCTATCTTTTTGCCAATTATCTAAAACCATATTTGACTGAAAATACGATTTCAGACATAAATTTTCTTGGCGGAATAATGGTCATGGCAATTGGAATAAATCTTCTGTTTAAAAAAAGAAATCAAAATTGCAAACATGTTACCAGCTTTGTTTATTCCAATTGTTGTAGAGATTTTTATGTAATTCTTTTTATTAAATTGACAGAAAGGGGAAACAAGTAAAATATTTGATGAAGATTTAGATATTGTAATTGGAGCAGTGGCAAATGACACAACAATGCCAGTTTTAAACTTATATTTAAATGGGATATATGATGAAAAAGAAGCGTTGAAAAAGGTTGTTGCCACAGAAACTGAAAAGATCAATATGCATTTAAGACAGAAAAAGGCTTTGGAAAAAAATTGAAGTTTGTGGAGTTGATGCAGTATGAATATGAAAGAAATATTTTTCAGATATTTTGGCAAATTATGATAGTGAAGTGATAAAACTTATTTCAGAAAAAAATATGGATTTAGTGAGATGGAATCAATGAGAAAAATTTTTGTATTCAGAAACTTATGAAATGCTTTCAGATTTTGAATTGGAAATGTGGGAATTTAGTCCATTAGTAATTTTTAGACATGTGGGAAAAATGAGAAAATTACTGGAGATCCTAGAAATTCTGTGTATATAAGAGGTGAGAGCGGTGTCTAAAAAAATGAAAGTTTTTTTGTGTATTTGCTCGAAAAAAATATGCAGAATGGAAAAAAATGAGAATGCAAAAAAATATTTTAGAAAAAAATGGGATAAACTTTCTGGTAACTGAAAAAAATATTTGATATGTATGAAATGTATCATATTGAAGCGATAGAAAATGCATTTGAAGATATTGAACTGATTTGTGCTGAAAAAAAGAGGCATTGGATTGAAAATGCAAAAAGATTTGACTATTTTTTTATTGATTAAAAATTAAGAATAATAAAAAAACTTAGGGTTATCAAATGTATCTTTAAAAAAAAATAAAATATAAAATCATTAAATAAATAAAAGAAAGGATAAAAAAATGTATAGAGATTATAAATTAAATGAATTAAGAATGGAAAATATTGGCGAAGAAGTGACTTTGTCAGGATGGATTTCTAAAGTTAGAGATTTGGGGACACTTTGTGTTTATTGATTTGAGGGATAGATATGGGGTTACTCAAATTTTTGTTGAATGAGGAAGTTTCTGGGAGTGAGCTTTTTGAGGAAGCTAAAAAAATATAAGAATGAATGGGTTTTGAAGGTTACAGGAGTTGTGGCTGAGAGAAGTAGTAAAAAAATAAAAATATTCCAACTGGGGATATTGAAATTGAAGCGAAAAATTGAAGTTTTTAAGCCGTGCGAAAACAGTTACCGTTTGAAATTAGTGAAACTGGGAATCTTAGCGAAAATATGAGATTGACTTATAGATATTTGGATATTAGAAGACCGAAAATGTTGAATAATATTATTAAAAGAAACGATATGCTGTTTTCGATTAGAAAATTTATGAATGAAAATGGATTTTTGGATGTTGATACTCCGATTTTGGCAAAAGCGACACCTGAAGGAGCGAGAGATTTTATTGTGCCAAGTAGAACTAACAAAGGTGATTTTTTTATGCATTGCCACAATCACCACAATTGTTTAAGCAAATACTTATGGTTTCTGGAATTGACAAATATTATCAGTTAGCAAAATGTTTTAGAGATGAAGATTTGAGAGCGGACAGACAGCCTGAATTTACTCAATTAGATGTGGAAATGTCGTTTGTTGAGCAAGAAGATGTGATTTCAATGGCTGAAGAATTGACAAAGACAGTATTTAAAGATGTTACAGGAATTGAAATTACTGAAAAATTTCCAAGAATGAGCTACGATGATGCGATGAATTTTTATGGTTCAGATAAGCCAGATTTGAGATTTGATATGAAATTGATTGATTTGTCAGAAGAAACTGCTGATTGTGGATTTGGCGTTTTTGAAAATGCGTTGAAAGATGGTGGAATGTAAAAGCAATTGTTGCACCAAATGCAGAAAAATTCTCGAGAAAATATATTAAAAGATTTGGAAGATTATGTGAAAACATACTTTAAAGCAAAAGGTCTGGCGTATATTAAAATGAATGAAAATGGAGAAATAAATTCTCCAATTGCGAAATTCTTCTCAGAAGAAAAATTGGCACAAATTATTGAAAAATTGGGAATCAAAAATAATGAAGTTGCGTTAATTTTGGCTGATAAATATAAAGTTGTGCATGATGGATTGGGAGCGTTGAGATTGAAACTGGGAGAAGAATTGGAATTAATTGACAAAAAAATGCGTTTAAATTTCTTATGGGTAGTTGATTTTTCCTATGTTTGAATGGAGTGAAGAAGAAAATAGATATAAAGCGCAACACCATCCATTTACTTCGATTAAGGAAGAAGATAGAAAATATCTTGATATGAATGAACTTGCAAAAATTAAAACAGATTCTTACGATATTGTCTTGAAATGGTTATGAAATCGGTGGAGGAAGTATCAGAATTCACGATGAAGATTTACAAGCGAAAGTTTTTTTGAAAAAAATTAGGATTTAGTCAAGAAGAATTAGAAGACAAATTTGGATTCTTCTTGGAAGTGTTGAAATATGGAGTTCCGCCACATGGAGGACTTGCTTACGGAATTGATAGATGGCTTATGGCAATGTTGAAGGAAGATTCAATAAAAGAAGTAATTCCGTTCCCTAAAAACTAATAAAGGACAAGACTTGATGACTGGAGCACCTGCAGGAATTGAAGAACAAGTGCTTGAAGATGATTTGAGATTGAAATTGCTGGAAGTTGAAAAGAAGATTAGTAATTAAAAAAATTTTATAATTAAAAAGATTAGCAAGGGGTTTTGACCCCTTGTCAAAAAATGTAAAAAAATAAAGGAGAAGTATCTAGAATGATTTTTAATATTCGGAACAAAAAGAAAAATTTAAAAATTTAGGATCATTGGAAAACTGCCATTGCTCAAGATGTAACAACACATCTGACTGGAATTTTTATGGAATATCGTGACTGGTTTACGTTGTTTTTGGATACCAGTTTTTTTCCGATAAGTGGTAGAAAAGAATATTTGGAATGTCCGATTTGTCGTCAGGTTTATGATGTGCCTAAGGATATTTAAAAAAATTTAAGTTTAAAATAAAAAAATTTTTCAAAACAAACTTGACAGTGTTAAGATTAAATTGTATAATCTTTGCAGTGATAAGATTAATGAAAGGTCAATAAAAATGGAGAAAATCTAAAAAGAGCTATCATCATGGAAATCTGAGAGAAGACTTGATTGAAAAAAAGGGATAGAAATGATAAATGAGGTTGGGGAAGAAAAAAATTATCTTTAAGAAGAATAGCTAAAATGTGTGGAGTAAGTAATGCGGCTCCTATACATATTTTTAAGAAAAAAAAGTGATTTACTTTGAAGCAATGAGTGATTATATTTGGAAAATATTAGCAATGGAATTGGCTAAGACGAGAAAAAAATATGAAAATAGCGAAGATTTATTGGTAAAATTGGGAAAAAAACATATGTTATGTTTTTTGTGAAAAATCATAAGTATTATTATTTTTATAATTTCAAGAAGTAATACAAAAAAATAGATTTATTGTCAGAATTTTCAAAAAAATAGAAAATAGTAATCAAAGTGCTTTTAATATATTAAAAAGCGAGGCAACTAAAGTACTTCAAAAAGCAGATGTACCAAATCAAGCTATACAAGATAAAATTATAGCAATGTGGGCATTAGTACAGGGATTAGTAACAATAATGATTATGAATGATATAACATATTCTGAAATTTGGGAAGAAAAAAATAGAAGAGATAATAAAAATCAGTTTGTATAGTAAAGTAATATTAAAAATGAAATTTTTAAAGTTGTTATGCTATATGAGTTTAAATCTTAAATAAGGTGAGAAAATGGAATTGATTATACATGATTTAGATAATGAAAAAAATTGAAAAAAATTTGAAGTGGAAAAATTGAAAAAAAGAAAAAAATTATAGATAAAAATAAAAAGAAAGTATAAATAAAAAAAGAAAATAATAGCTGATGAAGATATGTTTATAATTTGTGATAATAATAAAATTAAAAAGCTGCATGGGATGTTTTGAATGCTGGATTAAAACTCCAGGGAAATGTAAAAATTAGGGATGGATATGAAAATTTAGCAAAAATTATATTCAAAAATCAGACAAAGTTGTGATTATAAGTCAATGTGTCTATGGTTCTTATAGTCCGTTTGTAAAAAAATGTGCTGGATAGGACAATTCCATATTTGTTACCATTTTTTTAAATTTAAGAACAAGGAAATGCATCATATCGCACGAAATAAAAACGAGATTTGATTTAAATGTATATTTTTATGGAGAAAATTTGACACAAAGTGAAAAAAAATGGCGGCTAAAGAAATAGTAAAGGCTAACAGTGTAAATTTAGATGTAAAAAAATTTTAAGGTTTCTTTTTTTAGAAGATCAGGAGAATGATGGAAATATGAAAATTACTCTAATAAATGGAAGTCCAAAAAGCAGTTAAAAAGTAATTCTGAAATATTAGGAAACTATCTTTCGTCTTTACTTAAAAGAAAATGAAATAAAAAAATATTATTCAATTTCTTTTTAAGTTAAATGATAAAATGAAAAATGAAATCTACAATAGCGATGTTTTAATATTTCTTTTTCCTTTATATGTTGATGGAATTCCATCCAATCTGCTGAAATTACTTGTAGAATTTGAGAAGGAAAAAGTTATAAAGTCTGGAAGTAAAATTTATTGTGCGGTTAATAATGGATTTTATGAAGGAAAACAAAATCATTTGGCAATTTTGCAGATGAAGAACTGGTGCAAGAAAGTTCAGGCAAAATGGGGACAAGGAGTTGGCGTGGGTGCAGGAGAATTGTTGCCATATTTGAAAAAATGTAAATTGGGTAAAGGACCTCTGAAAAATTTAGGTATAGCATTAGAAAAAGTTTTCTGACAATATTTTTAAATTTGAAAAGTGATGAAGATATTTATATAAATCCAAATTGGCTAAGAATTTTTGTATTTTGTACAAGGATCGATTTCTTGGATTTTAAAAGCGAGAAAAAAATAATTTGCGAGTAAGGGAACTTTTTTAGAAAAATGATTAAAATTGTATAATTAGTTGTTCAAAAATTATATGTATAGTAAAACTGCCTTTAAAACTGAACTCAAAAGTTATAACTATTTTTACTCAAACTCTAGTTTTTATATAATTTTTAACAGTTATATTTTAAATGGGTTCGAGTATATAATAAAAAGACTACCTTAAAAATAGGATAGTCTTTTTTTCATTAATCTTAAAAAAATTTTTAAAATCAATCAGTGGCAAAAATTAATTTGCCAATGAATTAACTTTTAATGTAAGTCTTGATTTTTTTCTTGATGCGGCGTTTTTCTTGATAACACCTTTTGTTACAGCCTTTTATCTAATTCTTTGTATGCTGCGCTTAATGCTGATTTAAACTTTCGTCGACATTTTTTAAACTTCAACAGCGGCAAGCACTTTTTTTAACGAAAGTTCTAGTTCTGCTTCTAATACTTTTGGTTTCTAAATTGCATTTCTTTCACCAATGAAAACTCTTTTTTAGACGCTTTTGAGTGTGCCATTTATGCTTCTCCTTTCAATGATTTCTCTTTATTTAATAAAATGCCACATAATTTAAATATGTGCAAACTATCATAATATATTATCATTTTTTCAATAAAAATCAAGTCGTTTTCACTAGAATACAAAAATAATTTTGTATAGATGTCAAACATTTGTTACAAAAAAATATTAAAAAAACATTTCTTTACTAATGTAAAACTTTTTAACCTAATGATTTTTCCTTGTACTCTTTTAATACTTCATTTGGACTCTTAAAGCCCAGTACTTTTCTTGATATGTTGTTGTATCTTGTATTGTATTTCCTTATTGCCCTTAACAGTTCTTCCTTGCTTTTAAATTTCTTGTCTGCGTAGTACTTGCTGTCAAGCCTGTGGCTTCTTTCCACTTTTCCATTCTCCCATGGCGAATATGGACGGGTTGTCACGTACTCTATCCCCTTCTCCTCCAGTTTCACCTCAAACAGTGTTTTCTTATCACTTTCAGAATTTGTGAACTCTTTCCCATTGTCTGTCTGAACTTTCTTTATATCAAATCCCAGCTCCTTTTCCAAGTTCTCTAGAAACTTTGCAGTCTGATAGGTGCTTTTTTCATCTGCTATCTTTAACACTCTTTTTCTTGTATATTCATCTAATGCCGTTATTTGATAATACTTCTGGTCACGTGTGCCAAACTGTATGCATTCTTCCGGAACATATTTTATGTCTATCTGCACTCTTTCCCCAGGGTATTTCGCCTGTTCAGCCTTCTTTTTTCTTTTATGCGGCTTTTTAGGCTTTTCTTTGACATTGCCCTTCATTCTCCTTATTATCCTGCACATTGAATCGTATGTACGGCTGTAGCCTTCCTTTCTTGCTTTGACATAAACTTCTGCTAGCCCTTCATAGCCAAATTTCCTGTATTTTTTCATAACCATCTCTATTTCTGCTTGCGTGTGCTGGTTTGGGTGGCTCTTAGGTCTTCTGCTTTTTGGCAGAAGAGACTGGACTGTGCCGTCATATCTGTCTCTCCAGCGTTTTATCTGCTGACGTGATGTTTTATACTTCACTGCTGCCTTTGAATTATTATTATGTTTTATTGCATACTCAATTGCCCGTTGACGAACACGGTATATTTCTGATATACTACTCATATGAAAGGTTTCTCCTTAATGTGGTTTGGTAGATTTACATTATATCAGAAACCTTTCTTTTTTTGTATATTCTTGTCACATATGTATTATCTCACAACATTTTTCACTAGAATACAAAATAATTTTTATTTTTTTATTTGCTTTTAACAAAAGACAGCAAGAAGTCTCCGGCTTCTACAAGCGGGAGTAGTTCACTAAAACTCGCTAGTGTAAAAAAATATAAAAATAAAACACATAATTTCTTGAAAATTTGTGAAAAATTAGTATAATAAATGTAGTAAGTTAGCAAGTGAAATTTAATATATTAATTTGAAAGGACAATTAAGATGAAAAAAAGACCTGTAGTTTTAGTAATTTTAGATGGTTGGGGAATGAATCACCACGACGATCAAGTTAATGGGATTAAAATGGCAAAACCATTAAATTTTGAGAGATATAAAGAAGAATATCCTTTTACAGAACTTCGTGCTGATGGAGGACATGTTGGACTTCCAGACGGACAATTTGGAAACTCTGAAGTTGGACATACAAATATTGGAGCAGGAAGAACAGTTTTCCAAATGCTTCCAAAAATTTCAAAAGCAATTAACGATGGTTCAATTTTAGAAAACGAAGTTTTAGCAAATGTGATGGACACAACTAAAAATAATGGTAAAGCTCTTCATATCTTAGGACTTGCATCTGATGGTGGAGTTCACTGTCACATTGACCATATTATTGGATTAGTTGACATGGCAGCTAAAAAGGGACTTACAGAAGTTTATGTTCACCCTATTACAGATGGAAGGGATACAGCGCCTGAAAGCGGAGTAAATTATTTGGCTCAGTTGCAAGAAGGCTTGGATAAAATTGGCGTTGGAAAAATCGCAACTGTAATTGGAAGATATTATGGAATGGACAGAGATAACAACTGGGACAGAGAAAAATTAGCCTACGATGCGTTGACTAGCGGAGATGGAGAAGTTTACCCAACTGCTGATGAAGCAATCAAAGCATCTTATGCAAAAGGTGTAACTGATGAATTTGTAGTTCCTGTTAAAATTGGTTCAAAAGACAATGGATTAATCAAAGATGGAGATGGAGTAATTTTTGCAAACTTCAGACCAGATAGAGCAAGACAGCTTACAAGAATATTTGTTGATCCAGAATTTAAAGGATTTGACAGAAAAGTTTATCCTAAAGTAAACTTTGTTACAATGGCTCAATATGATGCATCATTTGATTCGCCAATCGCTTTCCCACCTGAAAAAATAGTAAACTGCTTTGGGGAAGTTGTTTCAAAAGCTGGATTAATTCAAGTAAGAACAGCAGAAACTGAAAAATATGCACATGTTACATTCTTCTTCAACGGTGGAAAAGAAGAACCTTATCCAGGAGAAATCAGATTGCTTTCTGATTCACCAAAAGTTGCAACTTATGACTTGCAGCCAGAAATGAGCGCTTACAAAGTAAAAGACAGATTAATCGAAGAATTAAATACAGGAAAAGTTGACACAGTTATCTTAAACTTTGCAAAATCCTGACATGGTTGGACATACAGGAAATGTACAGGCAGTAATTGAGCCTTTGTCAAGTCTGTGGATAATTGCTTAGGACAAATTGTAAGAAAAGTGCTAGAAATGGACGGAGCATTATTTATAACTGCAGATCACGGAAATGCTGATTTATTAGTAAATCCAGAAACAGGAGAACCTCATACAGCTCACACTGTAAACCCTGTTCCATTCATCTTCATTTCAAACGACATGAAAGATGTTAAATTAAGAAAAAGGTGGAAAATTAGCTGATATTGCACCTACAATGTTAGAACTTTTAGGATTGGAAAAACCTGCTGAAATGGATGGAAGCAGTTTGATAGAAAAATAATTTTCTCATATTTTGATTAAATCTCGCTCATAAAATCTCTCTAAATAATATATTTGAGGATTTTTATTAATTTTATAATCAAAAAAATATTATAATTAATAGATAAGGCTTAATAAAAATATTATAAATAAATTTATTGTAATAAAAAAATAAAAAAATGATATAATGTAACGAGTTCAAATTAAAAGTATATTCAAATTGTAATTTATACAAAAAAATAATATATGGAGTTTTGCAGGTTGATTATGGTTTTTATGAGATAAGTTTTGTTATAGAAATTAAAATATTTGAAATTAAAATTATAAAAATAAAAAGGAGAAGTTTATGAGTAACAATTTAAGACAGGCAAAGAAAGATCTAAAAGCATTTGCCAAAAGAGCAAAAGATGTAAAATATACAGAATCATTGCTGTTTTCATACTTGATAACAGGAATGATAACTTTTTCAATTGGGTTAAATACATCTTCAAACGTGCTTTATGAGCGATTAAATAAAGAGACTGGTAATGTCGGCAGATAAGACACGTACTGCGATTAAGAAAAAGAAAAAAAGGCAAAACGAAGAGGCGATAGAAGACTTGAACTTGGAATTAATCCAGTTAATGGAACAAGGAGATCAGGTCGTAAAATCTCCATGGCAATCATGGCAATTCGGTGCAAATACCTTTATATCAAGCAATAACGGCACTTATAAAGGAAGAGGCGACAAAGCCGAAAAATATTCGTTTAACAGCATTTATAACCGTGGAAACTGGGCAGATACTGGGATTTTGTCAAACAGAAGAAAAAGTTACATGACTTCTTCACTTAGCACTTCCACAATAGGAAAGCAGTCTTACGGATTAGCTTCATTGCTTCATGTTCAAGAGCCTGAAGTGGAAATTCAGATAATGGCGAACGTACGTCCAAAATCAGTATCAAAAGAGGAAATTGCAATAAATCCAAAAATTGATATGCCAAGGGAAGTAGTGCGTCCGAATATTAATTTGAAGGTGACTGAGCCAATAACAGCGCCGACAATACTAATTCCGACACTAAAAGCTATAAACATAAACGTGCCAGACACACCAAACCCAGGTCAAGTGTCCAAAGTAGAAGCACCATCAATCACAATATCTTTAGAGGCACCAAATATAGGGGTGAATATAGAACCACCAACTCCAAGTTTGACAATTACACCACCACAACCAACACCAAGTACTTTGACAATTACACCGCCAGTGGTTTCGGAAGTTAGTGCAATTAGCGTGAATAAACCTGCTTCACCAGTTGTGAATGTGCCATCTGTGTCAGTAAATCCAATAAATTTTGCTATTCCAAAATTATAGCCTTATGCAAATAATCAGTATAATTCAAGAAGTCAAAACGTGAATTTAATAGGAAAAACATATACTTTATCTGATCCTGTTCCTAATAGAGGTGATGCAGCGATTGTGGAATATATCACCAATTCAGGTGAATTCACGACAGCAAATAATACTGTTATGATTGTTGACATCCCAGGAAGAAGAGCGGTGACACTAGATCCTGGACTTCCTTCAACAAAAGGAGGAAATATGGAAGAAGGAGGAGGAATTCCAAATCCAACTTATTCGTTTGTAAATAGCGGAACTATTCGTTTGATTTCTAAAAATACGGCTGGAATAGAAGTGCAACCTGATACTCATCCAGGGACAATGCAGGTTACTGGTATAAATCAGGGAACTATTCAAGGAGAAAACGAACGACAAGTAGCACTTTTGTTTACAGATGAAGATTCTAAGGCAGATAATAGACATACATTAAAAAATGGTGAAACAGGTTTAATAAATATGACTGGAGACAATTCGGCAGGATTTGCAACTAGTAATTTTGTAGGTAGCCCTCGAGGAATTGAAGAAAATCAAAAAAGTTGGGAAATGACAGCTATAAATGAAGGTACTATAACTTTAACTGGAAATAGCAGTCATGGTATGGTTGTTACTAAAATAGATAGATTGCCCAAAAAGAGTGACGGTTATGGGAATCTTGTTCCTGCTGATTCAAGATATGAATTAGTAGGGAATTCTAAGTTTGAAAATAATGGTATTATTAATGTAAATGGTAATAATTCAGGTGGAATGACTATTCTTGATAAAGTACCTAAAGGAGCAACCAATAATAAAGAAATAAATATAACAGGAAATAATTCATTTGGACTTTATTCTCAGGATGTTTTTAATTCAAATCTAACTAAAGTCGTAGTAATGAAACACCGATAGTTAATAGTGCTTCTGGAACAATTACTATAAAAGGAAATGCAACTGGAAGTATGGGGATAAGAGTTGGGAATGATAGAGGTAACCCAACTGGATTAAAAAAATGAAGGGACAATAACCATTGAAAGTAGTGCTGGGAATAATATCGGAATTTACTCTGGTACATCTGTAATTAACAATGATGGAACAATAGAAGTAAAAAGGTAATAAAAAAATATAGGAATGATGTTAAAGGAAACAAAGTCCGATACAAATAGTCCTAGTGAAAATAAGAAAAAAATAACTGTTGATGGAACTAATGGTTTTGGAGTTATGCTGATAGATAATGATAATTCAGCTAAATTTAATAACGATACTAATGCTGAAATAGTCGCTACTGGAGCTAATTCAGTTGGATTGTATACAAAAAATTCGATAGCTACAAACAAGAATGGAGCTACAATTTCAAGTGCACAGCATCATGCTATTGTTCAAAATGGGGGAACATTTACAAATTCAGGTATTGTTTCTACTGAATCGGGTGGAAAAGCAGGATTGTATTCGGAAAATGGGACATTTACAATTAAAAATGATGGAGAAGTAAAATCAAGTAATGGTGGAATTGCGGTATTTACTAGTGGATCTATAGGGACTATCGAAGGAAAGGTTACAGTTGGAGCTTCTGCTAATAGTAGTACTGGAATAGGAGTATATTCAGATGGAAGTTCCACAAGAACTACTTTTCAAGGAAATAATGCAGAATTAACTTTAGGTGCTGGAACTGTTGGACTTTATTCTTCTAAGGCAAGTGATTTTGGAAATGTGTTTACAATTAATAAGTTAAAAACTTCGATTGGAGATGGAGCAGTATTTGCATATTTTGGAAATACTGGAAATACGACGGATGATACTGTAAATATAACGAATACAACTTTACAAAATTTGACGGTTTCAAGTATGGGAACAAATTCTGCTATATTTTATGGTGCAAAAAAATACAACTATAAATATTAATGGAAATATTACAGATGATAGTACAAAATTTTCTAATATTAATGATTCAGCACAATTCTTAGTTTCAGATAACGGTATTGTAAATATCAATTCTGGAAAAACTTTGACTTCTGAGTTAAAAACAACAATTTCAGGATTAAATGGAGCTACTGTAACAAATGAAGGTACACTTGCATTGACTGGAAAAGATGGAGCTGTAGGAATTTATTCAAATGCATCTACAGCAACAAATAGTGGAACTTTAACAACAAATAATCAATCTTCAATTGGAATTTATGGAAAATGGTTTTCAACGTTGACAAATAATAATGTGATAACGACTTCAGGGAATAAATCTGTAGGGATATTTGCTGAAAACAGTACAGTAGAAAATAAAGGAGCAAATGGGAAATAATTGCTAAGGGAACACAGTCAGCAGGAATTTACGGAATGGGGTCGATAATTACAAATGAAAAGGAAATAATTACAGAAGAAACAGGTTCAGCAGGGATTTATGCAAACGACAGTGATGTTACTAATAAATCAACAGGGAAGATAACAATTCAAAAAGGCAGTTCAGCAGGAATTTATGCGACATCTACATCTATGAAGAATGTTACCAACGATGGCGATATAGAAGTGGGGCTAGCAGGATCATCTGAAATTAAAGGAGTTGGGATTTATGCAGGAGGATATCAGAATGTAGAACATAATGGGAATATAAATATTCATATGGGGAATTCAATTGGAATTTATGGAGAAGGAGAAAATGTTTCAATTGAAAATAAGAATAAAATAACGTCAGACGCTTCGGTTTCGAGTGTTATAGGAATAATGGCTGATAAAGCTAAAGTGAGCAACTTGATAGGTTCAGAGATAAAATTACAAGGAAAGGATTCTGTAGGAGTTTATGGTATAAATGAATCTGAAATTGAAAATAGTGGAAGTATTTTAATTACAAGCACAGATAATGATTCAAAATCAGTTGGAATTTTAGCAGATAAAGGGACTGCTACTAATAAAGGAACAATTAAAGTTGCTGGTGGAAAATCAGCAGGAATGCTTGGATTAAATGGAGCAACTATTACAAATGATGCTACAACTGGAGTAATTACGATAACTGGAGATGCTTCAGCAGGAATGTATGTAGAAAATTCATTGCCTTCAAATGCTGGAACTATTAATATTGAAAGTAATGAATCAGCAGGAATTTTTGCTAAAATTACAGATGTCGCTACTCGTAATATTGAAAATACAGGGACTATTAAATTAGGAGGAACTAGTAAAATTAAATCAGTTGGAATGTATGCTGAAATTGGAAGTGGGGCGACTGGAATTACAACATTGGACAATAAGAAACAGATAACTGTGGAGCAGGAAAAATCAGTTGGAATGTTTGTAAAAAATGGAACTAGTGATAGAACAAAAGGAAAAGCTCTAAATAATGCTACAACAGGTAAAATTGATTTGAATGTAAAAGAGACAGTAGGAATTTATGCATATAATGCTGAAGGAGTAAATGATAATGTAATAAATGTTAGAAAAGAAAATTCAGCAGGGATGTATGGAAGTACAGATTCTCATATAACTAATAATAAAGAAATAGCTGTATCACATGAAAAATCAGCAGGAATGTATGCTCTAGATTCAAATGCTACAAACACAGCAACTGGAACAATAACATTGACAGGTTCTGCTACGGCGGCTGATGGTTCGGCAGGAATGTATGGAAAATTAACTGGAACTGCAACTAAGGATTATGAAGTATTAAATCAAGGGAAAATAGAACTTTCTAGTGTTACTAAGAATGTTGGAATTTATGGAACAACTGGAGCAAGTATAAGTAAAAAAATTAACTTTACAAAATGAGAAGGAAATAAATATTGCTAGTGGAAGCAAACAGTCAGTAGGGATTTTTTTGCAAAAAAATGATGTTTCAAAATGATAAGGATAAATTAGTGGCAATTAATACATCTAGTGGAACAATTGTTGCAGATTCAGAAAAGTCAATTGGAATTTCGGCAGAGAAAGGTACAGTTGACAATAGCGGAACAATTACGATGAAAAAGGCAGAATCAGCAGGAATCTATGGTAAATCTGGCTCAAAAAGTAACTAATAATAAAGAAATTGAAATGAAAGAAAATCAATCAGCAGGAATTTATCTTGAAAATAGTGATGCAGAAAATGCAACAAATGGAACAATTACTGTAGATAAGGGAGCTTCAGCGGGAATTTACGGTAAATTTACAAGTGATGCAACTGCTGATAATACGATAGTAAATAATGGTAAAATTACTTTTGACTGCCACAGGTGGGGAAGAAAAGAGTGCAGGAATTTATGGAGAACGTGATGCAACTGCCACTAAAAAAATTGACAATAACTAATAATAAAGAAATTGAAGTCAATATGAATAAGTCTGTTGGAATATATGCTCTTAATGAAGGAACAAAAAAATAGAGATGATTTAGTTGCAGAAAATACTGGAAGTGCTGGAGAAATTAAAGTAAATTCTGAAGATTCTGTTGGAATGCTTGCAAGCAATTCAGTAGCAAATAATAAAAAAAGAAAATAACAGTAAATAATAAAAAAATCGACAGGAATGTATGGAGAAAAATGGCTCGTTGGCAACTAATACAGATACTGGAGAAATTGAGATTACAAATTTGCTGGTGAAAAAGGAATGGGAATTTATGCAACAGGAGAAAAATACAACTACAGGAAAAAGTTACAGAAGGTGTAAATGATGGAACTATTAATATAAATGGTAAAGAAGGCATAGGAATGCTTGCGACTGCTAAAGGGAAAGTAACAAATAATAAGGAAATTAATGGTTCTGTTGTGGAAGGTATAATTGGAATGTACGGTGTTGATGATGAAACAACAGTTATAAATGCAAAAAAATGCTACTATTAAATTAGATGGTGAAAAAGCAACAGGAATATTTTTCTAAAGATGATGCGACGGCAGAAAATTCTGGAAATATAAAATTAATGTCTACTTCTAAAAATTCAGTTGGAATGTTTGGTTCAGCAACTACGGCTGGGAAGAAAATTAGTTTGACCAATACTCAACAGGTTCAATTGACATAGAATCTGAAAGTTCTACAGGAATGTTTACAAAAAAATTCTGGAAATTTAACAGATTCAATTATAAAGAATGAAGGAACTATAAATCAAAAAGGCAAAAATACGGTTGGAATTTACACACCAAAAATCTGATATTCAAAAAGTTGGAAAAATAAACTTGACTGATGATGCTGAGTCTTCTGTTGCTGTATATTTATCAAATACTGCAAAAGCTGATGCTTCAACAGGAGATATTGATTTGAATAGTGTATCTCAAAAATCAGGTTGCATATTATGTGACAGGTACAGGAAGCAGTGATACAGGAGTTATTTATGGTTCAAGTATCGGTAGCA
>BNJU01004479.1_pt1 | contig 17977 bp, 35 predicted proteins | sample 8539281 | NCBI WGS metagenome assembly BNJU01 (sample SAMD00202456, study PRJDB9452) | human saliva metagenome | isolation source: human saliva | place: Japan
ATATAACTATAATCTACTAGATTTTTCAGTTTCTGTCTTATATGGTATTCGTTCTGAAAATTTTTAATAAAAATTTTCTTTTTCCTCAGATATTTTTTTATCTCTTATCATAGTTTTTATCTTTTTGAAAATCCTAAAACTCCCCAATAATAAAAAAACAAGATTAATTTATTCATATATACTCCTTCAAAACTTCATAAAAATCATAAATCCAACATTATCCCTTCACATAAACAAATTTTTCTCATCTGACATCTCTTCATTAAAAACATACCCATCCAAAGTAATATTTCTCAATTTTTTTCACATCACTAATCTTATTTTTTTCACAATATAATTTAAAGTAAAATCCTCTCATTTTTTTCGAGTTTGTACTCACTTGCTTTTAATTTGCCATTTGAATCTTCCCAAAACTCAAAAATCAATTAATTTATCAGGGTTTATAAGTTTAGAATATTCCTTTGAGGCAAGATTTAAAATAATTTCTTCCTTTTCAAAATATTCATTTACACTTGATTTCCAAACCTCATAAAGCGACTTATTCTCAAAAATTGAATTTGTCATATCAAGACGATACTCCTTCACATTTGTATAAGGTGTTAGAAATCCCATATAAAGCAGACAAGATAACCAAATGCGATTCCAAATATTCAAAATCACTTTTTACCAAATGTTTCAATCTTTATAGCCTTATACGCAACACCAGTATAACTTGCCAAAGCATTTCCGCTTTTTCTCGTTTTCATAATTTTTTTATAAAAATTCCAATAACTTTTGTGCCTTTTTCATTTTTTCAATTTAAACTTTTTCTCAATTTCCTCTACAGAAAAGGTTTTTATTTTTTTCAATAATTTCCTTTTGTTATTTCTAGATAAAAAGGCTCTTTTTTTCAGTCAAAGAGCCACTATCTTTTATTGGAAAATTGTTAATTTTTTTAGTTTTGCTTGGTGATATTATAATTTTCATAGATTAAATCTCCATAAATTTCATCAGTATATTTCGCTTTTATTTTTTTCAATCCAAATTTCCAAATCTTTTTCTTTTTTTCAATCCTTATTCTACTGGATTCTATTCTTTTATAGAAAAATATGAAAGAATTCGAAAGTTTACTTGTTTCAATCTTATTCTACTGATTCTATTCTTTTATGAGGAAGAATAAGACCTGAAGAAAGAGAAAAATACTATGTTTCAACCTTATTCTACTGGATTCTCTTCTTTTATAAATAATTTTAGCACTAAGTAGTGCGGAAAGAGGGAGTTTCAATCCTTATTCTACTGGATTCTCTTCTTTTTATCCGTTCTACAGAGCAGACTCTTTATTTTTCAACTCTTATAGAGTTTTTTTGAGAATCTAACTCTATTAAAATTAACAGATATATGACAAGATTTTTTTATTGTTTTTTTCACTTGTTTCCGTAACTTTTTTTATTTTCCAATTCCTTTATTTTTAGCTACTTTGCAAGCAAGAAAAATTACAATTAAAATATAAAGATATGGTAATAATAACCACATTCATTTTTACCATATCTATTTAGTTTTATCAATTAAAAAAATATTTAGTTTCATGTAATTTCATAAAAAAATTTATTTTTTTGACTTTCACAAACGTTCCATAACCTAAACTTTTTCTTTTTTCCAAGTGAGAAATAATCTGGAAATTTTCATGTTTGTATAAAAATTTCCAATAAATGCTATCATATTTACATTTTTTCAAATCTCTTGAAGTTATTTGTAAATCTGCGAAACATAAATTTTATTTTTCTTTCTCAAGCCAAATTCCCAAACCTTTTTAATACTTCTAAAATGTTATTCGTAATCGCTTGTTCCAATGTGTACTCTCTCTTCAAGTATTTAGAAAAAAATTTTTGTCATTTAATGGTAAATACGGCGTCACAAATCTATATTCATACATTTTTATCCCCCGTAAATTCTATTTCATCATCAAAAATTTCAATCTCCTTCTGAATATCAAAAATCAAATTCCCATCAATATTCAAATAATCAATTTCTTCAAAAAGTTTCTTATTTATCTCAGTAACATCTTCACCAATTCCCATTATAGAAAGCATATTTTTTAATCAGTTTATATTGCAACTTAGGATATGTATAATTATAGCCATCCGACAAGTGATTATGAAAAACCGTATTTTTTTCTGTACTTATCCGCTAAAAAGCCTCTTAACTTTTTCTAAATCTCTCATTGTATGTGTTTCATTTCGTTTGAATTTTTAATATTGAGTATTTCACTAGTAGAACTCCTTAAATTTTTATTTTTGGATTTTTTTATCCAATATAGATAATAAAACTATCTTTCTATCTCCTTTTTTTATTATTAACAAACCAGTTTAAACTATTCGTTTCTCCTTTTTTTGTTAATATCTTCAGGAAATGGACTTTCACTAAAATCTAAATCATTTGTTTTCAGAAAGTATTGTTTTTAACTCTTTAATATTTGTTCTATTTTTCATCAAAATATTTTTTTCTTTTTGCTTTATTAATATAGTCTTCTTTTTTTACTTTCTTTTTCAAAAGGTTCAATCAAAAAAATCTTTATATTTATCTTTATTTTTCCAATAAAAATTCTTTTTATTTCAATTTTACAACTTCCAAATCCAAAGGCTTTCCTTTACCTACTTTTATGCAATAATCCATCTTCAAGCTCTATAGCATAGATCAATACTCCCAGTTCTTCATCCGTTAAATTTTTCAAAATTAACATTAAATTCAAATTCATTGTTTATATCCATTAACTCTAAACTCGAATTATATGCAAATTTATTTTGTCCATTTTTTTATCTTTTGGCATTTCTACTGATTTCCTGTATTCTGAAAAAAAGGTTTTTCAATTTTTTTCCTTATGATGCCAATAAAATTTTTCTACCTCGAATACTAACACCTTTATTTTTCATTATAATTTTTTTCTCAATATTGTCTAAATAAAAAGGTTGTTAAAGTAGGGTGTAGCTCCCCAAATGCTTTTAAAGTAACTGGATTTCCATTATCTATCATCTCAGGTTTATAATTTTTTAGCATCTTCAAAAAAAATACTCTTCCAGAAAGTGCAACTAACTCATCTTTTTCTCTTCATCTTTTTTTGTATTATCTCCTGTTGTACCAAATAATCTTTCTGAAAAAGATAAATTTTTTTAATGAATCACCTGGACGAAATTCTTCTGGAACTAAATCCAATGGAGAAAAATTTGTATCTCAATCGTGGAATTTCGGAAAAAAAGCTAAATGTTCTGCCATTTTTTTCCATCTTTCACTTGAAATAATAAAGGATCCCTTTTTTTCTAAATTTTTTTATCATAATAAAATGTGCTTGAATTTATATCTTTTCCATTTTTTTATTCTTTCTGCTCTTTGTTTTATTATATACTTAAAATCTTCATATTCTTCTTTTTGAAAATTCAAATTTTCTACCATTTTTTTAGGAATTAATAATTTTTTTCATGTATTTTTTTCCAAAAATTGGAGATGAAAACCATAATACTCCCTGAACTCCATTTTCATCATCTGCTAAATAATTTTTTTATATTCTCCAGAATTGACAATCAATTTTTTCTACTGTTATTACACCAGGTCTTATTTTTAATTTCTGTTTCTTTTTAAATTATAAATTGAATCTTTTTAATTTTACTCTCTATTAATCCATCTTTATTGTTATATTTCTTTGAAAATTCCTTACCATTATCTTCAAAATTAAATTTTTTTATGTCCAATTTCTATTTTTTTCTTTCGTCTTAACTTTTTATTTTTTTCTGCTTCTACAATCACTCCATTTTTACCATTTTCTGGAAAGGGACTCTATTATTCCAAATACAGATTCAAATTTACCTGCACCAATTCTTTTGTTCTAATTTTTTTCATTTTCTACATTTCTAATAACACTATTTGTCATAACATCAATTACATTTCTTATTGCCCCTTTTTAAAGAACTTGCAGGAACTATAAGTATCCCTTTTTTTCTCTATAAAAGCGTTCTTTAGTATGTCCTTTATTATCTTGTTCACTTTCTCCCATTATGAATAAAGGTGTTTTTATTTACTAGTTTACAAACTAATTTTTCCAGTATTTGTTCCTAATTTTTCTTTCTCCTCTATCCACAACATCATTTTTTTGTCTTTAAGAGAAACAAAATTATATGGATACTGTTTCACTTTTACTGGTTCTTTTTGATTTATGTTTATTTCCGCCAAATTTCGTATTATTTGAAAAAAATTATTTCTTGTATCTCTCATTTCTTCACTACTAATTTTTTTACAAACTCAAAAATTTTTTTACCTTTAAGATTATATTCTATACTATCTCCTTCTTGAAATTTTTTTGATTAAAGATAGCTTTTTCCCTACTGTATATTTTTTTCCCTTTTTCCTTTAACTTCTATCTCTACTTCTTTCGTAGAGTTATCCATCTTAATTACTTTCCCTTTCATTTTTTTCACCTCCCTAAAAATTCTAAAAACTGAATAATTTCTTTTTTTAGTTATTTTATTTTCACCAATTAATATTTTTCAAACGATTATATTCTTTTTTTATCTTGATCAGCTTTAAGTTCTATCAATATTTCTCTAAACTTTTTAGTATTTTTCAACAAATTCTTCTGAATTTACTTCTGAATATCTATAATCATCTTCTCCAAATTTATAAATTGTTTTCATAAAAATTATTATTAAAAATATAAATCTTATAAAAAAATTTTTCAAAATCACTTTCAGATAATAAATTCAAAGCATTTCCTTCATTTTTAAATACTTTTTATTCCATTTTCTTTTTCATAATTTATATAAACTAAATTATAAATATCATTTTGTAATTCTTGTTTCATTTTCTCTTTATCAAATTTTTTTAAAGTTCCATTATTCCACCTCTCTAAAAAGTGCCTTTATAAACTCATTTTGGATTTTTTTATATTTATTTCTTTAAATTCTTTTTTTAACCTCAAATTTTTCTCTTAAAAATTCATTTCCTAATTTTATTGAATTAAAGAAATCAATCTCAAAATAATTCTTTAAATTAACTAAAAATTTTGTTTTTATCTCTATAATTTTCAATAACCATATTCTTAATATTAAATTTTACTTGTCCAAATCCTCTTGTTTTAGAATTCCCTAATCTAATTTCTCCTAAATGACTATCTCTTAAAATAAAAATAAATATTTTTCATTTCTTCTAAACTAATATTATTTATAATCAATTCTGTTTCAAATTTTTTTCCATTGTACATTCATAATTCAATGGCACAACCGCTTTTTCCAGTAAATTGATCTATTGGAGTTATGTCTCTTTTCATTATTACTTCACTCAATGCTTCGTCAATATTTTTTTCAAATAAAAATTTTTCCTCAATTCCTCTTTTTTTCAAGATAAGCATCTTCTATAAAAATTCTACCTTTTTTTGAGCTTCTTCTCCTTCTATCCAACCAAATAAATTATCAACTTCTCTATGATTTTTTTGTTTTTTTCTTTTAAAATTTAATCCATCATCTTTTTATTATATCGTAAATTTTTATTAAATTTTTTTCTCTAAATAATCCTCTTAATGTAGAACCAGAAATAAATATTTCTCCTTCTCTGGAATCTTTATTTTTTTATTTTTTTATCATATTCCACTAAATTCCCTCTTGGAGAATCTGAAGTCACAAATGATATTACACTTTCACTTTTTTTCTTTATTGCTATTTTTCTTCTTCAGAACCATCTCCCAATTTTTATAATTAAAGGAGAAATAGGTTCAATTTCTAATTCTAAAACCAATTTATTTTCTAATTTTTAAAAATTCTTTTTGCCATTTTTCTTCTCCTAATCTAAACTAAGATTCTCTGTTTTTAAATATTTTTTTCTTGCTCTTTAATTTCATATGGAAATTTCCCTTCAAAAATATTTTTTTCAATTTTTTTCTTTATCATCTAATGTTACATACTTCATTTTTAAATCTTTTTAGTCTACATTTTCCAATTCCTCTTGAAGTTTTACCTCCAAATAAATCACCGTTATCTTTTTAAAAATATCATTCAACGCCAATCCTATTAAATCAATTGATAATTTTCTATGTTTTTCCAATTCAATATTTAAGTCAAATTCTGTTCCTGCAGGAACTACATCATAATCAAATTTTCCCTCTTTTCTGTAGCTCCTGTATTTCTATCAATTTTTTTATTCCATCTCTTGTTATATATTTGACATTTTTTTAATACAGGCATGTCAGATATATGTATTCTTCCAGCCAAAGATTTCAAGTCTTTTAGATTTTTATTAACTTCTTCTTCTCCGATTTCTTCTATTTTTTTATTTAAAAACTTCGCTACAACTCTTTTTTTATATCTAAATTTTTTTCTCTTTATCTAAATTAGTATATCCAAATATCAATTTTACATCAGCTTCATTTAATTCTTCGCCATTATTTTTTTATTTTAAATCCATTCCCACTATCTAAAAAAATCTTTCTAATTTTGTGCTTAAATATCCTCTAAAAAGTTGATCCAGGAATATAAAAATTTTTTTATCATCATCTAATGATATAAAAGGGGCATCTCTATCATCTTTTTCTCTTCCACTTCCTATATGTAGAGCATTCAAAACAACTATTTTTCCCTGTTAAGATATATTTATTTTTTTAAATGTTGAAAAATCCATTATTCTACCTCCATTTTTTTCTATTTTTATCTAATTTTTTTCTTTCATTCTTTTCTTTCCAAAAATATATAACAAATATTTTTTTCTAATGTTTGAAAACTTTTTTTTATTTTTTTAGATTCTAATTTTCTAAATTCTTCATCTAATTTTTTTATCTTTTTCTTTTTTTATTTTTTTAAAGGTTCTTCAACAAATTCTTCTGTTACAAACTCATAAAATTTTGTTGCGATTTTTTTCTCTTTTTTTGTTTATCAATAAAATCTATTATTTTTTTCCTCATTAAAAAAATCAAATTTTTCTTTCTTTAATAAAAATCATAAAAATCTTTTTAAACTGTGCCAGATTCAATATTTCTTTCTTTTCTTCTTTCTTTTCTATATCAGAAATTATTTCTTTAAATTTATCGTTTTTCTAAAAAATTTTTTTCAAAATTTTTCTCTTTTTCTAAATTATCCACAAATTCTTCATCAATATCTTTTTAGAAAATAATTCTTCTACACTTAAATTCTTCTCTAAACTTTCATTTTTTTGCTATTTTTATTCTTTCTTTCAGGTATAAAGTTGTACATAATTTTCTCCTACATTAAATTTCCTATTTTTCCATATTTTTCTATCACTACAAATTCTAACTCTTCCAAAGCCTTCATTTCTTCTAAGCCCAATTCCATTTTTCCTCTATTTTTTTCTAAATATCCCAAAATTCCCTCTAAATTTTTCATTATCAACACAATAAGAAATTACACTTCCTTGAGTTATAACTATTTCATCCATTTTTTTCTTGAATTGTTTATAATATTATATCCTATTAATTTCTCTACATTCACAAAAGTTCTTCTATTATTCAAAGTTAATTTTTCTCCAAAAATTTTTCATCAAATAGTTCCAAAATTTGTTTTCCAACATTACTAACTTCATTAAATGGCAAAATCATATCTGAAAGAAAATCAAATGTTATCAATTTTTTGTTTTTCTTCTTTTAATAATTCATCTCCAAAATAAACTTTCTCTTTATCATTTCTTTTTATCGAATTCTTCAAAATCTTTTTTTATCTCATCATTCAATTCTTTAATTCTCTCTCAATATTTTTTTATCATTTTTCATCAGTAAATTTCTTAAACTCAATTTCTACTTTCCCAAATCCTTTTTGTTTTTATATTTTTCCAATTTTTTTAACTCATATTTTTTTCCCAATTTCAAATAATCCTTTTTGGAATTTCCACATTCCCTTTAAAAAACTTCTTCCTTATTTGCTACATTAGTTAAATCCGTATATTCTGTACTGAATAACAAACTTTCTTCTGTAGTTCGTGTTTTTTTCATCAATTTTTATGCTTAATTCTGTTCCTGTCGCATTCAATAATGCTAATGAATCCCTTTCTAATTTTTATCCCATTTTCATCTTTTTTTATTCACTTTATATTCTTTCATTACACTAACTGCTTTTATCTATTTTTTTATACTTATCTGCTTCAATAGGATATTTTTTGTTTTAAATCCACTAGCTAATTTAGACTCTTCTTCTATTTCATTTTTATCTTTTTTTACAAATTTTCTAACTTCAGAAATTTTTTTATTTTCAATAATTTTTTTCAATTTCACTTTCAAATCCATTATCAAGACCATACTGAATAATTGCACCTCTTATCGATGATCCTTGTAATGATTTTTCTTAACTCAACTTCATTTTTATTGACTTTTCCTTGAAGTACAGCAGGTTCTACAAAAATTCAAAGTATATTTGTATTTTTTTCCAGTTCATTTAATTTTTTTATTCCTTGATTTTTTTATAATTATTTTTTTGATTTTACTTCTTTCAATATTTTCTCTACAATTTTAAATCTATCATTTTCTTCTTTAAAATTATTTCTTTTATCATTTTCTATCGATACAAATTGAACTAATACTTTTCCTAATCCTCTCGACTTCAATCCACCAATTTTTATCAATATGCAAAAAAACTTGATAATAGAAATTTTATATCTTCTTCACTTTTTTTCAAAAAAATCATTACTTAGTTCAAAACTTCCAGCATAAATATTTTTTTGGTTTTACAAATTCATAATTGAATAATGAATTTTCCTCTGCTACTCTTGTTTTTTTCTATTAATTTTTTTACACCATATCTATTTCCAATTTTATTTTTCTAATCTTCTTTGATATCCTTCATCTCCAATATTCTTTTTCAATCTTTAATTTCAAATCTGAAAATCTAATTTTACTTGGATTATTTCCTCCACTTCCAAAATATTTTTCAGTAAATTCTTTGCCATCTCCATTTTAAAAGCATTTTTTTAAATTCTAAAACTTTTGCCCTAAAAACTCCTTTTCATATGCTTCGCTGAAAAAAATAAGGTGTCCCATTTTTTTATCTCTTTTGACTTCTACATCTATCTCTTTACCAATTGTTCCAGTCTCTGCTGTAATTGCTGGAGTTAATAACTCTACTTCATATCCTATTTTAATTCCCACTATTATTATCCTCCTTTTCTGAAGAACTTTTTATCCTTTTGAATAAAATCATAAATTTCCAATACATCAAAAATATTATCAAAAAAATTCTTTAAATTTTTTTCATTTTTATTTTCATTTTCAAAACTTAAGTTCATTTTATCTTTTTATTCCCCACAATTCATTTAAAACTTGAATTTCTTCTGTGCTCATTTTTAGATAAAATATTTATTGATTCCATAATTTTTTTCATTATCAGTTTTAGTATCATCCTTTTTCAAATCATAAATATATCTGATTTTTTTGTATTTGGAAAATTTTTCTTTTTAAATCTTTTTACATTTTCAATAAGTTTGTCAATACTTTCAGAGATGTTACTATCTAACTTATTAATACTGTATGGTCTTTTGAGAAATATGCAATTTATTTTTTTATTTTTCATCTTCTTTATCAAATTTATTATACCATTTTTTTCTATATTCCTTTTATATTTACATTTCCTTCATTACCAATCACTTGAAAATCAATATATCCTGTTCGCACTTTCCCTTCTCTATTTTTTTGTTTTCTTGATATCTTTTTCGCTTTAGCAGATTTTTTTGTAATTTAAGGCCTTGTTCAAATAATTGAAACATCGGTGTTTTATTTTTTTCACAATTACAACTCCACAAGAAGAAGTTATATTTTCTGGATTTTTTTCTTTTTATTCTTCTCATTTTCAATTTTAGTAAATTCGTTCATCTTTTTTTCAAATTCTTTTTTTGAAATTCATACGAAATTTCTATTGCTAAATCTGCTGGAAATACTGCACAAACATCATCTCCTCCAACAATAAGAAATTCTCCAATTACAGATTTTTTTCAATATTTCTCCCTTTTTTTCATCTTTCACAAATTTTTCCATCTTTCAAAATCGGTTTTTCTTCACAAATTTATCTTTTTCATACATTTCCTTAATAACTTCTTTTCAACACATATTTTCGTATTTCTATCCAAAAATAACACTGAATTTTTCTCATAAATTTTAAATATTCTTCTTCAGTTGTATAAACTTTTTTTACATTTTTCAAAAAAATCTCAAGTCCATCTCCATCACTATATACAAATCCAATAAAACTATCTCCTACCGAATAATCATCAATCTCTGTATTTAAGTGATATCTGCCCATTTAGAAATTTCTTTTTGAAGATAATTCATTAATTTTTTTCCTTTTTATTCCCAGTTTTTTTCAATCTTCTCTTTATCTACAAGTGCTTTTTTTATAATTGAATAAAATCCTATCTCATTTTCATCATCTTTAATCATTTTTATTAGAATATTTAATTTTTCACAGCACTTTTCTTCACTTATATTCAATTTTCCTTCTTTTATAACATTTTTCTATTGCTTTTACTGTATTATCTTTTTGCTTTTTAGTATCATTTTTAAATTCTAGTGTTTCTTTGACAATTACTTTCTTATCATCTTTTTCCCAAGGATAACCACTTCTATGAATTTCTATGTTTTTCCAAATCATCTTTGATATTTTTCCAACTCACAACCGCTGGTTCAGTCCCTGATAAATCACACTTCACAGCAAATGGTAAATCAATATTCAACATAGAAATCCTTCACTTTTTTTCTCAGCAGTTTTTCTGTGCCAATTCATCAATTGCTGTCCATATTTCTTCATTTTCTTTCATTTCATAATATTCTGCTACCACTTTTTGCACTTGGAGCTAAAGTTTTTTTGTATACTTTCTTTTATCTCTTTACATATCTTTTCAGCCATTTTTTTCATTATCAACTAAAAAAATTTAGCATTTCCAGCACCAATATACAATATTCTTTTTATCAATAGTCTTGTCTATTTCTTCATCTACTTTTTCTAAAAAAATTCCTTATCGTCAATATTATAAATCTTTATTTACAAGTTCATGTGTTTTTATATTCTAATCCATATTTTTTTCAATATTCTTGGCACTTCAACTTGATTCATATAATCCAAAAAGATAACTTGCTCCTCTAATTAATTTCAATTTATTTGTTGAAAAAAATAAAATCTTTTTATTTTTTACAGTTTCAATACTTACTAAAACTCTATTTTTCTTTTTAATACATCTTCAAATGTTTGGTTTTCAAATGTTTTTATCTTTTTCGCTCATTTTGCCTCCTTAAAATTTATTTTTAAATAATTTTTTTATGTTTTGATTTAATCTTTATTAATTATACTTCAAATAGGTTTTAGGGATTAACTTCTGCTTATAATTTCTCCAAATCCATACTCTCTAAATTCTCCAACACCAACATATTTCACATACTGAAGAAAAAAATTAAAAACATCTTCCCATAGTATCCTTGTAATACAAGCTCTATATCTCCTAAATAAACTTTTTTTATCTCGTCATTTAATAAATTTACCCTTTTTTTCTCTATACAATTCTCTTTTTTTATTGTAATTGAATTTAAAATACTTTCTTCCATTTCCTGTGTTTTAAAACCTGTATCTTCTTCCACATTCTGCAAAACAATTTTTTTAATATTTTTTTCAAATCCAAAAATTGACTTTCCTTTTACTAAAATAGGGATTAACAATTTTTTTAAATTTACTTTTTCATAAAAAGCTTAGTGTTCCTATATCTAACGCTTTCATCTCTTTATCAAAATCATATTCACCACACCAAGTATCATTTTTGGTTATAATTCCAACTAACTGAAAAAAATTCCATCTCCTATTACAAGATTTTTCTTTATTTATAGCTAATTGAAATAATTGATCTTGTAATTTTTAAAAAAATTTCTTGCGTTTTAGTAATTACTCTAATCTTATATTTTTTTCTCCTTTTTTTCCAATTTTATGCTTTCATTAAAAAAATTCACCAAAAAAATATTTGAAACTCTCAATTCCTCTCGCTTATCTATTTTCAGTATTTCTGACATTCTTTTATGAATCTCAAAAACTATACATTTCTTTTATTATCTATAATTTTATCTTCTACCGCAGAAAGTTCTAAAATTACACCATTCATTTATTTTTCCCTTCCTTATTAAAAAAATTTCTTTAATTTTTTTATTTTTTTATTATTCAAAATGTATTTAATCGGTAAATTACTTACTTTCTTTAATGCTGCCTTTTTTTAAGATTTCTTCTGATTTTATTTCATTTTGAAATGACAATATAAATGTCTGATTATTATTTTTTTCTATTCCAATGCTTATTTTTTTCATCATTATGATTTCTATAAATGTCTATGTGCCAGTTTAATTCTTCCAAAAAAACGACTTCTTTCATTTTTCCAAATTGTTTTCATACTCTTCTAAATTATTCACTTCTTTCGGTTTATTATATATCCCTCTATTTATATATCTTATTTTTTTATTCCTTTTTGTATTATTATCTAAAAAAATAATTTTTGGATAATTTCTGTATATTTAGAATCATTATGAGAGTGAACATATATTTTTTTATTTCAAAAATCATTTTCAGTAGTATAATATCTTTCCTTTGTTTCCAATGTTTGATATAATCTGTAACCATTTTCTTTTAATATTTCAATGATATTTTTTTACATCTAAATTACTTTTTATAATAAAAATTCTGTTTTCTCTACTATAAACTTTCTTTTTCTTTATCAGCAGTGGACTGTCTTCTCCATACTTCTTAGCAAATCCTATTATTTTTTTCATTTCCTAATTTAACTTTTTTCTAATAAATTCTCTCTTTTAACTTCATAATTTTCATCTGATAAAAATAAAACAAGGAAAATATTTCAATTCAGCAGTCAAATTCACATCTCTATTTTTTTAAACAATTACTACAACCAAAACTGCAAGTACATTTTTTTGTAATTCTACTTTTCAACTTATCTTTTATATAGATACAATTTTCTTCTAGGAATATCTTTTTCGACAGAAGTTTTCAATTCATCCTTTCCAAACTTCTTCAATCTGCTCTATTTCAGTAAAATATTTATATAATTCTTCTTTCCCTTCAATTACCAACAATTCCAAAAAAATTTAATATAGTCTATATTATTTTTGTAATGCAAATTCTAAAATTTCTCTTATTTTATCTTTTCCTGTATTTATCCCTTCAACAAAACAAAATTTAATTTTATATTCAAATTTCGTAATTTAGCTTTTTCGTATATTTTTCTACCACTTTTCTTGAATCTAACATCCATCACTTTTTTTCTGAATTTAAATTCTCAGCTAAGCAAATAATTTTTTTCATAATCCTCTGGATTTAATGAATGTAACGATATATTAAATTTAAAATTCCCTTTATATCTTGATACACACTCAAGCAATTCATCATCCATCAAAAATCCATTTTGTGACAATTGTAATATCTGGATACATCTTTTTCTCATCTAATTTTTTTAAAATACCATTGAATATCTTTCTTTTTTTATCAACGGTTTCACCACCAGTAAAAAGTCAAATCATTATATCCATTTTTCTAAAAGCAACTTTCAATCAAATCATAAACTTCTTCCTTCGTTTTAGGAATTCTTTTTTGCTCATATCTAATCCTTCTTCATGACAGAAGAAACATCTGTAATTACATTTTTTTCTGTTAATGAAATTCTTAGAGATTTATTTATTTCCATGCTTTTCCTCCCTAATGCTCTTTCATTTATCCAGTATTTTTTTATAAATAAATCAATCTATAATATATTTTTATACCACATTTTCTTAAGAAATAACAATTTTTCACTAAACTTTTTTTAACAAAAATCTAATTAAATTAATAAAAAAATTATCATAATTCTTTATAAATATACTTGACAATTTCTCTATTATTATTCAACCATTTTTCTCACTCCCTTTTCTTTTTATAATCTTATTATATACCATTGTTCTAACCTATTTTTATTAATAATTCACCTATTTTTCTATAACAACCTTATAAAAGTTGTTATTTTAATTTATATTCTGACTCTATTTCAATCCTTGTTTTAATGGATTCACTTCTTTAACCCATGGTTGACAAAATGCTTAAAGATTCAGTGTATGCACTGTTTCAATCCTTGTTTTAATGGATTCACTTCTTTAACATTCGGTCCTCACTGGGCAGGCTCTAAAATCAGGACTAAGGGTTTTCAATCCTTGTTTTTAATGGATTCACTTCTTTAACATATTACTCATTAGATGACACAATAATAAATAAGATAATTGTTTTCAATCCTTGTTTTAATGGTTCATTCTTTAACAAGCCAATACCAGTAAGAAACAGATGGATAGCAAAGGGGTTTCAATCCTTGTTTTAATGGATTCACTTCTTTAACTTCAGACTAAGATATAATCTTCATACTTTATCACATCGTTTTTAATGGATTCACTTCTTTAACTTTCTGCAGTATATTCGAAATAATCATCATTAGAGTTAGGTTTCAATCCTTGTTTTTAATGGATTCACTTCTTTAACTTTAGAAATTATTTAGACAACAGGGAGAACATGTAGCAGTTTCAATCCTTGTTTTAATGGATTCACTTCTTTAACAATTAGTATAGTATTTTTAACAGTGGTACTATATGGGGTTTCAATCCTTGTTTTAATGGATTCACTTCTTTAACGATATACTATCATATTGTATTTCAAACATGGATGGGTTATGTTTCAATCCTTGTTTTAATGGATTCACTTCTTTAACTTGTAAAACCATTTAAGAAAGGGGAAGAAATAATGAAGTTTCAATCCTTGTTTTAATGGATTCACTTCTTTAACACATTATGGGAAACTCAGTTACGTAATGGAGAAACTGACGAGTTTCAATCCTTGTTTTAATGGATTCACTTCTTTAACATACTAACTTTGTCAAAAGAAATGCAAAATTGAGCGGGTTTCAATCCTTGTTTTAATAGATTCACTTCTTTAACATATTTTCTGCAGATGGTAATTGAATCCTTCTCTATAGTTTCAATCCTTGTTTTAATGGATTCACTTCTTTAACAAAAGTAAGTTGAACCTTCAACAGCATTTGCAGTTTGTTTTCAATCCTTGTTTTTAATGGATTCACTTCTTTTAACTCAATCAATCCGTTCGTGACTTTTGGAATAGTTAAGTTTCAATCCTTGTTTGGATTCTTCTTTTAACTCGCTTTCAAGAAAATCCTTTGTTATAGGTGCTACGAGAATTTTTCAGACATTAAAATCGTATTTTTTTGATTAATTTTTATCGTTTTTTTGCTGTTTTTTAGCATTTTTCCGTAACTCCTAACCCTCATTTTTATTGACTTTTGAGTGGATTTTCTTTCTCTTTTTATTTTTTTGATAGTGGTAGGAATTTTTCACCACGAACTTATTTTACCATACTTTTTTTATTTTTTTCAAAAATTTTTGATTTTTTTACAAAAAAGAAAATCTATTTATGATAATTTTACTAAAAATGATTTTCCTCTATTTTTTTATTTTTTTAATACTATCTTCCACAAATTTTTTTGTAATAACAATCTCGGCATTTTTGTACCGCCTTCTGCTTCTATCGGGTATCGCTCAGTTTCAATTATTTTTTAATACTTCAGCAGCACTTTCTTTTACTTTTTCCAAATCTTTATTTGTACATTTCTATTTTTCTTTAATGATAAACCATCTAAAAAAACAAAAATATACCCTTTTTGAGATTTAATTTTATACTTTTCTTCAATTAATATTAAAAAAACATGGCTACTATATATTTGTATCTATTTTTCTTCTCTTGCTGTATATTTAGCATTGTAGTAATAAACTGGAACTATTGTTTCGTCTTCTAAAAAGAAGTATGTCGTCTAATTTCCCATAAAAATGATATTTTTCTGAAAGATAATTCTTTGTTAAATTCTCTATTATACCAGTATAGTATATTTTTCTTGATTTGAATTTATCATTTTGTTCTATATCTTTGTTTTTAATTTCAATCTATCCCATATCCATTTCCTATTTATACGATTTTTTTCCTTTCACCCTTTCTTCTTCTTCCTTGTTAGAATCTTCCTTTTTTTCTCCAAACATTTTTAACACATTTTTCATAATATATTATTCTAGGACAAAAATATAGTCCAAAACTTTCAAATATTGATATTTTTGAGATTTAATAACTTCCATTTTTTTATTCACCTCTTTTAAAAAAATAGTACTGGCTTTTTCATCTTTAACGATATCTTGTTCAAAAGATAATCCCAACAATGTTGCCTTTTTTGTAATCTGATTCACAAACTGGGAAAAATATATACTGAATCTTCTCGTAAATCAATTGCTTTTTGTTTCCACTATAATTTCATCAACTTCATCTTTTTCTATATTTCCTAGAAATACCGACTTCTGAACTCTGTATAATCCATGCTTTTTGTGCTATTCTAATAATTTCTCTTCTATTTCTATCATCTGTTATATCGTATATCAACCAAGTCATCATTTTTCAATCACCTTCTATAAATAATTCAAAAATAGTCCTCAAGTCCCCAAAATTTTAATTTTACTTTGATATCAAAAAAATTTGCTAATTCGTGACATTCAAACTGTAACTTATCTAAACTCGAAATATTTCTGTTATTGTAACGCACCTTTTTTTCCAATCTGTTATAAAAACTCTCAACCAAAACTTTTTTTCCATCGCCTACTAACATAACCTATTTCCTTCTCTTTTGAAAAAAATATTTTTTTGAACTCTTTTTTTGTGTAAAAAGTGAAAATACCGTTCTACTAGCCAAATGTCTGTAACTTTCTATTAAATCAAAAAAACAAGCGATTTTTTTCCCATAATTATCTGTATGAATTATTCCAACATAAGGATCAAGTCCCGCAATTATACAAAGCTTTTTTTCAACTTTTACTGTACAATATTCCAAAAGCATAGTTTAACATTGCATTAAATTCATCTTCTGCTGGATGCATACTTCTTTTTTTCAAATTTAAATTCTTCTGGTATCAATTCTGACAATGTTTTTGTAGTATATTTTTGCTGCATTTCCTTCATATCCCCATCAAAAGTTCCTCTTTTTTTCACTAACATTTCCTTCTACTAATTTTTATTTGATAAATATATCTTTTCATTTCTTTTTATTTGCTTTATCCAAAAATGCTTTTTGCTTCTCTTTTTTTATCTTCAAATCTTCCAAATGTTCTGCACAATTTTTTTAATTTTTTTGTATCAATATCTGTTTTTGCCAATTCAATTCCCTTTTTGAGTCCCAAATATTTCCAACTGTTTTTCTTCTAATATTAGCTGTTGAACCAAATTTACTTTGCCAAAAATCTTCCATAAGGATTTCCAAAATCATCAACAATTACTATATCAATATTATTATCCATGCCAATTTTATTACATCTGTTGTCAAAAATATCCCTTTAGATAGCACTAATGATTTTTATCTTTTGTGGAGTACTGCTACTTTCTTCTCACTCGTAGTTATTTCAAACAAATCATCCCTCTTTTTACCACTGTTCCCAAATCTGTTATATATAGTTCCATAGTTTTTATCCTTTCGTAAATAAATTTTTTTAAGTTTTAAATCCATTTCCAAATTTGACTCAAACTCTTGATTCTTCTCCCTTAAAAAAACTCCTTTCAAGAGTTCAAGTTACATTTGGCATTAATTTTTACAATTACTTTACTATTCCGAAAAATACTTTTTGCTACATTCCCTATCGTTAATGTCATCCCTGTGTCAAATACTCCACCTACTACTCCACCTACTAATGGCATCATTTTTATGACATTCACCAAACCTTTTTGTCCAAATTTTGTAACTAATCTGAATCCAACTTGTTGATTTATTTTTTATAATATTGCTCCTGGAACTTTTTTAACGCATTAACTGCCATTTTTTTCACTAATTTTTATTCCCACATTTTTAATATATTTGCTGCTGAACTTCCTGTTAAACGCATAAAATTTATTGTTCTTACTTGATCGCTGTAAATCATACCCAT
>BNJU01002456.1_pt1 | contig 17960 bp, 15 predicted proteins | sample 8539281 | NCBI WGS metagenome assembly BNJU01 (sample SAMD00202456, study PRJDB9452) | human saliva metagenome | isolation source: human saliva | place: Japan
ATGTGCGGATATCAACACAGAAAGAAAAGCACGTTATAAGAGAATCCAGTTGGCATGATAAGCGGTATCGTAAGGCGTTAATGACCCACTTCGTCAGGGGTGAGCCATTTGCCCAATAGTACCATAAAGAAAGATGATGACCACGCCCAGACAAAACAATCGTGAAAACGATCATCATCTTTAAAAAGTTATTCATTTCAAACAACTAACTGGATACAAGCAAACCACCACCCTCTTTGCGTCGCAAGTTGATGCACGGTTTCGCTATTAACCACCCTGCTGTTCGATCGTCCTTAGAATAAAGTGATTCTTATCGTATTCAGCAGGTCAGGACCATCACACAGATGATAGCCTTGGCAATAACTTGTACCGGGTGAAAAGTCGAAATGAGTTCAACTTGATATCGCGCGCATTCTCGTCCACCATGCCTCAACAAAACCAGTTCTCACTATCGCGGTCCTGACGACTGCAACGATATACCTTACCTCATTTCCGCACGCCGGAATCGCGGGTCTTTTGCCGGTTAGTAGAGCGACCCGCGCTGATGAAAAGCAAGGAGACTGGTTGATCATCAGTGCGATTTCATCGGCTGCCATCTGGCATGGGTATAAATAACAACATACTCGGCCCGCTTTGCTTGAGTGTTGTGTGCGGATGCGTACTAGATAAACCCTACCTTCAAGGTTAAAGATACTGGTGTGAAGTCTATCGGTCCAGCCAACTGACGGTGAAAAGAAGTACACAAGATGATAAGGAGGATTACCACCATTGCATCCCAAGTATTTCCTCTTGCCCTCTACTTGCCCTCACTGGCGATAAGATTTGGATAAGTACGCTGTAAACCAGTTGGCATAGCAGGCTCGCCCATTAACCACCATAGTAATTGATGGGCTGCAACACTCTATCCACCTTGCGATAGTGACACACCATATTGAAGAGTCTCAGGTGCTCCCCATATCGTCCATTAGATTGTTAAAACATAACCCATCTTAACAGCCTTGATGCCCATCTTCTCATAGAGAGGAAAACTTCTTCCAACTAGTTCTCATATTTTTGCAGCACCACCTGCTCGTTGTGAGCGATAGGTAGAACACCCATCATGCATACCTACAATCCCCTCAAAGTCATAATCCAGGATAAGCCTTTGAAGTTAAATTTATCACTTCCTTACCCCAGTCGTTTTCCATCCATGGTTCAACGCTTCATGCGCCCTTGAAAACCATGCTGTACGCGCAAAGTCAATATCGATTTTTATTCTCGGTTGTAACCATGCTTAGGACCTATAGCCCAAGTCGCTCTGCATGTGGTAAACCACCACATACACCAACACCTTTTCCTGTATAATCCATGATATATCCAATAATCTTACAAGGGTCGTTGAGTTCAACATGACACGGTTTGTAAATCAAACTGCCCACCTTATTCTCCACTGACAACACACGCCAGGACTGACAAAGGAGCTTTGCACATACCAAGTCGCCATTTGACCATGGAACCAACTCAGCCTTCAATCTTACGTTACCATCTTTTTGTCTCTACACCAACATTCAGCGAAAGAATAGTCTGTCAGATTTGCCTCGTGAGCATCATATAAGGTCTGGTTCGCCTCGATAACAGAGTGCTACCTTTCCGCTTCTTACTCAAGTGGTCCTTTGTCCCTGAGTCCCTCATAGTAACCAGCATCATGGGCATTGTCCATGCCTCTGGATCACTTCCTTAAAACAGTCTGTAGCCTCATCTGTGACGACAAGATCCTTCAACACAACTTTTGCTCTGGAATACATAACGGAGGCCCATACCATCGTCAAAGACACGGAGAAGACGATATTCAGCTGTCCGCTGCGAGTCCTAACTCTTCTGTGCTAACTTCACGTCAACTCGTTATAATGGTTGCGCACATCGACTTCTTCTCTCCCATAGGTTTGGCGCCACGTTTCGTCCTTTTTGTAGCTCTTTGCTTCACCACAACACGGAGGTCACTATCCGACTTTCCATCTTTCAGTTCATTCCCAGAGCTGGGAGAGAAGGATTGCTTCCCCACCACGACGTAAAGAATAATCAGGTCGTCCAGCATTGTCAACACCCACTCTGTCGGCGTGAGATTGCGAAGGTGTTCTGGCGCTTCCTGCTTTGCCATCATTGCTACCATTGGAAGAAGTGCCAGCTTGCAGCACTAAAAGAATTTTAAAACGTTCTGTTTCATGTATTGAGATTTTAATAATGTAGACTGCTTGCCATTAACGGCATCCTAACAGTGCCTTTGCCTCAGCCAGATCTTCAAGCTGACACAAGGGCGTTATAAGCCTCCTTGCACGCTTCCGCATTATTAGGTTATGCTGCCGTGTAGCAGTAGCAGCGATAGATAAGTTCTAAGTCCCGGCTTGCTGGTAGCTTCGCGGTGAACTTCTGCAACATGAGGAGGTATTTATACCGCTCACTCAGTTGTTCGATAGTTAGTTCCCTCTTGCGTAGTCGTTCCACATGTGCTTGTTGCAGATACTTCGAGACCTGCCTGCGGGCTGCGCATCAAGCTGTCGCTGGAACAACGCTCCGTTCTCAGCATTGTGGGTTTGATAACCTGTACCGCCCTCCCGCTACTTTGTAATGGTCCCAGAAACCCGGGCGTAGCACCACCTACAAAGCACTTATAATCCTTAGCTGTCGCATAGTTAGGATTAGGGATTTTACCACGTATAAAGCACGCTTGTGCATTGTCTGAATAAGTAGCTTGAGCCTGCCCATCTTTCCTTCCAGTACAAGGAACATCGGTTTTGTAGTGAGGATGGAGAGCTACGATACTGAGTCTTTGGCGATTCCATATGAATAGGACCGAGAGTCTAATAACAATGGACGACCCTCAACGCTTCACATAACTATCATCTTAAAAAGTTCTCAGCTAAATAACTAAGTCCTGACATCTATTTCCAACCTTATCCGTCACCCGCAGTGTTCTGTCTTCATAAACGACACTCATCTTGAGAGTCCTGCACGCTTCAAGGCACGGAAGAGTGCTTCGGTATTCGACTTATGTGAGCGATTGAATTATCACTATTAATGCATACCAATCAAACCATCACACCATCAATCCAGCATATTTCGTCAGCAAACACTGATAATCCAACACCAGCCTCATCGCCGCTTGCGCATGAGGACCTCATCTGTGGATAATAGTGTGAAGCTATCTATCTTGCCGTTAGCATCGGTCTTGTATGGGTCCTGAGTTCTTCATTGTCAGTGATAGCCCCACTTTCCGCTTCGTTCTTAGGGTTGGATGTGGTCGGTCTCAAGCAAAGGCATATAATGTACGCCACCATGGTGTTTGACTTCGTAACGGCAACAAGCACAACTGCGTAGCCTGTTGGCTGCCTTCGATCTTCTTAGGTGCACCCTCATAGCTGTCTGCACAAGACATAAAAAGCAATCCTGAGACAGCTGCAAATGTAAATACTAGTTTCAACTTCATCTTGTTTTAATGTTCTCTTGCTGACCTTCCCATTCTTTAAGTAGGTATAGGTAATTTTTACTTAGTACGTTGCCACCTCTACCCTACTTTCTATTGCTTTGAAAAAGATGCCCTTTCGTTAGCACAAAGATAAACTAATACCATAAAGGTAAACTCTAATAGTATAAAAAGTCATCTTCTCCGAATTATTTTTCATGAAGAAAATAATTCTTTTTTCATGATAATAAATATTTCTTTTCACGATAATAAATATTTCTTTTTTCATGAAAGTAATTACCCTGAGACAGCTTTTCTAATAGGAGAAAGTCATGTTATTAATTTGGTATTACATGGGTTATTGCATCATAAAAGAGGCTGTTTTCGTAAGCGTTAGTAGCTTATTCCAAGCAGTATAAAGCTTCTCTAATAAAGCCCTTAAAACCCAATGGCAACTGCATGGACCTAAAATCCCTGCCGTACCATTGGGCATCTTTATAACACTAAACCCTTCAAAAATTAACTTTTCGTAACCAGGATTCTGCTTTAAGTTAGGGTTCTTGCTCAACTCCTCTTGTGGAATTGGATAGATACCTGTATGCTTGTCGGCAGGATCGGCTGGCTTCTCCCACCACGCTTTGAAGTAAGTTCCGAAGCGGATGTTGGTTGTACGGCGCAGATTCTCAAATACAAACTCGTGCTTCCACTCTGTGTCAAGATCGTCGAGGGTGAGCGTTGTGAGGTCGTCAAGGCCTGCACGCTTACGAATCTGATTGATATAAGTGAGTGCTGTTGAGGTGTAACCCAAACGGAAGTTACACTCTGCTTGCATCATTAAAATCTCTGCATAGCGCATTAGTACCCAGTCGTTGTCGCGCTCCCAAGAGTCATTAGGACTCCATTCGTACTTATTCAGACGTGCACCAGCATTCTTAGCGGCATCAGTAAAGTTATCTATTTCCTCCGTATAGTTCAATGGTGAGCCATCATCCATCAGTACTTCAGAACCATCCTTAGCACTATATTGCTGACCGATGAGCAGACTTTGGCGACGTACATCCTTCGCATCGAATGATGAGTAGAGTCCAGGCTGTGCACAGATACCATTACCACACCACTGATAAACGCCAGCTGGGTCAAAAGCCAACTTCTGGTTATAGTGGTAGGTCATACTTGCAAGATAGTTACCTACGGTTCCCTGCTTGTGATCGTAAGGTATTGCGAAGATGATTTCAGGAGATTTCTCATTCTGAATAGCGAAACTTGCCTTATAATTTGCAGTCAGCGAATAGCCTTGAACCTTATTACAAGCATCAAGACAGTCCTGCCAACGAGCCGTACCAGTAAACACCTCGGCATTGAGATAGAGTCGTGCCAAGAGCGTATTGGCTACGTTCTGGGTAAAACGACCGTAGGTAATGCCAGAAGGCAAGAGTGGGATAATCTCCTTGAGTTCCTTCTCAATGAAGGCAAAGACATCCTTACGCGGGTATTCGTTGGGAGTTCCTTCTGCGTGAAGTCGGTCTCAACAGGTACGTTTCCCAAAGCAGTCGAGCAGGTTATAATAGTAGTAAGCACGCAAGCCACGCAACTCTGCCTCTACTTTCTGCTTATCCTCTGTGGTCAGCCCACTCTGTTCTACCTGATAGATGATGGCATTCACCTTTGAAACACCAGTGAAGTTATATCGCCATACAGAGAGGATACCAGAGTTCTTAGCATCCCAGTTGTGGCGTTGGAACTGCTGATAGCGACCGCCATCATACCAGTCTGTACCACGGGTTGGGATACATGCTTCATCACTTGAGCACTCCTGTGTGAAGAAGACATACTCACAAGTAGGATAACAGATGATACCTGCACCTCAGGGAGTACCAGAACCATAGCCTCGGAGAGTAGCGTAAGCACCTCCAACGATGGTTGCTACCTCAGAAGAAGTCTTGCCATAGTCATCCTGCGACACCTTATCGTAGAGTTGTTCATTAAGGTCAGTACAGGAAGCCATTGCCAAGAGCAGTCCTACTCCTAACCAAGTCTTCCGTCCAGGAAGGATATTTGATATGCTAATATTCAATCGTTTCATAATAATTATGTTCTTATAATGTTGAATGTTACGGTAAGATTAGAAGCCAATGTTCACACCCAATGAGAAAGTGCGTGGTCGTGGGTAACTGTTGAAGAAGTCAATACCAGGTGAGTTCAGTACGTTATCTGGTACACTTACTTCTGGATCGATACCCTTATAGCCTGTAATACAGAAGAGGTTTTCGCCTGTCACATAGAAACGTAGACGATTAAGACCCATCTTCTTCACTGCATTCATCGGAACAGAATAACCCAAAGTGATAGACTGTAGACGGAAGAAATCACCATTCTCTATGAAGTAATCAGAGAAAGTTGGATTATCAGTAATACCGCTCTTCATGAAGTCGTCGAGGGTGTTTTGTGATGGGAAGCGTGTTGGGTCATACATCACCATGCGGCTAACATTCAGTACCTTCTGTCCGAACATACCGTATGCAGCTACGCTTGCATCGAAGTCACGCCATGTTGCATTGAGTGAAAGACCAAGGTTCCACTTAGGCATTGCCGAACCTAAATACCCTTCCTTCACCTTTCCATTCTCGTCTTTCTCAAGCATATACTTGCCATCTTCTGATATTCCTGTGCAATGAGGACCCCAGAAGGCACCTGCTGGAAAGCCCTCTTTGATGACCTGTGCGTAGGTGTTTGACATACCACGAACACTGTGCAATGGACCTGCTTGAAGTCCTACTGCCTGATATTGGTCGTTAGAAAGCTTCGTAATCTCCTGATGGTTGTAGGCAAGAGAGAGGTTAGCATCAAGTGTCCAATCCTTCGTACGGACTGCTTTATAACCCAAAGTAAGCTCAAATCCCTTGTTTACTAAGTCACCAACATTCGCCAACATCGTACCCACAAGGTATGGAGGTTGTGGCACTGGATAAGTCCAAAGGAGGTCGGAAGTCTTCTTATAGTAAAGTTCTAACGTACCATTCAATCTATTGTATAGAGAGAAATCAACACCAAGGTTCCACTGTGCTGTTGACTCCCATTTAAGGTCAGGGTTAGGGTTTTGAATCTGTGTGTAGGAGTTCTTCCATGTTCCCGTAGTCCCATCGTAGTAGGCAGAACCTGCTGCAGAGAGGATAGAGAGCGACTTATATTCGCCAATACCATTCTGATTACCAGTCACACCGAAGCCTGCACGAAGCTTTAAGTTGTCGAGCCACTCACGTGTTGAAGCCATGAAAGGCTCTTCAGAGATACGCCAAGCCAAAGAAAGAGAGGGAATACGCCCCACTTATGGTGCTGTCCGAAGCGAGAAGAACCATCATTACGCAGCGTAGCGGTAAGCATATAGCGGTCCATTAGGCTGTAATTCACACGACCAAAGAACGAAATGAGTTTTGATTCACCCTTATAAGAACCCACATCTCCCTGTCTGTGGTCTGTTCCTGCACCTAAGTTATTATATCCGAAAGCATCAGAATCGAAGCCAGAGCGTGTTGAGCTGAAGCCTTCATAGGTGTTATCGAGGTAAGAATAACCACCCATAAGATTCAAATGATGGATGTCTGCGAACTTTTTATCGTATGTTAAGTAAAGTTCTAACTGCTTATTTGTATAGTCATCATAGATTCTTTGACCCCATCCATGCTCACTCTGTCCTTCCATTCGAGGCGTAAAGTGAGGCTTGTATAAACCCGACTTAACAGAGTTGAATTCGTAGGATGTATTCACCGTAGCAACCAATCCTTCGAGGAGAGAAAGCTCTGCCTTCAAGTAGCCTAAGAAACGATGACGTTTGCGGTCTTCGGTTCTGTTGTTGTTTAACTCAACTGGATTCTCTGTGTTTGTACCATTGAATTGAGCATAGCTGCCGTCTTGATTATAGACAGGGAAGGTTGGTTGAAGGTTAGTCATACGTTCAAAGATACGGTTATCGACTGGATGCCAACTGTCAAAGTTGGTGTTGATGCCCTCATCCAAACGCAAACGACCATTCATTCCAGTCTGATAAGCAGAGAGAGAACCAGCAAGTCGGTTCATAGTATTGTTCTTAATGACACCTTCATTGTTGTTATAAGTGAAGCTGGCACGATATCCATGCTTCTTCTTTGACGATGAGAAGTTGATATTATGCCCATGAGAGATAGCCATACGCATAAGTTCTTTCTGCCAGTCGGTGCTTGCTCCGAAGTCTAAAGCACTCATATTGCCTGTTGAACGAACATAACTACGCCACTGATTTGCCGATAGTAAGTCGAGTGTTTTGGCTGCAGAAGCTAAGGCAACATAGCCATTATACTGAATAGTATTCACCTCAGTGTCTGAGCCTTGACGATTGGTAGTGATGATGATAACACCATTTGCACCACGAGAACCATAGATAGCCGCAGCAGAGGCGTCCTTGAGAATATCCATGCTGACAATCTCTGAAGACTGAACAGAGTTGATATCAACGCCTGGAATACCATCTACAACAACCAAAGGACCATTACTTGCTGACAAAGATGTACCACCACGAAGACGGATAGAAGCACCAGACTCAACGGGCTCCAGAGACTTTTGTACGATAGAAAGACCAGCCACCTTACCTTGCAACAACTGCTCAGTAGAGGTAATCACACCCTGTTTCATGTCCTTCGAATTGACTGAGGCAATGGCACCCGTAAGGTCACTCTTGCGCATCTTACCGTATCCAACGCCCACGATAGTCACCTCATCAAGTGTCTTGGCATCCTCTTCCATCACGACTTTCAAGCCTTTTTCCTGCCTGCAACTTACGACTTGTATAGCCTACATAGGTGATTTCAGAGCATATCACCTTGTCGGCACTGGATAGTAAAATTACCATCAATATCAGTGATAGCACCCACCTTACCGCCTACAACACTCACCGAAGCGCCAATAAGTGGCTCATGACCGCTATCAGATACCGTACCAGTAGCAGTGAAGTCCTGTGCTGATACCTGACTACAGAACATCATCAACACAAAGAGGATGAGTCCCGATAGTTTATTTTTTATTGTTAGTTTCATAGAATTTAATGCTTTTTATGGATTGAATAAGACGAGGAATCATTCTCTCCTCTTCCGTTATTAATCAGCCACAACGAGCGGTATTGTTGATGTGACAACCGTCTTATCGTGCTGATCGCTTTACTGTTACCTTCGAACTCAGAAGCTTCCACACCCTGCAACTCCTTGTTCAAGTCGAGTGTTGCCTCACGCTTATCGCGCACGCCAGGCATAGTACCAGTAATCGTCTTTGTACCTGCCACGATAGTATATTTCAAGTCACCAGCCGTACGCTCATTGTATTCACGCGTCAACGTAAGGATGTCCTTACTGCTTAGACGTGTTGGGAAATAGAGAAAACAGGGGTCTGGATAAGGAGTAGCCGTACCTGCCTTTTTGCTTTTGGTCACCACTATTCACACCCCACTGGTTAGGGCTCCTGCAGCATCCTTAATGACCTTTATGATAAGATAAGTCATATTTTTCAAGCTGAAAAGCTGCCTTTTCATCAGGATCAGCAAGAATAGTTGGCTTGTCTGCCTGACCTGCATCTTGTGGGTTATAAGCATAGTATTCACTTGGAACACCTACATTCCAAAACGTATAAACCATTAGAAAGTTTCTTCAAACCTGTCTTTGCTAACACTGCAGGACGCCATACATCCAATGTCTGTTGTACGGTCCAATCGTTCAAACCTGAGTGTGCAGCAAACTCTACGAAGTCGGCATCTTTTGCCAATTCTGTCAATGTCTTCTCACCTAATTTATATACATCAGGATTGAAAACTACTGTCAATGGCTCGTCTAAGGTGAACTTATCAGTGAAACCCTTGTCTTTCTTGCCACTGAAGAAACGGATTCCATCACCCGACTTCTTAAACTCCTTGAACTCAGAACGGCTGTCAGGAACTGCGAAAACACCCGACCACATACTGCCATCTTTCGTCTTCAAACGCTGCCAAAAGCCTGGCCATGCATCATCTTCAAACTTTGAAACATCGCTGTTAAAATACTGTGTCGGTACCATTGTCTTCTTATAGATGTTGTTACCAACGTATTCCAACTTTGCAAAAGTCAGACGAATTGCCACCATGACCAGCATCTGGTTCAGTTGGCTGCCATGCCCAGAGATAGAGGTCAACACCCTCCTGAAAACCGACATCGGTCAAATCATAATAGAAAGTAACCTCTTCATCAGCCGTGAAGACAGCAGGAACTGTCCAGCACTTTGGTGCCTTCGGTAGTTCTACACCATCAGCAAACAATGCCAAGGGGAACAAGCACATCAATGCAAATAATATCTTCTTCATATTGATTCTGTTATTTTAGGGGAGTTAGGAAGTAATAAAGTAAGATTGTGACTTATAAGAAAGTCCTACAAAAGGAAGACTTTGAAACTTTGATAAGCCCAAGAGAATAAGTACTGATAACTTCCAAACTCCAAAATTACTTAACTGCCTGTGTCAGATTATAAGTGTAAGAAACAAAAGGCTGGCCGTTTGTCTTGCGTATCAAACGATATTCCAGTGTCTTCGTATTACCCGGCACAGCCGTTACAGTGAGTGCTGTCTCAGCCTTTCCGTCATTGAGAAGGAGTCGACTCGGCGTGTTATCACTCTTTGTGAAATTGTAATCCATCTTCCATGTACCACTTGTTGGTAACAAAAAGTGGTGCACTTCCTTCTACCGTGAAGGTCGATGGATTGCCAGCCTCATCTTGGTTTAGATTGATGACAAACGTGTCAAAATCGAGTAGGTCTGTCAATGTCTTTGTACGAGCATTCGCCTCATCAGTCTGCAAAACAGAATTAACAACCCACTTACCGCCAATCTTTTCACTCAGCGTTATCGGTGCTGTGAAACTTCCGTCATCAACTGTAGAACATCCCGTGAACGCCATTGCCGTAGAAAAGAGTAGTCCAATAGCGAACAAATTACCTCTGATTGTTCTCATAGTGAATCTTGTTTTTTTAGTTATTGAAATTTTTACTTTTTGTTGATTATTTCTTTTATTGGCAAAGTTAGTTATCATTATTCATTAAGTAAAGAAAACTGATAATTGTATAAACGTAAATCAGCTATACTGATTCATAAATAACTGATAATCAATCTATCTTTATTATCGTATAGAGCAAATAATATAACTTGAATATTACCTTTTTAGCCCTTTTGAAGTCTTAAAACAACAAATTTTCAGCTAAAAAGGATGCAATTATTAACATTTAAGGTTCTTCCGAAATATGGGTGATAATCTAAAAACTGTTATATTATAAGGCACACGGAGAGACGGAGGGACGGAGTTTTAAGCCATACATAGAGGTGCCGATGGCACAAAAGAGCGACGGAGATATAGCCTACTGATTCCTAATAACTTTTGGGATAAACACTTTGTGAATAAAATCTCTAATAACACTCGTAAACAACCTCCGTAGCTCCACGCACCGACGGTGCCTCCGTGACTACCATTACTTTATTTAAATAATCCTCCGTACCCTCCATTTCTCCGTGTGACATTTCGTCAGGAACCTAAAGCTTATCCGAATCATTATCACCCCAAATTACTAAAGACCTAAATTTAACCCCAATCGGTCATTAGACCACAATATGTATAATTTTTATTACTATGGTATTGTTTCCTAACATCTTTTTATTTTTCTTATCGGCATCTTATTAGTCTTTGTAACTTGAAGTAGCCCGCTACACCTGCGATACAAAGCCAAACAATCTGCTCGATAATTAAACAAAATATGTTTAGCCTCTAATAACCGATTTGGGTTCAAAAATCTACAGACAAGGATTTGAAAAAAATTATTACATAATTTAAAAGGAAACATCTATAAATAAGGATAAAACCATGCGTAAAAAAACAAGTTTGCAACCAACAGTAAATCAATTAGTTATAAAGTAGTAAAGTAAAAGGTGCTTAATTGGACTTCAAAAGGGCGTTAGTTAGACCTCAAAAGGGCATCTTTTGCAAGCCAATTAGGCGTCTTTTTAAAAGCCAAAAGAGCATGTATTAGTTTTTGAACCGCATGAAAAATAGTTTACAAACACCAACTAATAAGGGAATAAATAGTTTGTAGAAGAAAAATAAATATGCTAATGGATAGACCTAATTATTAATTTGACTGATATGCATTATAGCTTTAAATTAATCCCACTTTGAAAGACCATCTAATTTAAGATATTAATATTATACAAGTGTATAAGCCTTTATTCTATTTACAATCCATGTATTTGTAGAATAGAAAACAAAAAGATAGAGCCTGTCTCGACAAGCCCTATCTTCTTTAATTAACTTATAAAATGCGTCTAATTAAATCTATATTACTTAAATTACCCAAATAACAAATATATATATCAAATATCATTCTGAAGCTTGCACTTCATTAAACTAAACCTAACTTTAATTCATTAATCTAATAGGTCTATATTCCACAGAACAAAAAAACCAAACAATTCTTATTGTATTAGGTAAAAATACCAAGCGTTTATTATCATTTCTGATAGCGAAATTACTAAAAAATGCTGATGTCAACTATTTTTGAGGCTTGTCATTTATAAATATAAAGAAAACAGAGGTATATAAGTACTCATATATGACATAATGAACTCATTATCAATACCTTATATTTAAAGGTCATTACCCTATAATATAACCTTGTTATTCAAAGGAAATAAAGCAATATATACCCTATTTGCTCTTTTCTAAGGCGCAGACTTTATTTGTATTAAACTCAATTAATATACTTATAATTAACTGATAATCAAGATAATAATATTTTACACACTTGAAAGACTTGTAATTGGCTTTTTTTAACTTTACATTGTAGTATGAAAACCCTATTTTTGTCATCATAAAGTATAATCTCAAATACTCCTTTTATAAAAACTAAATCAAGTAATATGATGAAGAAAAAGTTATTTATTGCTCTGACACTTCTATTGTCTTGTACGATGGTGTCAAAGGCATCTTACGCTGATGACTGGAATATCCCGTCAGCTGATGCTAAGGGACGAGTGGGTGCTTTGATGCCTTACACACGTTATGACTCTGAAACAGCAAGGCTTGGAGGAGGTGCTACCTTAAAGACCTCTCCTACTTGGGACCGTAAGAACATAGCTTCACAGGCTTCTCGTCAGTCGTATGTTGACCTTCCTTCTAATGGTTCTTACGCTGAATGGACCATGAAGGGAGATGCTAATGGTGTGACATTACGCTTTACAATGCCTGATTCTCCTGACGGAATGGGATTGAATGGATCGCTGGATGTCTATGTAAATGATAAGAAGGTGCAGACAGTCAAACTGACATCTTATTATATGTATCAATACTTTTCTGGTGGTAATCCAACTGATAAAAGTGACGGTGGAACAGCTTGTTTTGCCTTTGATGAGACCCACTTCCTTCTGAATAAGGCACTCCGAGCAGGCGATAGAATCCGCATTCAGAGTTCTGGTGCTAATGGTTATAAATATGGAGTAGACTTCATTGAGACTGAGGTTGTGCCTGAAGAGATTGAATGTCCTGCTGGTGCGGTGAACGTTACAGATGCTAAATATCGCAAGTATGTCAAAGGAAAAGATTATCTCAAGGCTTTTGAAGAAGCTTTGAAGGATGCTGACGCAGGCTCAAAGGTGCTTTATATTCCTGCTGGAACATTTGAATTGAGCGGTATCTGGTACATTTTTGGATCCGACGTAAAGATTACTGGTGCTGGTATGTGGTATACCAACCTTAAGTTTACGAACCCTAATCCATTCGGAGGAGGTATCTCTGGCGGTAATGGCTCACACGGACCAGATGGCTACTGCAACAATGTTGAAATCTGTAACCTCTATCTTAACTCTAATTTGAGAAGTCGTCATAACCAACAAGCAGTGTATAAATGCTTCATGGATGTCTTTAAGGGCGGAAGTGTTATCCATCATGTATGGGAAGATCACTTTGAGTGTGGCTTCTGGATAGGCGATTACAACGGTAAAGTAGATTATAGCAATGGTGTGAAGATTATCAGCTGTCGTATCCGTAATAACTTCGCTGACGGTGTGAACTTCTGCCAAGGAACATCTAATGCAACGGTTTATAACTGTAGTGTTCGTAACAATGGAGATGACGGTTTGGCAATGTGGAACGATGAAACAATGGGTGCTGTGGACGAAAAGAACAACACCTTCGCTTATAATACCATTGAACTCATCTGGCGTGCAGGCGGTATTGCCATCTATGGTGGTGATGGTCATAAGATTTATAATAACTATATTGCTGATATGTTCATGGCTGCGGGTATTCATCTGAATGATGTATTCCCTGGTCCAAAATATAAGAATACACAAAAAATTAGCTTTGATAACAACATACTTGTGCGCTGTGGAACCAACGACGACAGCTGGCATGAGGACTTAGCTGCCATTGATATCAAAGGCAATGTACGCAATGTAGTCTTCAATAATACGAAGATTTATGACTCTCCTTTCGATGCTATCCGTGTTATGTCAGGCCCAACAGGCATTGAATTTAAGAACACAGAGATTCTTGGTGCTTCCCTTGCAGGACAGACAACAAAGTATTCTACATGGGAACACTCTACTGGTGCTATCCGTTTGGACGTTGATGGCGTGAAGTTTAGCAATGGTATTAAGATTGCAAACGTCAGCGAGGATAAGATTAAAAACAATCAGACATGGCCTGTATGGACTGATAATAACAAGTCACGTGCGGCAGCTATCGGTTATGAATACCTGAGTGACGCTACGTATAAGGTACCTGATTTCCCTGAAGCAGACACAAGTCAGCAGGGAGGTATTGTCAATCCGTTGGAAGGTATCAAGGGATATGATGTCGCTTTACGAGGTTTACGCTGGGAGAATGCCGAAGGTAATACTGTACTAAAGGAAGGAGACGATGTTACCTTTAAGTTTGCTCTTCAGAATGTAAGCAATGTTGACATTCCTGCTGGTGTAAATATCGGTGTGAAAATAATCGTTGATGGCGAGCAAAGTTACGTCACTGCAAGCTATAAGAATGGACTGAAAGCAAAGCAGACCGTTATCCTTACAACTCAATCAGCATGGAAAGCAACAGCCGGAGGACATACTGTAAAGGCTGAAGCTGACTATCGTAACAAACTTACTGATGAGTTAACAAGAGACAATAACAGCCGTGAGAAGAAGTTTAATGTAGCTGAAAAGGATAACAACGAAGACTTTACTCCTGTTACGGGAGGCTATGATCTCGTTGTTACAAAGGTTACTTTTGATAAGAAAAGCATCAATGCTGGCGATGAAGTACGCTTCTCTGCGACAATTGTTAATGCAGGTGATAAAGACGTACCAGCAGGTACAAAGCTCGGTGTACAGTTCCAGATTGATGGCAATACCAGTGTTATCACATGGAACGATAAGCACTATGGTGGTTTGAAGTCACATCAGAAGATTACGCTTTCAGCAACTGGCGGTACCAATGGAAAGAATACTTGGACGGCTACAAACGGTGTTCACACACTCACTGCATGGGTCAATGACACACACGACTATAGAGATGAGGTGAATGGAAGTGATGATGCTAATAAGAAGAGTATTGAACTGAAGATTCCATTGGGTGCTATCAGATTCTTCTCTGATGCTGAAATCAATTCTCCAGATGACCTGAATAACCTCAATCAAACTAATCGTATCGAGGGTTTGACAGGTAAGACTGTTGTGGATGAAGCCTACTATGACCTACAAGGAAATAAGGTTTCAATATCCAAGGAGAGTCTGAAACCAGGTCTTTATATCCATAAGGGAAAGAAAATCATCGTAAGATAATATCCAAGCTGCCTATGGGGAAGTATCTAATACATATTTTTCCCATAGGACATATAATGTATCGGCTGGACAGAAGTTCCAGTCGATATTTTTTATAGTTATTAATAAAAGATTTATTTTTGCAGATAGATTAGATGATTAAAAACATCTGATAATCAACAAACAATACCTCAGATGAATACGCTTATGAAGTTATATCTGTCATTATTTTTACTTGTTATTCCCTTATTCAGTATTGCAAATAATGAGAAATGGGAAGAACGACTAAATCAACTCGACCAAAGTTTGGAAAAAAAGAAGCTGTTTGAGCATGAAAAACTTGAAAAAATCAAACGATTAAAAGGCCGTTTGAAAACGATTCCAGCGAAAGACAGATTTGAAATAAACCGACAGTTATTTAAAGAATATTCATCTTATCAATACGATTCTGCCTACGTCTATGCTAATCATCTGCTTTCTGAAGCACGTAGACTGAAGAATCCTGACTATGAGGTTGAAGCACATTGCGACTTAGTATTCTGTCTACTGTCTGCTGGATTGTACACAGAAGCTTTCAACGAACTACATTCTATTCAAACGGAAGGGACTACTCCTAACGCAAGAAAGCTTATTACACCATGGCATCACGCCTTTACTATGACGTATCTGACTATACACGCACTGAACCCTATCAGAGTCAGTATGTCAAACAAGCAGGTATATATACTGATTCTTTGCTTCATTATCTCCCAGAAGGCTCTACGGAATGGCTCTATGCGATAGGAATGAAACAAATGAAGGAACGAAAATACGAGGCTTCTCTCGATACTTTCAAGCAGTTCTTACAAAGGAAAGGGGTGGATTTGCACCACAAGGCGATTGTTACATCTTGTATCGGATGGATTTATCTCTTTCTAAAAGAGAATGATCAGGCAATGGATTATCTTGCACAAGCAGCCATATATGACAACGAAGGAGTGGTCAGAGAGACTACTGCTCTTTGTACATTGGCAAATCTTCTCTATAAAGAAGGAGACATACAGCACGCTACGGAGTATGTAAGAGAGTCACTTGCAAATGCTAACTTCTATGGAGCAAGACAGCGTGTGATTGAGGTTAGCAGCGTATTACCTATCATTGAACAGGATAGATACAAGATAATGCAGGGACAACGCAATGCTATTGCTATGGCTGCAATAATCTTTATCCTCTTTGTTATTGGACTATTGATGGCAGGATGGTTTATCCGTAGACAAATGATAAAGCTGAAGAAGGCACAAGCACTTATCGCACAGCGAAATCAACAGTTGGAAGTTAAGAACGAACAGTTGGAGGAGGTGAATAAAATCAAGGATGAATACATTGGTAGGTCATTCTATATCAACTCAGAATACATCAATAAGGTAGAGAAACTTTATCGTTCTATTGACCGTAAGATTTCCATGCACAGATTTGAAGACTTGCGTTCTTCATTAAAAGAGAGTGAATTAGGAGAAGAAAGAAAGTCGATGTTTGTGGATTTTGATGAGACTTTTTTGAAGCTTTTCCCACATTTCATCGAGCGATACAACGAACTCTTTGACGAACCAGACCAGAAGCCTCTCGATAGGAAACAACTTACGACAGAGATGCGTATCTTTGCACTTATCCGATTGGGTATCACTGATTCTGAGCGTATTGCTACCTTCCTCAACTACTCTGTACACACCATTAACACCTATAAAACACGTGTAAAGAACCGTTCACGCATTGATAATGATAAGTTTGAACGCCATATTATGGAGATATAAAAAAGCCTTTCTAAGGTCCTAAAAATAAGTTCTATAGAGAGGAAAATGTCACTTCTAAGATTTCAAAGAATAATCTTTAGCAAATTATTTTCATCAAAATAATTCGATACAATACTTTGATTGTTACTATATAAATACGATAAATGAGGCTAATTATTGGCTCTTCCGTTAAATGTGTGGACGCTTTTCGTATTGCTTTAACGTAAGAGCCGAGGTTGCTCATTAAACAAAAAAATATGGCTAAGACAGTCAATATTCTATCCTATTATCATCCTCTTTCATTGAAAACCTTTTTCATTTTTAAGACTTCGAAAACTTGTAGATAAAAGTTTGAAAAAAATTATTACATAATTTCAAAGAAAATATCTATAAATAACGCCAAAAACACATATAAGAAGTAGGTATGCAATCAACAGAGAATCAAGTAGTTACTAAGTAGTAAAATAAAAGGTGCTTAATTGGACTTCAAAAGGGCGTTAGTAAGGGTCTTAAAGGGCACCTTTTGCAAGTCAATTGGGCGTCTTTTAGAAGCCAAAAAGAGCATGTGTTAGTTTTGAAACGCATGAAAATAGTTTACAAACTTCAACTAATGGGGGAATAAGTTGTTTGTAGAAGACAGATCGATATCGCAGCTAATTACGTTTATCATATAGTTTATCCCCCTTTATAAAACCATCTAAATGGGGGTAATTATTCCGTTTATGTGGATTAATCTCATTCTATTAACAATCTACGCATTTAATGGAAGAACCTAATTATTTGAATATATCGAATTGATTAGACGTTAATTACAATATATAAAACGAATTGCACGAATATCCATTGATTAGGAATATTCGTGCAATTATCGTAATTCGTTATCAGAACTATGTTATGGAAGTTTACCTTCTTTACCTC
>BNJU01004235.1_pt1 | contig 17900 bp, 28 predicted proteins | sample 8539281 | NCBI WGS metagenome assembly BNJU01 (sample SAMD00202456, study PRJDB9452) | human saliva metagenome | isolation source: human saliva | place: Japan
GGAGTCTAAATAAGACTATTTTTAATAAATTAAATCTTATTATATTAGCTTTTATTTTTCTTATAAAGCTTGAATTGACTCTATTTTCTCATTTTTGGTACTAATTTGGGAATTACTGAATACAAAACAACTCTCTCCTTTCTTATCTTTCTTCAGTAAACGAACCAAACAAATTTAACAGAACACAGTTTTTGAGATACACATAGAATTTTATTTAAAATAGAGTATAATAGAAATATAAGAATCTAAAAAAATTCAATATACAGTGTATTAGAAAGGAACTTAAAATGAGTAATTCTATTGTTGAACCTCAAAAATTCTGGCTTTATAAAAGAAGAGGAATAGAGTTTTTCGAACAACTTATTATCCTGGGTAATGGATTTTGATCTGTTGTGGATTAAAAATCATCTTATTTAGATTTTTAATTACATTTTTAAAAAGTTATAAAAACAATTATTGGTATAGAGTTTTTCAATTATTCTAATGGAGGCGAGAGCAATAAAAATAATACTTGGACTGATATAGAATCGAGAATTCTTATGGAACTTCAGAATCTAGAGTTTCTATTTCGGTTTAATTTATTCAAAAAAATATAAAGGAGGAAATTGAAAAATGATAAATCCATAGATGCTGATCTTGATCAAATAAAACTCAAGTATGATAATGACATACAGACATTAGTAAAAAGAAAACTGCTAGAGTGACTGATTTAGATAAAAATTAGATATCATCTCGAAAACAAATTTAGAATACGGATATTTAGATGGTGATTCCGTAATTGGAACTGCTTCTATTCTTATCATATATGCATTTGATTTTATTTCTTCTATTGAAAAAGTACATAAATTATTAAAAGGTGAACTTTTTAGCCTAGAATCTGATTTTAAAATTTTTAAAACAACAAATTGAATTAGCAATCGAAGAGTTTGATTTAGCATTTAATTCTGACTCTCAAACGGATTATAAACAACTAAAGCAATATTTTTGGACATCAAGATATTTGATTTGGATTCTTTTAAATGATTCTTTACCTGCCGCGACTCAATTTGATTATTATTTTTGATAACTCAGGTGACTGTTTGACTGTTCCACCTTCTTTTCGAACGATTTTTGGAAAACGCATGGTAATTTTTCAACTTTAGTACATGATCTCCATGAGAATTATATGATTCATAACTCTATTCTATCATTCAATTATACCAATCCTTTTCAAAAATTCTGTACGTATTAGAAATATTCATGGTGACTTAGATTCTGATAATTTGATTTTCGGTATTGACTATGACAAATTGAATAGTCATTTCAATGTACCACCTATCAAATTTTTCAAAAATCTTATCGTATTCTAGAAAACGATACAACTTCTTCTTTTGATATTACTCCTAGGATTGAGGTTATAAAATTTTATGGCCACGGATTAGGTTCTGCAGATTATGCGTATTTTCAGTCTATTTTTCGATACAGTAGATTTATATCATGGGACCACAAAATTAATTTTTCTGGTCTACATATAAAAGGAGCGGATAAAGATTTTCTTTACAAAGAACAAGTAAAGAAAGTTGTTAACTTAATCGAAGAATATGGTTCAACTTTTTACCAATAAAAATCATGGTCGCAATTTACTAACAAAATTACAGCTTGAAAATCGATTAATTATCAAAGAGATAAAATCTATTGAGAATCTATAAAGTCGCAAGTTGTTACTAAATTATAATATTAGCACCTATTGTGTATTAGGTGCTTTTTTTGTATCTATCCTTAAATAATCGACAATATTTGAAAAAGCTCATACAGTGAGCTTATTTTTTAGATTATTTCCCAATATCTTCTTTGCTTCTGTATCGTGTTTTTCAATATCTTTGTGGCGTAATCCTTGTCCCTGCTCTATCCCTTGAGTTGGGACTTTTAAATTAATTTTAAAGATCCCTTGTTTTCGATTACATCTAATTCGCGGGAACAATATTCACAAGGTTTTTCGTTACAATTAAATTCATTTCACCATCTAATTTGTTATCATCCCTAAATTTTTGCAAAATAACTTTCTTTCGCAACAACTAAACATACGGTTGAAATCCTTGGTAAGTTTTATAGCTTCAAATTGTTCATATGTAATATACCTTCTTTTATCTTGAAGATAATAGCGTACATCATTTGTAATTTTAGCTGGTATGTATTCATTCCCAAGCAATTTTTGAAATTTTTTTATGAAGTTTATTGTTTTTATCAAAATAATTAATAGCATAGTATTTAGTTGTAGCATCATATGCTACCGCATAACAGTTGAATTTTTTTATTTTTATTTATTCCTTTTGTATGTAATTCTTGGGCAAAAATTTTTCTCTATTGATGATTTTACCAAACTCATCTGATATTGCAGGCGTAACATATTTTAGTTGTGATTCTGAAATTGAAGATAATTCTTCTTGAAATTTTTTGATGCAACACATTAAATTCATCAATTTCTAAAGATGATGATCTACCCAGAGGAACACTTTCATTACCATACAACAATAATTTTAAAATAATAACCAAATGTTGAAATTTATTTATATTATTTGGACTATATTGAATGCTTGTAATTAAATAATTAGTGAAATCTGCAATATTTTTCATATAAATTACTATCGCTAGAAAAAGGTATTTGATATTGGACTACCTTATGCAGAAAAAGCACAACGGATAGATAAGCCCCCATCGGATTTATAACAATTATATTTGACGGAAGTCATATAATCCAATTGACGAGTATAGCGGCCAGAAATATCATGTTCTAGATAACGAGTATAGCGGTCGATTACTTTACTAAATTCTATTTTTAGTTCTTTAGCACATTCAATTAATTCTAAATAATAGAATCTTATAAAAGTTAACAATTTGTCGTATTTATCTCTATTTTTAGATATTATTTCCAACGATTTATTTTTATTTTGGACTTCTTCTCCAGTCGATAACTCATACACTGCTTGGGCGTAATAAAAATCAGATATGATATCTATAAATGATATACTATCGTCTTCAAGTCTATGTAAAAATTCTGTTAAATTAACATTGATAAAGTTATCCTTATACTTAAAATTAAAAACGTTTTTCAAGCGAAGACAATATATCTAATGGTAATTCAAGTTTTTCTATACATACTTTACTCCTACAAATATTATTTGATTAAACAGATTTTTACTACGAGAAGCTAGTGCTTAATTCTACTGGCTTTCATAATAATAATTAATATTATATAATGAAGTTTGTTATTTCAAAAAAATAAAAAAAGTCATTCATATCATATTAATCATTTTATAAAACAGTTTATAAAATTTCTACTATCTTACTTATCTTCTGTTGATTTAACTCCAAAATAGAAATAACAATCTCTTACATCTTTTGCGTTATCTTTATTCAATTTAAAGTAATTTTTCTGATTAATAGCCACTATACTTAAATTATCATCAACTAAAAATGTTAAAGATCTATTGTTGAATATTTTTGAAAATCGACTGACAAATAGTCCACTTGCAGTTTATTCTCGTAAAGTTCTTTTCCTACTTATAGACAATTTACTCCAAGATATGAATTTGTAGAATATCTTCAATTTGAATCAATCTATAACCGTCACTTGTCCTATCAGATATTTCTTTTGTCAATAAGTTTTAATTTCGTCAATTACAGTGATTTTTCGAGTCCTATGCCTGTGGGTTGTTTTCTTTTGAGATCGCTTTTTCCTTTTTCAATTCCTCGTAAAAGAGAATGTAAGCAGTCGCCGTATAAAGGAGAACTATAACATTCAGCAAGCCGTAAGTTAATCTGGCCAATAAATTCCAGCCGATGAAGCTCAGATTAAGCATAAAAATCTTTCCTTTATAGCCTTTCATTAGCTTCCGGCTTTGACGGATAGCATAGAAAAGCTCCCTGGTAACTCCCAGCCCTCAAGCTGGTCATAGAGAATGAACTCTGCTTGAGCATAAGCATAGTACTGAGGGATGGCAATACCTAAGCCAGTGAATATCAAGAGGGTTCCCAGTAACATACCAGGGGTGTATTGAAGAATCTGCTGGCCTGCAGCACTTTGAGCCAGTCACTACTGTATGGGCTGGGATTTTTCCGAAAATAGAGAGGTTTTTATAAGCATTAAAGATTGCTAGAAGACTCCCGCAGAACATAGGAATATTCCAAAGAAAAATCAGCAGCTGCTTGAGTAAAACCGTCTTGAAGACAGGTGTGAAAGTCTTGCTCGTAAAAAGATGTCCTATATCTGAAAAGTTGACATCATCCTTTGTCTTACGAAGAACCCTCATCATGGTATAGCTGGCAGAAAGCAGTAGCAAGGTCAAGATAAACTGAATGGTTGTCGGGAAAAGATTTTTGCTAATGAGAAGATAGATGGACTGGCTAAAAGTTAGGTTGGGAATGGAATCTCTTAGATTGTCATTGAGGGAAAGTAAGATGCTGAGGATACTGACAAGAGTTGGGGCCGCAAACAAAAGAAAAATCCCCCTCGTTTGACTGCGGACGGTACGAGCCTGAGCTCTGATGTTACTTAGATTCATAATTCCTCCATTTGGATTTGTCTGTTACATTATATCATACCCCGTGACAGATAGAGGTTTTTTTGGTAAAATCATACGGTATCTTGTGAGCTATTGTTGCTCATTATATAGAAGAAAAATCGCTGGGACTGTTTTTCCCAGCAGGAGGAAACATGTCAACATCACCGATTCAGTATCGTTTGATTAAAAAAGAAAAGCATACAGGTGCTCGTTTGGGGGAAATTATCACGCCTCACGGGACTTTTCCGACGCCTATGTTTATGCCGGTTGGGACCCAGGCGACGGTCAAGACCCAGTCACCAGAAGAGCTCAAGCAAATGGGTTCAGGTATCATCTTGTCCAATACTTATCACCTTTGGCTGCGGCCGGGCGATGAGCTGATTGCTCGTGCAGGTGGCTTGCACAAGTTCATGAACTGGGATCAGCCAATTCTGACGGATAGCGGTGGTTTTCAGGTCTATTCTCTAGCTGACAGCCGCAATATCACAGAAGAAGGAGTAACCTTTAAAAACCACCTCAATGGTTCCAAAATGTTCCTGTCACCAGAAAAGGCCATCTCCATCCAGAACAATCTGGGCAGTGACATTATGATGTCCTTTGATGAATGCCCGCAGTTCTACCAGCCCTATGATTATGTTAAGAAGTCTATTGAGCGGACTAGCCGTTGGGCAGAGCGTGGACTCAAGGCCCACAGCCGTCCACACGACCAAGGACTCTTTGGGATTGTTCAGGGTGCTGGATTTGAAGATTTGCGTCGTCAGTCTGCTCAAGACTTGGTCAGCATGGATTTTCCGGGCTACTCTATTGGAGGTCTGGCTGTTGGTGAGTCCCACGAAGAGATGAATGCTGTGCTGGACTTTACAACGCCTATGCTGCCTGAAAACAAGCCTCGCTATCTCATGGGAGTTGGAGCGCCAGATAGCTTGATTGATGGGGTTATCCGTGGTGTAGATATGTTTGACTGCGTACTGCCGACTCGGATTGCCCGAAACGGTACCTGTATGACTAGTGAAGGACGCTTAGTCGTTAAAAATGCTCAGTTTGAGGAAGATTTCACGCCGCTGGACCATGACTGCGACTGCTACACATGTAGCAACTACACGCGGGCCTATATCCGCCACTTGCTCAAAGCGGACGAAACCTTTGGCATCCGCCTGACCAGCTATCACAACCTCTACTTCTTGGTGAACCTTATGAAGAAGGTGCGCCAAGCCATCATGGATGACAACCTGCTGGAATTCCGTGAAGACTTTATTGAGCGCTACGGCTACAATAAATCCAGCCGAAATTTCTAAGAATCTCCATTTGAAAGGGGAAGCCATGTCTGATGAAGAGAAATTGCTGAAAAGATTGACAGCGTATCTGTCAGACGACCAAAAACATACCATACGTATATACGGTCATGGTGCTTCGGGCAAGTCAACTTTTGCTCGAAAACTCCAACTAATATTGGGTGAGGAACGAGCCAATCTGCTGAAACAGATCCTTATGTAATTACTAGGGAGTATCGAGATTTGCTCAGTTCCAAAGATTTTCCTCATCAAAAAGTCACAGCTTGCCTCCCAGCCGTTCATGAACTAAGCAGTCTGGAGCGAGATATTTGTGCCTTGCAGTCTGGTCTGGATATTCTGACCATTGGCACAGCTTGGTCGCCTAGCTTGCGTTTATCAGCCCGAAAGCCGATTTTAATAGTAGAAGGCATGTCGACTGCCTTTTTGTCTGAAAGTTTGTTTGATTTGTCGATTTGCTTTTACACGGATGATCAGACCGAGTTAGAACGACGCTTGGCAAGGGATGTGGCTGTGCGAGAGCGCAGGTCAGATTGGATAAAAGCAGACACATCTAGCTCGGCGAGAGCAATATAGGCACTTCTATCAGCCCTATCTAGTAGCTGCCGACCTTGTCATCTGCCAGTCGGACAACAGCATTCGCATCGAAAAGGACAGCCCCATACTATAAAATAAAGTAGCCAAGGGTAAATTTTCATTTTTTATCTCACTGATGTGCGTCAGTGGGATTTTGTATTTTCTGAATACAAACTCGAATAAATTGGTGAAAAAGTCTAAATTTTCTTCTAGATAGTGACTTACAAGACTTATAAATTGTTTAGAAAAACACTTTCATAAAAATTATCCTAAAAATCTTTAAAAATTACTCAAATCCCCTGCAATGACTGGTTCTTTGTGTTAAGATACTATGGTGCTGTAAAAATACAGCGTGTAGCTTTGATGCAAGAGGTTGCGACACGCTCGGTTGCATTGCCACGCAATCCCCTGTCGGTTTTCTTGTGGAGCTAGCCTATTATCTTAAATAGACGAAAAGGAGAAAAAGATGGCAAACAAAAAAATCCGCATCCGTTTGAAAGCTTACGAACATCGTACACTTGATACAGCGGCTGCAAAAATCGTAGAAACTGCTACTCGTACTGGTGCTGAAGTTGCGGGTCCAATCCACTCCAACTGAGCGCAGCCTCTACACAATCATTCGTGCGACTCACAAATACAAAGACTCTCGCGAACAATTTGAAATGCGTACTCATAAACGCTTGATCGATATCATCAACCCAACTCAAAAAACAGTTGACGCTTTGATGAAATTGGATCTTCCAAGTGGTGTGAACGTAGAGATTAAACTTTAATCTAAAGCTTGATCTAAACCAGAGCATGAAAAACGCTCGTTAAAAACTTTTTGAAAAAAATTATAGAAAAAGGAAACATTTTTCTCATGACAAAAAGGAATCTTAGGGAAAAAAAGTGGGAATGACTCAAATCTTCACTGAAGCTGGCGAATTAATCCCTGTAACTGTTGTTGAAGCAGCTCCAAACGTTGTTCTTCAAGTTAAAACAGTTGAGAACAGATGGTTACAACGCAGTTCAAGTTGGTTTTGATGACCTTCGTGACGTATTGAGCAACAAACCTGCCAAAGGCCATGTAGCGAAAGCTAACACAGCTCCTAAGCGCTTCATTCGTGAATTCAAAAACATTGAAGGCTTGGAAGTAGGAGCAGAAATCACTGTCGATACATTCGAAGCTGGTGATGTTGTTGATGTAACAGGAACTTCAAAAGGTAAAGGTTTCCAAGGTGTTATCAAACGCCACGGCCAATCTCGTGGTCCAATGGCTCACGGTTCACGTTACCACCGTCGTCCTGGTTCAATGGGACCAGTTGCGCCAAACCGCGTGTTCAAAAACAAACGCTTGGCTGGACGTATGGGTGGCAACCGTGTAACGATTCAAAAACCTTGAAATCGTACAGGTTGTTCCAGAGAAAAACGTTATCCTGATTAAAGGTAACGTACCAGGTGCTAGAAATCTCTTATCACTATCAAGTCAGCAGTTAAAAGCTGGTAAATAATAAAGAAAGGGAAATCAGTCACAATGGCAAACGTAAAATTGTTGACCAAACTGGTAAAAGAAGCTGGTGAAGTAGTTCTGAACGATGCGGTCTTTGGTATTGAACCAAATGAATCAGTTGTCTTTGATGTCATCATCAGCCAACGCGCTAGCCTTCGTCAAGGAACTCACGCTGTTAAAAACCGTTCTGCGGTATCAGGCGGCGGACGCAAACCATGGCGTCAAAAAGGAACTGGACGTGCTCGTCAAAGGTTCTATCCGCTCTCCACAATGGCGTGGTGGTGGTATCGTATTCGGTCCAACTCCTCGTTCATATGCTTACAAACTTCCACGTAAAGTTCGTAGATTGGCATTGAAATCAGTTTACTCTGAAAAAGTTGCTGAAAACAAATTCGTAGCTGTAGACAGCCTTTCATTTACAGCTCCAAAAACTGCTGAGTTTGCAAAAGTGCTTGCTGCACTGAGCATTGATACGAAAGTTCTTGTTATCCTTGAAGAAGGAAACGAATTCGCTGCACTTTCAGCTCGTAACCTTCCAAATGTGAAAGTTGCGACTGCAACAACTGCAAGCGTTCTGGACATCGTAAACAGCGATAAACTTCTGGTTACTCAGGCAGCTATCTCTAAAATTGAGGAGGTTCTTGCATAATGAATTTGTACGACGTAATCAAAAAACCTGTTATCACTGAAGGCTCAATGGCTCAGTACGAAGCAGGCAAATACGTATTTGAAGTGGACACTCGCGCTCACAAACTCTTGATCAAGCAAGCTATTGAAGCTGCTTTTGAAGGAGTTAAGGTTGCTAACGTTAACACTATCAATGTAAAACCAAAAAGCAAAAACGCGTTGGACGCTACACTGGTTTTACAAACAAAACTAAAAAGCTATCGTAACACTGACAGCTGATTCTAAAGCAATCGAGTTGTTTGGTGCAGAAGAAGAATAATCTAAGGAGGAAATATCGTGGGAATTCGTGTTTATAAACCAACAACAAACGGTCGCCGTAATATGACTTCTTTGGATTTCGCTGAAATCACTACCAGCACTCCAGAAAAAAATCTTTGCTTGTTTCTCTGAAAGAGCAAAGGCTGGTCGTAATAACAACGGTCGCATCACTGTTCGTCACCAAGGTGGCGGCCACTAAACGTCACTACCGTTTGATTGACTTCAAGCGTAACAAAGACGCTGTTGAAGCAGTTGTAAAAACAATCGAGTATGATCCAAAATCGTTCAGCAAACATCGCTTTGGTTCACTACACTGACGGTGTGAAAAGCATATCATCGCTCCTAAAGGTCTTGAAGTTGGTCAACGCATCGTTTCAGGCCCTGAAGCAGATATCAAAGTCAGGGAACGCTCTTCCGCGCTAACATCCCAGTTGGTACTTTGGTTCACAACATCGAGTTGAAAGCCAGGCCGCGGTGGAGAATTGGTTCGTGCTGCTGGAGCTTCTGCTCAAGTATTGGGCCAAGAAGGTAAAGTACACCCTTGTTCGTCTTCAATCAGGCGAAGTTCGTATGATTCTTGGTACTTGCCGTGCTACAGTTGGTGTTGTCGGAAACGAACAACATGGACTTGTGAACCTTGGTAAAGCAGGACGTAGCCGTTGGAAAGGTATCCGCCCAACAGTTCGTGGTTCTGTAATGAACCCTAACGATCACCCACACGGTGGTGGTGAAGGTAAAGCACCAGTTGGTCGTAAGCGCCATCTACTCCATGGGGCAAACCTGCTCTTGGACTTAAAAACTCGTAACAAAAAGCGAAATCTGACAAACTTATCGTTCGTCGTCGCAACGAGAAATAATTTAAAAACAATCTATCCGCCAGCTCGGTAGCGCTGCCTAGTCAGCGCAGGCCGCTGTGGTACTTATTTTAAAGGAGAAAATATAAAAATGGGACGCAGTCTTAAAAAGGACCTTTCGTCGATGAGCATCTGATGAAGAAAGTTGAAGCTCAAGCTAACGACGAAAAGAAAAAAAGTCATCAAAAACTTGGTCACGTCGTTCAACGATCTTCCCAAGTTTCATTGAGTTACTAATCGCAGTTTATGACGGACGTAAACACGTACCTGTTTACATCCAGGAAGACATGGTGGGTCACAAGCTTGGTGATTTGCCCAACTCGTACTTACAAAGGTCACGCTGCAGACGACAAGAAAAACACGTAGAAAAATAAGGAGAACATAAATGGCAGAAATTACTTCAGCTAAAGCAATGGCTCGTACAGTGCGTGTTTCACCTCGTAAATCTCGTCTGGTTCTTGACAATATTCGTGGTAAAAACGTCGCTGACGCAATCGCAATCTTGAAATTCACTCCAAACAAAGCTGCTGGCATTATCGAAAAAGTTTTGAACTCTGCAATCGCTAATGCTGAAAACAACTTTGGTTTTGGAAAAAAAGCTAAACATGGTAGTATCTGAAGCTTTCGCAAACGAAGGACCAACTATGAAACGTTTCCGTCCGCGCGCTAAAGGTTCAGCTTCACCAATCAACAAACGCACAGCCACATCACTGTGGTCGTTGCAGAAAAAAATAAGGAGGTAACATCGTGGGTCAAAAAGTACATCCAATTGGTATGCGTGTCGGCATCATCCGTGATTGGGATGCCAAATGGTATGCTGAAAAAGAATACGCGGATTACCTTCATGAAGATCTTGCAATCCGTAAATTCGTTCAAAAAGAATTGGCTGACGCAGCGATTTCAACTATTGAAATTGAACGCGCAGTAAACAAAAGTTAAACGTTTCTCTTCACACTGCTAAACCAGGTATGGTTATCGGTAAAGGTGGAGCAAACGTTGATGCACTCCGTGCAAAACTCTAACAAATTGACTGGAAAACAAGTCCACATCAACATCATCGAAATCAAAGCGTCCTGACTTGGATGCTCACCTTGTTGGTGAAGGAATTGCTCGCCAATTGGAGCAACGTGTTGCTTTCCGTCGTGCTCAAAAACAAGCTATCCAACGTGCAATGCGTGCTGGAGCTAAAGGGAATCAAAACTCAAGTATCAGGTCGTTTTGAACGGTGCAGATATTGCCCGCAGCGAAGGATACTCTGAGGAACTGTTCCACTTCACACTCTTCGTGCGGATATCGATTACGCTTGGGAAGAAGCAGATACTACTTACGGTAAACTTGGTGTTAAAGTATGGATCTACCGTGGTGAAGTTCTTCCAGCTCGTAAAAACACTAAAGGAGGTAAATAACCAATGTTAGTACCTAAACGTGTTAAACACCGTCGCGAATTCCGTGGTAAAAATGCGCGGTGAAGCAAAAAGGTGGAAAAGAAGTAGCATTTCGGTGAATACGGTCTTCAAGCTACAACTAGCCACTGGATCACTAAACCGTCAAATCGAAGCTGCTCGTATCGCCATGACTCGTTACATGAAACGTGGTGGTAAAGTTTGGATTAAAGATCTTTCCCACAAATCATACACTGCTAAAAGCTATCGGGTGTACGTATGGGATCTGGTAAAGGGGCTCCCTGAAGGTTGGGTAGCACCAGTTAAACGTGGTAAAGTGATGTTTCGAAATCGCTGGCGTATCTGAAGAGATCGCTCGTGAAGCACTTCGTCTTGCTAGCCACAAATTGCCAGTTAAAATGTAAATTTCGTGAAAACGTGAAGCAGAATAAGGAGAGGTCATGAAACTTACAGAAGTAAAAAGAATTTGTTAAAGAACTTCGTGGTCTTTCTCAAGAAGAACTCGCGAAGCGTGAAAATGAATTGAAGAAAGAATTGTTTTGAACTTCGTTTCCAAGCAGCTGCTGGTCAATTGGAACAAACTGGACGTTTGAAAGAAGTGAAAAACAAATCGCTCGTATCAAAACTGTTCAATCAGAAGCTAAATAATAGACTAGGGAAGGAGAATTTCAATGGAACGCAATAATCGTAAAGTTCTTGTTGGACGCGTTGTGTCTGACAAAATGGACAAAAACAATCACAGTTGTAGTTGAAACTAAAACGTAACCACCCAGTCTATGGTAAACGTATCAACTATTCTAAAAAAAATACAAAGCTCATGATGAAAACAATGTTGCCAAAGAAGGCGATATCGTTCGTATCATGGAAACTCGTCCGCTTTCAGCTACAAAACGCTTCCGTCTTGTAGAAGTTGTTGAAGAAGCGGTCATCATCTAATCAAACCTGAAAGGAGAAAAACTGTAAATGATTCAAACAGAAACTCGTTTGAAAGTCGCTGACAACAGCGGTGCTCGCGAAATCTTGACAATCAAAGTTCTTGGTGGTTCAGGACGTAAATTTCGCGAAACATCGGTGATGTAATCGTTGCATCTGTAAAACAAGCTACTCCTGGTGGTGCGGTTAAAAAAGGTGACGTTGTAAAAGCTGTTATCGTTCGTACTAAATCAGGTGCTCGTCGTAAAGATGGTTCATACATCAAGTTCGACGAAAATGCTGCAGTGATCATCCGTGACGACAAAACTCCTCGCGGAACTCGTATCTTTGGCCCAGTTGCTCGTGAATTGCGTGACGGTGGCTTTCATGAAGATCGTATCACTTGCTCCAGAAGTACTTTAATCAATAAAAAACAAACACAGTCCCCTGGCTAAGCTCAGGGTGCCCCATCAGGGCGTAAGAATAAAAGGAGAATAAAAATGTTTGTAAAAAAAGGCGACAAAGTTCGCGTAATCGCTGGTAAAGACAAAGGGTGTTGAAGCTGTTGTTCTTACTGCTCTTCCAAAAAGTAAACAAAGTTGTTGTTGAAGGTGTAAACATCGTTAAGAAACACCAACGTCCAAATAACGAAAACCCTCAAGGTGCTATCGTCGAAAAAGAAGCTCCAATCCATGCTTCAAACGTTCAAGTTTTTGGACAAAAAACGGTGTTGCTGGACGTGTTGGCTACAAATTTGTAGACGGCAAAAAGTTCGTTACAACAAAAAAATCAGGCGAAGTGCTTGACTAATCACGAAGGAAAGGAGAAGTATAATGGCAAATCGTTTAAAAGAAAAAAATATCTTAATGAAGTAGTTCCATGCTTTGACTGAACAGTTCAACTACTCATCAGTTATGGCTGTGCCAAAAAGTTGATAAAATCGTTTTGAACATGGGTGTCGGTGACGCTGTATCAAACGCTAAAAACCTTGAAAAAAAGCTGCTGAAGAATTGGCTCTTTGATCTCAGGTCAAAAACCACTTATCACTAAAAGCTAAAAAAATCAATCGCCGGCTTCCGTCTTCGTGAAGGTGTTGCGATCGGTGCAAAAAGTAACCCTTCGTGGTGAACGTATGTACGAATTCTTGGATAAATTGGTTTCAGTTTCACTTCCACGTGTACGTGACTTCCATGGTGTTCCAACAAAATCATTTGATGGACGCGGAAACTACACACTTGGTGTGAAAGAACAATTGATCTTCCCAGAAATCAACTTTGATGATGTTGATAAAACTCGTGGTCTTTGGATATCGTTATCGTAACTACTGCGAACACTGACGAAGAGTCACGTGCATTGCTTACAGGCCTTGGAATGCCGTTTTGCAAAATAATATAGGAGGTAAAACTAATGGCTAAAAAAATCTATGATTGCTAAGAACAAACGCCCAGCGAAGTTCTCTACTCAAGCTTATACTCGTTGTGAAAAATGTGGTCGTCCACATTCAGTTTACCGCAAGTTTAAACTTTGCCGTGTTTGCTTCCGTGAATTAGCATACAAAGGACAAATCCCAGGTGTAACAAAAGCATCTTGGTAATTTCAGATATCAAAGAGCGTAACAACTCCCAGCGAAAAATAGGAAACTTTGATGCAGGAGCTATGTTTCCAAGACAAAGTTTATCTTTTTTACTTGCCCAGGTTCAGTAGACTCGATGTTCAAAATAAGACAATTTCTCTTTGGACATGTGCATCAAATACTATTTCTGAGCCCTAGCTCAATCATTAACTAGCAAGTGCAACTTGCAAACTACTAGTAAGAGGAGAAATTAAAATGGTTATGACTGACCCAATCGCAGACTTCCTTACACGTATTCGTAACGCTAACCAAGCAAAACACGAAGTACTTGAAGTACCTGCATCAAACATCAAAAAAGGGATTGCTGAAATCCTTAAACGCGAAGGTTTTGTAAAAAACGTTGAATTCATCGAAGATGACAAACAAGGCATCATCCGTGTATTCTTGAAATACGGACAAAACGGTGAAAAAGTTATCACAAACTTGAAACGTGTATCTAAACCAGGTTTGCGTGTTTACAAAAAACGTGAAGATCTTCCAAAAGTTCTTAACGGACTTGGAATTGCTATCCTTTCAACTTCTGAAGGTTTGCTTACTGATAAAGAAGCACGCCAAAAGAATGTTGGTGGAGAAGTTATCGCTTACGTTTGGTAATATTTAGCTCCCAATTTCGTTGTGACTCTTCGTTATTGTCTCTTGCCTAACCCAAAGTTATGTCTGCGAGACAATGCCTCGATTCACTTTAGAAATTGAGACCTAAACATTAACTTTTAAATCAAAAAATGATTTAAACCCCGTGAAAACTGGCCCTGCAAAAGGCCTGACAATTTAACAGGAGAATAAAAAAACATGTCACGTATTGGTAATAAAGTTATCGTGTTGCCTGCTGGTGTTGAAATCACTAACAATGACAACGTTGTAACTGTAAAAAGGACCTAAAGGAGAACTTACTCGTGAGTTCTCAAAAAGATATTGAAATCCGTGTGGAAGGTACTGAAGTAACTCTTCACCGTCCAAACGATTCAAAAAGAAATGAAAAACAATCCACGGAACTACTCGTGCCCTTTTTGAACAACATGGTTATTGGTGTATCAGAAGGATTCAAGAAAGAACTTGAAATGCGTGGGGTTGGTTACCGTGCACAACTTCAAGGATCAAAAACTTGTTTTGGCTGTTGGTAAATCACATCCCAGACGAAGTTGAAGCTCCAGAAGGAATTACTTTTGAACTTCCAAACCCAACAACAATCGTTGTTAGCGGAATTTCAAAAAGAAGTAGTTGGTCAAACAGCTGCTTACGTACGTAGCCTTCGTTCACCAGAACCTTACAAAGGTAAAGGGTATCCGTTACGTTGGTGAATTCGTTCGCCGTAAAGAAGGTAAAACAGGTAAATAATGTTGATTTGGTTGATTTTTTCAACCAACCTTCATCTTACCAACTCAGTGCTTAGCACATGATTTTAAAAATTAAGAGGTGAAAATTGTGATTTCGAAACCAGATAAAAAAACAAAATCCGTCAAAAACGCCACCGTCGCGTTCGCGGAAAAACTCTCTGGAACTGCTGATCGCCCACGTTTGAACGTATTCCGTTCTAATACAGGCATCTACGCTCAAGTGATTGATGACGTAGCGGGTGTAACGCTCGCAAGCGCTTCAACTCTTGACAAAAGAAGTTTCAAAAGGAACTAAAACTGAACAAGCCGTTGTTGTCGGCAAACTTGTTGCTGAACGTGCAGTTGCTAAAGGTATTTCTGAAGTGGTGTTCGACCGCGGTGGATATCTATATCACGGACGTGTTAAAAGCTTTGGCTGATGCAGCTCGTGAAAACGGATTGAAATTCTAATAGGAGGACACTAGAAAATGGCATTTAAAAGACAATGCAGTTGAACTTGAAGAACGCGTAGTTGCCATCAACCGTGTTACAAAAAGTTGTTAAAGGTGGACGTCGTCTTCGTTTTGCAGCTCTTGTAGTTGTTGGTGACCGTAACGGTCGTGTTGGATTTGGTACTGGTAAAAGCTCAAGAAGTTCCAGAAGCAATCCGTAAAGCAGTTGAAGATGCTAAGAAAAAAAACTTGATCGAAGTTCCTATGGTTGGAACAACAATTCCTCACGAAGTAACTTTCAGTATTTGGTGGAGCTCGAGTATTGTTGAAACCAGCTATCGAAGGGGTCTGGAGTTGCTGCTGGTGGTGCAGTTCGTGCCGTTGTCGAATTGGCAGGTGTGCAGATGTTACATCTAAATCACTTGGATCAAACACTCCAATCAACATCGTTCGTGCAACTGTTGAAGGTTTGAAACAATTGAAAACGCGCTGAAGAAGTTGCTGCCCTTCGTGGTATTTCAGTTTCTGACTTGGCTTAAGAAAGGGAGATTCAAATGGCTCAAATTAAAAATTACTTTGACTAAGTCTCCAATCGGACGCATCCCGTCACAACGTAAAACTGTTGTAGCACTTGGACTTGGCAAATTGAACAGCTCTGTTATTAAAGAAGATAATCCCAGCGGTACGTGGTATGATCACTGCAGTATCTCACTTGGTAACAGTTGAAGAAGTAAAATAATCTATTTTAAAAATGAAAACTAAAAGTTTTTCAGGGGTATGAGAGTTTTCTCATCCCCTAAAACTAAATATATGTATAGGCGAGTTTGTAGTTAGAGACACCTTTTCTCTGATTACGAGCGTTAGCAATTTTACAAAAGAGGAGAAAATAATAATGAAACTTCATGAATTACAACCTGCTGCAGGTTCACGTAAAAGTCCGCAACCGTGTTGGTCGTGGTACTTCATCTGGTAATGGTAAAACTTCTGGCCGTGGTCAAAAAGGTCAAAAAGCTCGTAGCGGTGGCGGTGTACGTCTTGGTTTTGAAGGTGGACAAACTCCATTGTTCCGTCGTCTTCCAAAACGTGGATTTACAAACATCAACGCTAAAGAATATGCGATTGTGAACCTTGATCAATTGAACGTCTTTGAAGATGGTGCTGAAGTAACTCCAGTTGTACTTGTCGAAGCAGGAATTGTAAAAGCTGAAAAATCAGGTATCAAAATTCTTGGTAACGGAGAATTGACTAAGAAGTTGACTGTTAAAGCAGCTAAATTCTCTAAATCAGCTGAAGAAGCTATCACTGCTAAAGGTGGTTCAGTTGAAGTCATCTAAGAGGGGTGACCTATGTTTTTTCAAATTATTAAAAGACGCACTTAAAATCAAAACAAGTACGGTCTAAGATTTTGTTCACAATTTTTCATCATCTTAGTTTTTCCGTATCGGTACAACCATAACAGTTCCAGGGGATTAATGCCAAAGCCTTGAAGCAATTTGAATGATTTACCTTTCTTAAATATGCTTGAGCTTTGGTCTCTGGTAATGCCATGCATAACTTCTCTGTCTTTTGCACTCGGGTTAGTCCCTTACATCACAGCTTCGATCGTGGTTCAGCTCTGCAAATGGACTTTGCTTCCGAAATTTGTAAGAGTGGGGCAAGCAAAGGGAAAGTAGGACGGAGAAAGCTGAATCAAGCGACTCGCTATATCGCCCTAGTATTTGGCCTTTGTGCAGTCAATCAGGGATTACCGCTGGTTTTGATACTCTCTCAAGAACTAATCTAGTTTGCCAATCTAATGTGCAGACCTATCGCTTTTGATTGCGTCTTCTCACAACAGGTTCAGATGATTGTAACTTGGCTGGGAGAGCAGATTACAGACAAGGGTTATGGTAAATGGTGTTTCCATGATTATCTTTGCTGGTATCGTTTCTGCTATTCCTGATATGATTAAAGGTATCTATGAAGATTACTTTGTCAATATCCCTGAGTGAACGTTTGACTTCATCTTTCATTTTTGTTAGGAATTTCTGATTGTTGCAGTCCTGGTGATTATCTATTTCACAACCTTTGTGCAACAGGCTGAATATAAATTCCAGTTCAGTATACGAAAGTAGCTAAGGGTAGCCCTTCTAGCTCCTATCTGCCACTGAAAGTCAATCCGGCTGGGGTTATTCAGTAATCTTTGCCAGCTCGATTACAGCTGCACCGGCAGCGATTTTCCAAGTTGTCAGTGCCTATGGGCTATGACGCGAGATTGGTTAAGACAGCTCAGTCACTTTTGGCAGCAACGACCATTAGTGGTATGTTCATGTACGCCTCCTGATTGTCCTGCTTTTACCTTCTTCTATACTGTACAGATTAATCCAGAAGACAGCAGAAAAATCTGCAAAAGAGCGGAGCCTGCATTCCAGGTGTTCGTCAGGGTAAAGGAACAGAAGACTACATGTCTAAGCTGCTTGCGTCGTTTGGCAACAGTAGGCAATACGTAACTTA
>BNJU01003888.1_pt1 | contig 17876 bp, 16 predicted proteins | sample 8539281 | NCBI WGS metagenome assembly BNJU01 (sample SAMD00202456, study PRJDB9452) | human saliva metagenome | isolation source: human saliva | place: Japan
TAGTTACGTATTACATAAAGTACGAAATTATACAAGGAATTTCTGGGTATATATCAAATACCTACTAGGAGTTAGAAAAGAGAAATGCATTATATAAAGATTGCGCACTGAGAGTTGGAGTGAAGCTAGCAGTCAAAAGTCATTCTCCTTGGCAACGCCTCGCTACTCAGCAGAGTGAGGCTTGTGGAACCATGAATCTGATTTTGATGCGTGCGCATCTAATTTTGGAAAGCGCTACTATGCGAGCCGTTTCCTCTTTCTGCTCTTTGATTCCTACTGAGAAGTGGTTGAGTCACTTTTCTCCTCTTATTGAGAAGGAGGTTGGTTTCAATGTTGTAGAGCGACCTGTATCGTCATTATAGACGAGCTGAGTAGTATCTTACGCAAGATGTTTTGCTCTAGTTGTTGCTTTGGCAAAATCTCCAGAGGCTCTGTATTCTCAATCCATTATCAGTCTTCGATTCTTGAATCGTTTATATGATTTTGCGAAGAAGTGGGTTCCTCCGGAAAACATTGCTGGATGCAATCTAGCACGAAGACAAAAAGCTATACGAGTTGCATCCCTGTCAGGTAGTTATTGTTCTGATTTTTGGTACTTCGTCCTCCAAATATTGATTTCGCTTTTGATAAGTGTTTTGAAAAAGCTTATCCAGTGACAGGATCTGATTGAATTGTTTGTACTCGACAAAGAACCGCGCATGATAAAGGCTAGTAAAACGACTACGCAAGGATAAGCGTAGCCGTAACCGCAATAACACACGATCTCACTGTGGAGATGTGGATTCATTCCATAAACCATTGCGCTCAAGCTTATGAACTACTGAGTTAAAAGAACTGCTTCCGTCTTTCGGAAGTGGTTTATGTTTGAGCTACTATTTATTACATTCTCAGAAAATTCAAAATTTCTCCGAAATGTACTATTCATTCGCCATATGAAAACGATGGAATCTGTTTTGAATTAAGTAAATCTAATTTTTGTTAACCTATCAGACGGTGCAAAACTAAATCAAAATTTAATAATAACTTTTCGAAAGTATACCAAAAGTGCTCCTAACTTTGTCAATATTAGAGTGAGACGTTTTTGAAAAGATAAAATATCTTTCAAATTCTATTATATCACATATTCAAATAGATAAGATCTTTTGTATGAATAATTTATTAATTTTAAAATCTTTATATTTTTGTCATATACTTTATGATATTGAAACATTCTTGTACAAAAATAGTGTATGGATAGTCTCGTTTAAAAATCATCTACACCAAATATTTACGTCATAGTAAACTTAACCTTATCTTTAATTCTCCCAACCCCTAAAAAAACTCATCATTAGTTTCAATCTCCAAAATCTCAATCAAGGCTTCTAGTATCTGTTAGGTGGAAAGCTCGTATCTAAACGTTGTTTTCATCAGATTCAGTGGTGAAGATTAAGACGAGCAGTTTCAGCCAGATAGTTCTCCTTTCCACAATTATTATATGTCTGCCACCACCAGAAATTAAACCGTATTCTTTCAATCTTGAAATGTCACTTTTTGATACCATATTTGGTGAATAACCAGAAAATCGGCGTGAGAAATCAGGTAATGATCCAAATTCACCCGAAAGCTCATCGAAAGATTCATCATAAAGTAAATGGTGCTATTTTTGAACAGTTGAGTTTTCTTCTGAAAAACGGTTTAAGTCTTGAATAATCCGCTTGAATAACCGTTAGCTCGTGACGCAAGCTCTTCTAATGGTCTTGATACAACTTCTTTCTTGACTAAAGTCTGCATCAATATACCTGGTTGTTTGTTGTGCTGGCAAGCTAATACAAAAATAAACACTCCACCAGAAAAAGATAAGGTCGGTCTTGGTGGTTTAGTTTAAAGACTTCAAACCCAATAAAATTGACTTTGGCAGATTTTATGATTCTTCATTAGTTCAAAAATCTTCTAACGTGTCAGCCAACAAAAACTTATTTTCTTTATAATTGGTGCTTAATCACCAGCTGAAAGATGTAGCTGGAAGCCTTTTTTGTTATTTCATCTTGGACGATCCTGCAAAGGGTTCGTCCTTATTTTGTCCTGTAATAATTTATTGAAACTTGTATCCGCTAGATAAGCCAAAGAGTTCGATGTAAGACGAGCGACAGTCTCACGCTAACTTTCTTTCTATCAGACCAAGTCGTTTTATTGGCGTGTTTTAAAATAATAGAAAATAGAATATCCATCAAGCACTCAAAGACTGGCAAAGATTTTAGCACAATTATTGGCAACAAATCACGCTTGGACTTTTCATAATAAAGCCATAAGTTAGCTAATTTAAAACAATTATACAAAATCAAAGGAGAAACTCATGAATCATATTAAAAATCAACTAAAGAAACAACTTGCTCCAAATCCCCTATCAGTTAGCAAGTAGCTAAAACAGTTTAATCATAAGATGGTAATCACCTGCTGGCTTTCGAGCCTTAGCTTCGATATTTTATAAAAAGGGCAATCTTGCTCTAATCAGCTGAATTATTAAAAACAATCCCGAGCTACAAGCTTACACAGATTATGTTATTCAAGCGTTACTCATTACACTACTGAAAAATTAAAATAGAGTATTATGATGAATATCTTTCTTATTCTTTCCATTATTATAACTTCATTTACTTCTTGATTTGGGATTTCGAACAAGAAGACGAAACAGCATCAGAAGTTAAGTTCTGGCAGAATTCTCAGCGACGCCAAGAAAATCAAGAAGTCCAATTTAATCGCCCAAAAGAATTGTTTAAACGACAAAAGCCTTGATTGAGCTAGACAAAGGAAAAAATATGTTCAAATATACTACTGTTTCATTGCTCAAAATTCATTCCAATCGCTCTAAAACTGAATACATGAAATTTAACTTTTCACCAATTTTCTGTATAAATGGAGGCAGAAAGGAGACCAGCCATGAAACAACATATATTCTGGATTTGTTGTTTGTGCTTGGCTCTATCAACTGGGCGGTTAAACTAATGGAAGTTTGGGTCTTATTTATAGGACTACCCTCATTTTCCTTGGCTGGCTTGCCTTTCGGATTATTAAATCTAAAGAATGGAGGTAAAACAAAAGAAAATTTGAAGCCTTGTCTTGAGCGAGGATTACAAACGTCCTTTTTGAAGAAGATGTGAAATTTAATTGGTCAACTGGTCGGGCTAAGTCGGCGCAAAGCATTATTTTGAAATTCGATTATTTAAGAATCGCGTGCGCTATCTGGGAACAGAAGAACAGGACAAGCGACATATCACTAGCAATTCAATCGCACTGAACTATTCAGTTTTCAAGAGTCTAAACGCGAAAACTTGGTTGCGCGGTTAGTGAATATCAAAGAATCTCACTATGCTTTAAAACGGATTCTGTAGAAATATGACATGTTCAAGCCTTACAATTCAAAAATACTTCAGCCAGACGAAACAGTAGTTGTTCAGTTGGTCATTGGCAAGTTCACCACCCGTCCACAACCAAAAGATTTGCCGAATTTATCCGCTAAATGGTATCAAGTAATTACAAATAATATCGTCCTATCGCAATCTTTGGTTGGTTTTTAAACCACTTGTCGTCTCATTATTTTTGTCGCCACTGCCTTTACACCAACTGAAAAATTCACCATTTTTAACATGAATGTATGCAATATTTTTCCTTATCATAAATTCTCAAAATCAACGATATTATTTTAAAAATGCAGCAGAAATAGTATTATTCGAAAATATTTATTTCCCGTAAGTCCGTTCCAGAAAGCCCAACAAACTTGTTAGCATCATCACTTGAGGCCGCCAGCTTAGAAAAATCAAGATGAAACTTTTTGAGTTAGATTTATAGATTCTGTAGGGTTTTTTCGAAATTTAAAATCAACCAATCAAGCTTTCCACCATTGTTAAAACTTCACTATCGCCTTTTTGTTATCATTAGAAATCTTTGAAACCTTTTAAATTATCTGCTGATTTTATAAAAATTATCTTTTTCCAGATGTTTCTGAAGTTTGATTATTTCGTTCGAAAAATGTTTAAGTTAAAATTTAGTTTTTGATATTTTTGGCTCTCGATCCGAAAATATCGATTAGCCAAAATACAGCCTCACTGCTTTGAATCTTCTGATATGGCGAAAAATCTTTTTCTTATCAGGAGCTACAAAAAGCATTTTTAAATTCGGAATATTCAAAAACTTTTTCTGTTATCTTTTTAGGAACTAAGCGCGCATAGTTTAACCACAAAAATTTCACCAGCCCTAACTTCTGTTTGGCGCCACCAAGTTTGATAACCTTCTTTCCAGATTGAAAATTCGTGCCTTCCAGGTGTGGCTAAATTTTTTGTCGGCGTACCCTCTGGTAAAGGGCTTTTATCTATTTCTGAAATTGAATTGGGATCGAAGAGTTAAACTGAGACCAAACCAGTTCTCTGAACTTCAAATTTTTCATCGAGGCGCCATCCTTTGAGTTAAAAATCAAAACAGAGACAACACCCTAAAACCGTAGCCGTCATTATAAAAATTTTTAAAGAAAACTGTTGTATTTTTCTTTTTCTTCGAGATATTTTCATACTATTCGTAATTATAGCATATTTTAACCGTTATTGGCAAATTATTATTTTTCATAAGCACTTGCTAAAGATTTTTATGGTAGCTAAAATGGAAGTATGGAATACATAATTAAAGATATCAAAGGACGACAAATTTTAGACTCCCGCGGCAATCCAACAGTTGAAGCGGATGTAATTTTAGAAAGCGGCGCTTTTGGCCGTGCAGCAGTTCCAAGCGGTGCATCAACAGGATCAGGTGAAGCTCTTGAACTTCGCGACGGCGACAAAGCTTTTTGGCGGAAAAATCAGTTTATAAAGGCTGTTTCTGCTGTTAATAATCAGATTCGAGAAGCCTTGATCGATAAAAATGCCGAGGATCAAGAAACTATCGATAAAAATTATGATCGATCTTGACGGAACTGAAAATAAAAGCTGGCCTAGGTGCAAATGCAATCCTTTTTCAGTATCTCTTGCAACAGCAAAAGCTGTAGCGAACGCAAAAGGCGTTGAACTTTGGCAATATATCGCTGAAAAAACTAACTCAACTCCAAGCCTTCCACTTCCAATGATGAATGTCATGAATGGTGGTGCACACGCTGGATGGGCAACTGATATTCAGGAATATATGATTATGCTGTTGCGCTAAAGATATTTTCGAAGCTATCCAAATGGGTGCCGAAACTTCTCCATGCCTTAGCAAAAAGTTCTTAAATCAAAAACTACCCAACAACTGTTGGTGATGAAGGTGGATATGCACCAAGAGTTCAAAATGGAAATGAAGAGCCTCTACAATTAATTTCTCAAGTTATCAAAGACGCTGGTTATGAACCAGGGAAAAGATATCGCTTTCGCATCAGACCCAGCTTCAAGTGAATTCTATGAGGGACGGAAAATATGATTTGAAAGCCAACAATGCAGTTCTTTCTAGTGAAGAAATGATCGAATTCTATGAAGATTTGACTTCAAAAATATCCTTTTGTTTCAATCGAAGACGGACTTGCTGAAAACGACATGGGATGGCTGGAAAGTTCTTTACAGAACGTCTTGGCAAAATCCAACTTGTTGGTGACGATTTGATGGTTAGCAAATTCAAAACTTCTCCAAAAATCAATCGATTTAAATGTAGTGAATGCTATTCTTATTAAACCAAACCAAAATTGGTTCTCTAATGAAACTATTACTGCCGTAAAATTGGCTCAAAAATAATAGCTAACACTGTAATGAGTCACCGCTCAGGGCGAAACAGAAGATGTAACAATCGCGCTCATTTGGCTGTCGGTTTTAGGATGTGGACAAATTAAAAACTGGATCCCTTTCACGAACTGATCGTGTGCAAAATACAATGAATTAATGCGAATCGCTGAAGCGCATCCAGAACTACAACTTTGCGCAACCTTTTGAAAAATAGCATACTATAATGTAAATAAAAAATCTCCAAACTCGGCTGACCTGACACCTAGCAGTTTAGCTACTTGTTAATTATTAGCGAGCCAAATCGTTTGGCTCGCTTTCTTTATCTAGTTTTCCCGATGAAATGTAATAAAATGTCAATTTGATAATACGATTGCGTTTCGTGCCAGTTGGTTTATGAATCACAATCTTGTCAATCAGTTCATTCACTATTTCAACGGTCAATTTTGGAAGCTCTGTATATTTTGAAATTCTCGTCATAAACTTGGAGATATTCAAGCTATCTTCTTGTTGTTTAGTGAGTTTTTCTGTTAAGTCAGAAATGGAAATTTGAAGTTGTTTCGTTCTTCTTCATAGCTCTGACTTAGCTTCACAAAGCGTTCATCTGAAATTTTACCAAGTAGATTATCTTCATAAAAGCTTCTGAATGATGCTATCAATCTCTTGAGAGCGGTGTTCATCCTTTTGAAGTTGCAGTTGCTGACGTTTGTTATCCTTACTGAATTGAGCTTGGCTTTTGCTGTTCCAACTTTTTCAAAAAGGCTTGGTTGAAGTGGGCTCTGAATGGTTTGGCGAGCTTGTCACTTATAATCTCAATCAGGGCGGATTTTTGAATATATGTGGATTTTCGCAACCATCAATCGGCTTTACGGTAACCAGAACACTTGTAATGGTCATGATTGAGTCCTGTTTTACTCTTGAATGGGCAAAAATAATGCTTTCGTCCACAAGTTCCACAAAAAGACCAACCCTGCAAACAAATTCTCATGACCAGCCCGATTTTTATATCGTTGATTAGACCGCTTATGACTCCTCATCTTCTGAACAATATCGAACGTTTCTTGGTCAATTATCGCTTCTTGAGTATTTTTGAAAACCAACCAACCTTCCTTCGGATTATCCACCTTACGCTTGTCTTTGTAAGATTTTGTGAGTTCGAAGATTGACGGTATGCCCAAGATATTCTTCGCGCCCTAAGATAGCGCTTTAGGGTTTCTTGCGTCCAAAAATACGGCAAAGCTCTCAACATTTGAACTGGCGGAAATAGGTTTCAAACCGATTTCTATTCGGTGGCGGTCTGGTTTAAAAATTTTGTCATTTTCTAACCCTTTTGAAATTTCTGAAAGACTTTTTCCGCTTTTCGCTTCTTGAAAAATCCGTTTTACAACTTCACTGGCAACAGGATCAATAATCCAGTTTTTAGGATTGCTTGGGTCTTTGAGGTAGCCATAAGGTGGATTTACTGTGACACGCTCGCCAGCTCTCGCTTTAGATTGCACAACCGCTCGAATCTTCTTGCTGGTATCCGCCGCATACATTTCGTCCATTAGACTCTTAATTGGCAAGAAAATAGAATTAGTTTCATTGGGCTTACTAGAATCTACGCCATCGTTTACAAGCGATAAAGCGAACGTCAAAACTAGGAAAAGTGATTTCCGTTAGTTGACCAACCTTGATATAAGAGCGCCCTAGACGGCTTAAATCCTTAACGATAAAGTTTGAAACTTGTCGATTTTTCCACCAGTCGCAAGTGCTTCCGAGATAGCTGGATCGGTCAAAATTTGTGCCACTAAAGCCATCATCAACAAACAAAATAGGATTAGGCAGTTTTTCATGTTTAACCACTTCCAGAAGAATTTTCTTCTGATTGGTAATTGAGTTACTATCTCCGTCCAGACCATCGTCTTGACTTAAGCGACAGTAAAACTACCGTAATATCTGGAAAGTTTTGAAGTATCTACTTGTCTATAATCTGAAATTGTCAAAGTTCTGTTCATGTGTTTTTCCTTTTGGAGTTCACACACACTTATATCTCTATTATACCATTTTTACTACTGTTAAAGTAGCGATTTATCGCTTAAAAATCAACCTTTTCTAGGACATTTTCAAGATTGCGATTTCCAGTAAAACGGTGACGGATTATAAGTCGTTCGACCAATTCGACAAATTTCATCGGCGGTGCGTGAAGCCTGTTTTGAGTCTCATCTTGATTCTTCTGATTCATTCGAAAACCCCTCCCTTGATATAATCTGAATATTCGTCCAAAGTAATCACAGTGAATAATTCCCAAAAATTGTAGAGTTCTTTTTGAATCGCTTGAAATTGCCAGCTTTTCGCTTTGTCATCTGGCACAACCACAAAACATAGGGGAAAACTTCCTTTTGTCGCTGTTCAATACCTGACCGATAATATTCAATATATTTCTTGCAAGTATTTACGACACGCGCAAGACTTTCTGTGCTTCGGTCTATTTCCAGAAAATAATGGTCTTCGTAATCATGATTAACTCAACTCTAAATAAGCATCGGGCTTTAAAGTTCTGCCTAAACCAGAAAGTTTTTGGTAGCTTCGCCAAGAGTTCGGCTCAAAGGAAAAAGTTTCAAGCGATAGCTTTTCTGAATCTCGAACGGTCTCCAGTGTCTCAACAAAGATTTCCGTAATTGCTAAAGTATGTTCAACGTGGTGCTGAGTTGGCTCATATTGATTTTTATAGCGTAAGGTGATACTGTCATCTTGACTTTTAAGGAGTTTTAGCCCTTGAAAAGTAATTTGCCAGACATAGGAAGACGAGCCTCGACGTACGCCACCAATTCTACGTTTCAAGTGCGAGATTAGGCCAGCTTGTTTGAGACTTTGCGCGGTAAAATTAGCACGGCGAATACCGGTTTTCAAATCGAGCGCTATCCGCGAAAAAGAGTCTAGCTAGTTGGTTGGTAGTGGCATATCTAGCCTGATTTAAAAAGTATAGAATCTGCGTATCTTCATTTGTTAATTGATTCCATTTCATCTGTTTTGTTCTCCATTAAATTTAAAGGTGTGCTCTCCGCAAAATGTACTTAGTTACGGAGTAAGTCGTGAGTAAAAATCCTAAAAAACCTTTATTTATCAGGGGTGGAAGAATTTTCTTCATCAACACGATTCGAAGAGCGATTGGAACGCTTTCTGCCCTAAATCTGTTAATTTTGGGTTAGATTTTTCATTTTTGAAGTAGATTTTTCAAAAATATAGTTTTTGAATTGGCTTTCAATTTCTGAAATATCTTGTCCGTATCGGCTCAAGCTATTCAAAAATGGTACACGACTATCTCTAATTTTTGGTTTAGGTGGGTAGGTTTTACCGATAAAGCCAGCGGTAGGTATTTGGTGAGATTTCTGTTCTGATATATGCCCAAAAATGGTGGTAAGCTGTAAAAATCTTCTTTATCAATCTCCAGAGTATATTTTGCCATTTCATGCGTGCTTCATCAAGATTTAAGCCAAAAACAATTTTATTCGCAACATTAGATTCAACACCAGCTTTTAACTGGGGTGACATCTCATGCAATATGCTGGAAGCCGATATTCCAGCCAAACTATTAAAGTGGCGAGATTGTGAAAAGTGCTTCGTCTAAGTTAGAATTGGGGATTCCTAGGAAGCTTGGTGTTTCATCAATATAGATAAAGACCGATTGGCGTTTGTTTGGCTCAACTGAAGACTGGCGCAAAAATTAGCATCCAGAGCATTGAAGTGATTAGGCTACCCTATGAGTTTCGCAGACTCTGACCCGATTACCGATTTATTTAACGGAATCAATACGATTTTTCGGCTTTTTGAAGATTTCCGCAAGACTAAAATTTGGATTAGTTTGTCCCAACATTGCTCGAAAGTTGTGGGCGAAGCAAAAACTGTCGGAATTTATTCAAAATGGGATTTAACATCTGGTGACGTTGAGCTTCACTGAGTAGCTCAAACCAGTTCCAGAAACTTTCCAGCCTCGATTGGGTCTTTTTAACTCTCTTAATAGTTTATTTCGAAAAGACTGATTAGTCAGCAGACTTGGTAACATCACTAAAGAAGTGTTTGGAATGCGCCAGGTTAAAAACTATGTGACAAAAATATCCAGTGAGTAAATTCCAAAATGTTCAGGATAAAAGTCCTTTAAATAGCTCTAAAAGATAATCTGCAATAACTTCTGGCTCAATACCATATTTAGTTAGCTCAAAAGGGTTTATACCAACAACTCTTTTGGCAGTTGGTGAGATGACTACTATATCTTCATCGTGCTCAGCTGGTGTGCGTTCTAATAATTCATGAGTGAGTTGGCCTTTTAGCATCCACCACAACTACGCTATGATGTTTAGAGTTTATATCTGATAAAAATCAAATGGCTCATAGTGGTAGTTTTGCCGCAACCTGTTGAGCCGAGAAAAAACGGTGTGCTTTTTGCCAGCTTGAGCTGAAATTTGAATTGGTCTTGGTTGACTTTTCAATCGTTTGCGCTAGCTTCGCTGAATCTTCCGATTAACATTGTAGCCCAAAGGTGGGAGTTACTAATTTAGGGTGAACATTTGGCACACCTGCAATATTTTCTTCCCCAATAGGTAAAAGCAGGAAAACAGGCTAAGTCTGAGACGGATAGACTATACGGGAAAGACCAAGAGGGTTGTGCTTGATTGAGTTTTTGGATAGCTAATGGTTTTTAATTCGATGGTTGCATTTTGATTCCAACATGCGAAAAACTACTAAAGTAGGCTATCCAAAAAAATTCCTTTGTTCGCAAAAATACTGCGAGATTGGACACCAAGACGAATTTCACACTTTAAAAAGTAGATTGGTTTTAATTTTTGTTTCATCAGCTTTTTGGAATTTTCGGAAAGTTCAGGAATATTATTCGTAATTACTTGATACCATTTAGCAGATAAATTCGGCAAATCTTTTGGTTGCGGGCGAGGTGGTGAGCCTGCACCAATGACCAACTGAATAACTACTGTTTCGTCTGGCTGAAGTATTTTTGAAATTGTAAGGCTTGAACGTATCATGTTTTTCTACAGAATCCGTTTTTTAAAGCATAGTGAGATTCTTTGATATTCACTCAACTGCAGCAAACCGAAAGTTTTTCACGCTTTTGAGACTCTTGAAAACTGAATAGTTCGGTGTGATTGAATTAGCTGGTGAATATGACGTTTATCTTGTTCTTCCGTCCCCAGAAAATACTGCACGCGATTTTTAGTTATGCGAACTTCAAAAACAATGCTTTTACGCCGAGTTAGACCGACCAACTGATCCAAGCAAACTTTTGACATCTTCTTCAGAAAAAGGACGTTGCCAATTCCACTCGCTCCAAGATAAGGCTTCGAATTTTTTCATTTCTACCTCCAATCTTTAGGTTTAATAATCCGAAAGGCAAACCATCCAATGAAAATAACCGCAGTCATCAAAAACCAAGAACCACCAAACTTCTAGAATTAGTTTCACTGCCCAGTTGATAAGCCAAGCACAAGCAACAAATCCAAGAATATATGACATTAGTTTTTTCATAGCTGGCCTCCTTTCTGCCTTCATTTATACAAGAAAATTGATAAAAAGTTAAATTTCACTGTCTTCAGTTTTTAGAGCGATTGGAATGAATTTAGGTAATGAAACAGTAGTATATTTCAAACATATTTTTTCCTTTTTGTCTAGTCCAATTAAGGCTAAAACTATGCCGTTTCAAACAATTCTTTTTGGGCGATTAGGTAAGTTTCTTGAATGTCTTGATGACGCTGGAGAATTCTGCCAAAGCTTGTTCTTCTGATGCTGTATCGTCTTCTTCATCTAGAAAATCCCAAATCGAAAGCAGTAAATACGAAGTTACAAAAATAATGGAAAGAATAAGAAAAGATATTCATCATAATACTCCTATTTTAATTTCTCAGTGGTGTAGTGAGTAAAATGCTCGAATAACATAATCTGTATAGGCAATGCTTCAGGGATTGTTCTTAATAATTTCAGCTTGAATTATAGCAAGATTTGCCGATTTTATAAAGAATATCTGAAGCTAAGAGCTCCTGTGCTTTGAGTGCTAGCCATCTTCATGACTCAAGCTCTTTTAGCAAACTCTAACTGATACGGATTTGCGATTTGAGCCAAAGCCGTTTCTTTAGTTGATTTTTGTAGTGAGTTCATGAGATTTCTCCTTTGATTTTGGTATAATTATTTTTAAATTAGCTAACTTATGGCTTTATTATAGAAAAGTCTAAGCGTGATTTGTTGCCAATAATTGTGCTAAAAATCTTGCCAGTTTTTGGAGGTGCTTGATGTTTGATATTTCTAGTCTGTTTTCTATTGTTTTTAAAACACGCCAATAAAACGACTTGGTCTGATAGAAAGAAAGTTAGCGTGGGCTTATCGCTCGTCTTACATGCAGACTCTTTGGCTTATCTATCGGACAACTTTTAATAAATTATTTACAGGACAAAATAAAGGACGAACCCTTTACTGGAATCGTCCAAGATGAAATAACAGAAAAATGCTTTTCTAGCTACATCTTTCAAGCTGAGAAGCGATTAAGCGACACCAACTATAAAGAAAATAAGTTTTTGTTGGCTGATATTTTAGAAGATTTTTTTGAACTAATAGAAGAATCGCAAAATCTGCCAAAGTCCGTTTTATTAGGCTTAAAGAAGTCTTACAAGCTAAACCACCAAGACTGACCTTATCTTTTTCTGGCTGAGTGTTTATTTTATGCGTTAGCTCGTCAGCACAACAAACGTCAGCAGTATATTGATGCAGATTTTAGTCAAGAAAACAGAAGTTGTCTCAAAGACCATTAGAAGAACTTGCGTCACGAGCTAACGGTTATTCGAAGCGTATTACTCAAGACTTAAACTGTTTTTCAGAAGAAGAGCTCCAACTATTCAGAAAAATAGCCCCTTTTACTTTTTATGATGAATCTTACGATGAGCTCTTCTGACGATTACATTTTAGATTACTACTTGATTTCTCACGCTGATTTTTCTAGATTTATTCACCAAATATGGCGTTAAAGGCAAATGACATTTCAAGATTGAAAGAATACGGTTTAATTTCTGGCGGTGGAAGACATGAAATAATTGTGGAAAAAGGAGAACTATCTGCTTCCAAAACGATAAACCTTGTCTTAATCTTCACCACTGAATCCGATGAAAAATAACATTGAATACAGTGCCTTCCACCTAACAGATACCGCCAAAGGCTCTGATTGAGATTTTTGGAGATTGAGACAAATGATGAGTTTTTAGGAGTTAGGGAAGAATTAAAATAAGGTTAAAAGTATTACCTATTGATATAGAAATATTAGTGTAGATGATTTTTAAACGAGACACTATCCGTACACTATTTCTATTACAAAAATGTTTCGATATCATAAAGTATATGACAAAAATATAAAGATTTTTAAAATTAACTAAGTTATTTATACAAAAGACTGCTTATCTATTTGAATATGTGATATAATGAATTTGAAAGATATTTTATCTTTCAAAAACGTCTAATTTTAATATTGACAAGTTAGGCAATTTTTGGTATACTTCGGAAAGTTATTATTAAATTTTTGGGGATTTACTTTACCCCAAAAATAAAAAGATTCCATCGTTTTCATATGGTAGAATGATTTTTGTATATTTTTGGAAAATTTTGAATTTTTCTGAGAATGTAATAAATAGTAACTCAAACATAAAAACCACTTCCGAAAACGGAAGCAGTTCTTTAACTGAGTAGTTTCCACAACTACGCCAATAGTTTTATGAATGAATCACATCTCCACAGTGAGATCAATCATTTATTGCGGTTACGCTCGTTCTTGCGTAGCCGTTTTTTTATTATCTTTATCATGGCGGTTCTTTATTTGAGTTTTTATAAACAATTCAATCAGAACTTCCAAAAATTTGGATAAGTTTTTCAAAAACACTTATCAAAAGTGAAATCAATATTTGGAGGACGAAGTATCAAAATCAGAATAATACTAATTGACAAAGAGAACGCTTGTCGTAAAGCTTTTTTGTCTCTTCGTACTAGTTGCATCCGGCAATGTTTCCGGAGGAACCCACTTCTTTCGCAAAATCATATAAACAGATTCAAGAATTGAAGGAATCCTGATAATAGATTGAGAATATAGAGCCTCTGGAGATTTTTGCCAAGCAACAACTAGAGCAAAAATATCTTTACAGATATTACTCAACTCGTCTATGTGTGATACAGAGTCGCTTTTTCTAAAAAAACAACATTGTAACCACCTCCTTCTCAATAAAAAGAGGTGGAGAAAAGTGATTCAACTACTCGGGAGGAATCAAAAGAAAAGAGGAAACGCATTACATAGTAGTGCCCCAAAAATTAGATGCGCACACTTCAAAAATCAAAATCATAGTTCCACAAGCCTAACTATGCTGAATAGCAGGCGTTGCCATGAGAAGTGACTTTTGATAGGTAGCTTCATCTAATTCTCAGTAGCAATCTTTATATAATGCATTTCCTCTTTTTCTAACCTGGTAGGTATTTGGTATATACTCCAGAATTCCTTGTATAATTTATACTATATATTTACATAATGTCAAGATTGAATATATTATTTTCTACTGAAAAATTTTTCGTCTTTGTTTCAATTGAATTTTTCTTTTTCTATACTTTTCTTGTAACTTTTCACTAAAAATTCAAATAAACACTATTTTTGGGGGTAGCTCGTAAATATGCTAAAATGTTTTGGAGTAGCGATATCATCCAAAGGACGTATAAAATATGATATAATGAGTGTAAATAGGTCTTCTAGCTAATACTCGATTAAGAGACAATTTATTAATAAAATTAAACCAGACAAGGAGTTTGAATGGTCAAAAACTAATGCTCAGATTTCAATTTTATGGATGAATATTTTTCATTCAAGATTAATAATAATGTCTACAATCTAAACTATGACCAGTCTAAACTAAAAATTCTCTGAGTTAGAACTATAATTCAATCGAATTATAAATACTGGGAAACAAAAAAGAAGAGAATGATCTACGTCCTATTCTTGAAAATTGGACGAATTGGAAGACGAAAATTTCGAGACAATTAAAAGATTTTCTCAAGAATAAGGACGAATTTAATTATCAAGAAATAGTTAATTTTCATATATAGCTATTTTAGTTCGAATTATCTCAAGCGAGGGTTCAACGGAAAAAGAACCTATCGAATAGATGTTAATAGTCCAATCTAATAAAGATAAAGATATAGAAGCATAAGATTGTTTTATTGATTTTTACTTAAAAAGCTGAGCTACAAACCGCCTGCTGATGCTATAGAAGTTATATTGAGATTGAAAAAGAATAAGAACAATATCGGTTATTATCTTTCATCTACTGAATCATATCGAAATTTGCCTGCTTTGTTTGTCCTCAACAGAGAGATGCCTAAGCTCAAGATTCCTATAGAGAAATTCAGAACAACCTAGTCCAGCCTGTTTCTGGAATCTAGTGGACAATATGGCCAAGGAAACTGAAGAACACTTTTAAACAAACAGTTAACTTAGTTGATAAAAATGATATTAGAGAAATTTTCACAGAACATTCTCGTGAAGTAGATGAATTTAAACACAATCTTGAACAATGGCAAAAATGACAAAAGAGACATCTATAAAGATTCTAGAAGATACCTATGAGAAAAACTACAGCTTGAAGCGCCTGAAAAATTATGGAAAAGAACGTTCAAAGAATTATACGATAAAAAGCTAGATGTTGGATGGTAGGATCTAGTAATATTTATTGTTGCTCTAATATACTCTGCAGGATCATTACTAGTTAGTATATACATGATTATCTACGAGGAACAGAAGAACAAGATATTCCATTTCTTCGACAATCCTTTATTTATGTCGCACTGATTTCTTTTGATATACCTTATTAGAATTATTATTAAGATTATTATTTCAAGTCAACATATGGCAATGGAATATGAACAAAAAGAAGCTTTTAACAAGATTTTTATCAAGCACCAGTTTATAACGGTAAAGATGTAGATAAGGAAGAACGCTTGATAATTTTTCATGCTTTTATTCAGTAAAACAGAAACTGGTCTTGTTAAGACGGATAACTCTGGAGAATCTGAAGCATTAATAGCCTTACTTTCCAAGACTATAAAATAGCGGCAGTTATCTTAGCTGTCTTTTAATGTTTAAAGGTGTATAAACTCAGATTGTTTAGACTATTACGCGTCACACTGTTTTTTCCTTTTTGCAGTTCATGGTAACATCGTAGTCTAAATAATATACTATCAATACGAACATTATATAACCCATCAGACTTGCGAAAATTGCAGAGTCTTTTTCTTTTAACCAAGTCTAAAATATAGTTCACCCTGCTACAATAGTAAAAGAAAGGAGAAATTTTGACAAATCATCACAAGAACAAATTAGAAAAATATCAAAACCATAACTATCGGCTATGCTCGTGTTAGCTCAACAGATAACCGCCAAGAGTTAGCTGGAAGTCCAAAAAGAAGCCCTGAACTTCTGCGACAAACTCTATATTGAAAAAGATTCGGGTGGTAAACAAGAACGGCTGCAATTGATAAAAGCTCTAATTTTTGCAAAAAGCTTGTGCCAATCAAGGTATCAAAACCAGTTTTATTGTCTACAAGCTAGACCGATTAACCAGAAAAGATGTTTCACCTCTCCGCTATTATTGAAGATTTAACCAATCACAGGTATTCACCTTCAATCTCTTCATGAAAATATTGAGACGGATTCTTTAACTGGTAAAATTCTTTTGTTAATGTTGGGTTATGTGGCAGAATGGGAGCTTCAAGCAATTTCTGAACGTACTAAAGATGGACTCCCGTAAAAGCGAAAGAAAAAGGTGAAAACTTGGGTAATAAAGGAATAGCGAAAGATAAAGAAAAAGCAAATTATTACACAATACCAGCAAAAGAAAAATTTCTGTTCGAAATATTGCGAATCAGTTGAATATTTCCACCGCAACTATTTATACGTACTTAAGCGCAATGGTATTCAAATAAATAGAAAAATCACCTATAATTGATTGACAAACCTTTAGAAAAATAGTAAATTTAACCTATCAACAGTTTTAGTAAACGGTCGTCAACTAAAACAATGAAAAATCAAAAATACCAACCTGACAGAGCATATAAACCTTTGTCAAACTCAGCATTTTTATATATTTGTATTGGTAATTTAATTGTTTTAATCAAAACGACCGTTCACTAAAACAAACTCGCCCCTATTGTAGCAGGGATTTTTGAGTGAAAATAAAAAGGAGGTATTTCGTGATTGAAAGATACGATGTTTAAAGATGCTACAAATACTTAGTGGATTTGATTAAGGGAGAAAGTATGGGTTTAATTTTATTTTTGCAATTATTTGCGGGATTTTATTGTTTATCGAAAATTATCTATTGATAAATATACTCAGAAGCAAGAATTAGCTGCAAAAATTCTCGAAAAAAGCTAATAAATTGCGTTTAGAGAATCTTGCGGATATTAACGAACTCAGCGGACAAATGGCTGGCAGATCGTGAGCAATACATCAGCTTAACTCAAGAAAGAGTCAACTGAAGCACTTATAAGAGAGCTTTGAAAACATTATCAGCTGTATGCAAGGTATATTGCAATGGAGACCAGAAATATCAGGTGGGCACAAAGGAAAATCCAAGATGCTATTTTTGCCTTAAAACGACAAACTGGCTATACTTTGAAGGAATTGTCTCAGAGCTAGGGTTAATAGTATAGAAAGAGGTTTTATTATGACAAATACATTAAAAACAAAAAGTAGTTCGTGGCGAATTAGTTGAAGTGGTTGAAAACACTTCTGGTTTTCTTGGAGGGATTGAATATCAATTGGTCATTGGGGGTCGAATTAAGATAATCTTCCGATTTAAATTACATTATGAGATGGCGACGGATGATACTGGTAATAATCTTTATTGGACTTTATTTTGGTGGCATCTTTGGATTTATATCAGGAAAAATATAATGATAGTCTAGATGGATACGAAAAAGAAGAAAAATGACGATAAACTAAGATAATTTAAAAGCTAAGACTGGTTTTTGTCTTAGCTTTTATCATTATTATAAGGTATGTGAACTCAGATTACTTTTAGACTGCTGAATGTCAAGCTATCTTCTGGAGATTTTTTTATTTACGAATTAGTCTTTAAGCACGCACTCTTCACCAGCAGC
>BNJU01001180.1_pt1 | contig 17858 bp, 23 predicted proteins | sample 8539281 | NCBI WGS metagenome assembly BNJU01 (sample SAMD00202456, study PRJDB9452) | human saliva metagenome | isolation source: human saliva | place: Japan
TTCATATGATGAGAATATCAACATTCTCGCAATATTCTTTTGCTTCTCATATATATTGCATCTTTTTATAGGCAATATACATAATTTCTTAAAAGCTAAGTGTTGTTTTATTTACCGCACAAGATGATTTCTAAAACGTATCTAATTGATAAGAAGAAGTTACCTTGTGATACAAAACTAAATAGGTAACGATTTGGAAACGAGCGAAAGTGCTTTCTGTCGCATGTTTCTATATCAACAAAGAACGCTTGTTATTCTATTTGCAAAGATAATCATTTGCTTTGAATAACAAGCTCTTTTGATAAGATTTTCGCTCTTTTACTTCATCATTGAGTTTTTGGACGATTGGGAATAGAGAAGAGCTGTTATATACCTCTTCCTCGTTTCTTCTTTTTCTTGGCTTGGTTTCTGAGTTTATGTTGCCAAGCCATCTCGGCATAATCATCACCGTGTGTCTGTAGATTGATAAGTCCACCTGCTCCCGAAATCATTTCTTCGGCAGCATTCAAGGCGGTGCTTGCTACATTTCCTACAGCTTGTGCAATAGATGAACTTTCGTTTGCTTTTGTAGGCGGTATGTATGAACGACTGGGAGGAACAAGTTGATAGCCTGTGTCTGATTGAACTTTATTCTTTGTAGTCTTATCTGCTATTGTGTGAGCTTTTGTTATCGTCTCCTTTGTTTCGGCTTTATTGGCTATCTCAAAGTTCTTCTGCAAGGAACGGTACCCGAACTCTCTGCCGATTTCAGAAGCTTTGAATGTCTGGCCACAGTATGAGAACTTCAAACCATATACTTTGCCCTGCTTATTCTTCAAGCGTTCGATAGTTATACCACTCTTGTTAAGGTCGTAGAGAAACATGGAGTGTCCTGATATACCACCGCCTTTATATTTGTCCAACAATGCATAGCAGATTTGCTGTACTTCTTTCTTTGTTTGCTCTCTCGTAGGATTGGCCTTTGCTTTTTGGTGTTGTCTTTCCGCTTTTACTTCCTTTGCAATGGTCAGGCCGTACTTACGGCTAAGTTCCTCTGCGACCCTCGCTGCCTTGTTGCTCACAAAGGTAGTGTCATAAACGTTGCCATACAGACTAATGCGATTGGCGATGATATGGATATGCATATTGTCGGTGTCTTTGTGTGTAACCGCTACCCATTGATGGTCGGCAAGCCCCATGCGCCCTGCAAAGTTTGACGCAAGATTACGGACAGAGGTTAAATTCAATCTTGGTTCATCTTTCGGTGCAAAACCGATTTCAATGCGGAGGAATTTGTTTCTGCACCGTGTGTTATAGTCGTTCACCATCTTCATTTCCTCGTAAATTTCCTTTGGTGTTGTTCCACAGAGATTATGAAAGAGAAGTGTTTTACCGAGTTTTCCCTCTCTGAAAATATAATCCAAAGCCGTGCTTCCGTGCGCTATCGCCTTACACTTTCCTATCATTCTCCATCAGATTTAAGAGTTTAATAGCCCTTTCCTCAATGCGGTATTTTGGATTGAAGAAACGCTTAAATGCTTCCCTTGACAGATAAGAAAGACTTTGGGTAATCAGTACCCATGCATCATCCTTTACCTTGATAAGATTGGAAATATGTGAGAAGAAGTAGGCTGTTCGTCTGAGTAGTTCGATGGCTTCCCTTTCATTGTCGGTCATCTTGGGAACAGCTGCCACTTCACCGTTAAGGAGTATCTCACGGCAGTAGTCTGAGAACTTCCGTCCCGCACTTTCCGCCTTTGACTTGATACGCTGCTTTTCTTCTAAAGTACATCTTACCTTGATGAACTCTGTCTTGTTCATCTTCTGCTCTTCCTTATTCTGTTGCTGCCACTTGGCTGGCTTTTCTATTATATCTGTCCATATAAGTTTTCTTTGAAAGTTAATCATTGTAGATGATTTGTTATTGCTTAATTTCTGAACACTGACCGATGAGAACGAAGTGATTACGGTCTAATCTCCCCGACAATTAAACGAGGGGAGCAAGCGCAGTTTGTGGGTACAAACTGACGTCTTGCAATGTCAGCTAACGTTCCGTTTACGCATAAAGCGTTTTGTCGTCCAAAAATGAATGCTATGCATTCAGAAGATTAACTGTGTTCGTGGCATTTCCCACCGTTCAATGTGTTCAGTAAAAAAATCTATTGTTGGTACTACCCTAAAACGGTCGAGGATTTTGAGTGAAAAGGGTGTTCCTTTTTCAGAAAAACCCTCAACCTTTTTTCTTGCGGTTCACAGTTTTCTCCATTTTTCTATATCTTCGCCATATTCTTCCAAATGGATACGCACAAGGTTTTCGATGAAGCTCGAAACATTGGCTCCTTTATCGACTAATCTGCGTACAATGAAGTCGGCACGTTCCTGCGTCTCTCTGCTCAGATAGACCGCCTTTCTCTCACTTAGCTTTGTCGGAACAAGGAACGCTTGTTTTGTATGCTTCGAGTGTCTCTTTTTCTCATCTTGGCACTGATGCGTCGTTGAATAGTTGCATGCTCTGTATGCAGTACAGGCTCGGATGGCGTGGCATGCTCTATGGCATGCTCTGTTTCTTGTTGTTTTTGCTCTTGAATATTTTTCATTCTCCTTGCCCGAAATTCAGCGGCGGTTTGTCCGTTTTGAATTTTTAGCCGAGCTTACGCCAAAAAGTTTCTCCCTATGAAACGATCTATTTCTTCTATGTTTCTTCTTTCCTTTTTCATCACTCTATCTTATTTTAAGTTTGACTTGTTTTTACCGTTTTCAAACTTTTTTTCATCTTTCTTCTTACTACATACTATTCTGTGATAAGTAATTGATAATCAGTAATGCTTGATAGTGTAGGGCGATACTACACATTTTACTACATTTGGCTACTACAAGTTTGAAGGAATGGAGATGGGGAAGCTTTCCCCGTTGCTTATACTTGCCTGCATCTGCGTTCTTTTTCATTATTTCCTGAATTGGTTTCCAAGAGTGAAGTTAGGGTGAGAATGCGTAACTTCCAAGCATTCAGAGCCCTCTTGCATAATGTTGCGCTCGTCTGCTGTAAAATTCTTAGGGAAACAGGCAGGCAAGAAGAGCATTTATCGTCTCATTAAGCAAAAAACGGATGACAGGAAAGATAGGGTTAGTAGAAATACGGATGTCGTTGTTTGCTTTCAGATGCACTCTTTTGCTTTGATTACCTTATTAACCTCATTTGTGCAGTGGCAAGAACATAAATCTGTCTCTTTTGTCCTTGTCATAGCGCCACAAGCTGCCACTTGAATGAAAAGTGATGGAATAAGAAATGCCCGATATTAATTTTGCATAAGACAAGCTGCGCTCGGCAAAGGATAAGTGAACTTTCCTCTGCACTCGCTTGGATTGTCTTTGCAATGAAAGAAAAAAGACGGGGCAGGAAAACGTAAATGTGAACCGATGAAACGGATTGCTCTTTTCCCGATAGTTCCCGATACATCCCTGCTGTTCCCCACGGCTTTGAGAGGCGCACGTACGCCATTACCTTTGCCAGCAGAAACAGGAAAGAACTGAAACAACAAACAATAACAAAATATGATTATGAACTATTACATCATTACGGAAACCAATTGGCCAAAGCTTCGAGATGAAATCTTAAGCCTTGCAGAATGCTGCTACAAGGCATTCGGAGAGAAAAGCAAGCACACGGACTGGCTGCACAACGGCGATGTGTGCCGGCTGCTGAACATCAGCAAGCGCACCTTGCAGCATTATCGCGATACGGGTGTGCTGCCGTTTACGCAAATCGGGTACAAGTGCTATTACAAGCGCGAGGATGATGGAAAGCATTGCTTCTTACGAAGTCGAACAAAACCTAAAAAAACAGACAGATATGATGGAAACAGCAAGAAACTTTGAACATGGAGACAGACGAGATGCAGTTGGTCGTCTCGGCATTGAGAGGTGTGGGTAAACGGATAGTGGAAGTGGCGCAGACACACAAGCCACTCTTTGCAGGCGAATTTTTCCTCACGGGTAAGGGATAGTGTGCGAGCGGCTGTATATCAGTCCCCATACCTTGCAGGACTACCGCGACAGAAAAATCATCCTACACACAATTTGCAGGGAAAGATACTCTACAAGGCTTCGGACTTGGAAAGGATACTGGAGAAGAATTATAAGGGTATTTAGAGAACTATCAGAAGGGTACAACGATTTTCCAAGGAGATAAACAACTATTGCATTTGTTATTGGACTTAAAAATATAAAAGTTGGAATGACTACTATTAAATAGAATACGAACAATTGCTTTATTAATTATAAAATCCTTAACTTTTGTAGAATAAATGGTTTCTAAAGTAAGTCGTTATGTGTAATTTATTTCCAGACGAGCAAGTGGCAGTTGATTTTTCCGTCAAAATACCCATTTTTATAGGAAAAAAATAAAAGACCCTATTATATTGGGAAAGAGAAAGGTATCCTTAAAAAGTATGAGGGTAATGCCTTTTCAGGCTATGAGTTTCATACTATACATGGATTTTATCTATTTTCTGTCGAAAAATAAAGATAAATATCCCACCGAGAGCTATAATGCAGTATTTTATCTTCAATTGGAGAAAGGAACAAGAACTAACTTTAAAAAGCAATCCAAAGTTGTGAGCTGCTTGTCAGGGAAACATCCACCTGTTTCAAAAATTGTTTTCTTCTTGGTATAATGGATTTTCAATATAAACAGGAAAAACAAAACGAATCAGGAACCATTGTACAATATGGACTGCGCCCGCCTCAAATCGGTGCATTACATTCAATTTTAGCACACTGGAGTATTTCAAACAAATCAGCTTTTGGTTGTAATGCCGACTGGGACTGGAAAAACAGAAACGATGCTCTGTCTATCAATAGCAAATCAAAATGAAAAAACATTAGTTATCGTCCCGACAGATTCATTACGAACACAAATCTCCAATAAATTTATTGAACTGGGTATTCTTAAAACTGAACCATTTGACATTGTTGCAAATTCAGTCCTTTATCCAAAGGTTTCTGTACTTAAAACGACCATTGAAACAGTAGAGGATGCAAAAGAAGATATTAGATGCCAATGTAATTGTTTCCACACCTCAGATTCTGACAAAACCTCCTCAAAACAGGGAAAAAGTAATATTTTTAATCTGATAGTTCAGCAATGTAATAATTTGATTGTAGATGAGGCACATCATATCGCAGCAAAAACTTGGAAAGAAATAAAAGTTAAAATTTGAAGTCGCAGAAAAACCTGTATTGCTATTCACAGCAACCCCATTCAGAAATGATGGTGGTCGTATTGAAGGAGAAATCATATAACTATCCTCTGTCTTTGGCACAAAGAGACAAGTATTATGAAAAATCACATTTATCCCTATCGTAGATTTTAATCCCGCAACGGCCGATGAAAAAGATTGCAGAAAAGGCTATTGACACACTAAAAGAGATCTTGAAGCCGGATATGACCATATTTTTAATGGCTCGTGTTGATGAGAGAAAAAAGCAGAAGAAATTTACGAACAGATATATAAAAAAACACTCAAAGTATTCTCCAGTCTTAATTCATAGTGGAATATCAAAAGTATCACAGCGAGAAATACTTGAAGGAATTAAAGAAAAAAACGACACCGAATTATTGTTTGTGTAGATATGCTTGGAGAAGGATTCGATCTTCCCCAATTAAAAATTTGTGCAATGCACGAAATGCACAAAAATATAACAAATATCCTTCCAGTTCATTGGGAGGTTTACACGGACAACAGGAAGTAATCTTGGAACAGCGACTGTTATTAGCTAATATCGTTGACAATAGATTTAAAGGTGTGTTAAATGAACTATATCGTAAAGATTCGGATTGGGATAAAATCATAAGTCAATCAAATGAAGATATTATCAGGAGCATTGTTAAAGAAGAAAGTTTCTTTAAGAACTTTTTCGGACGTACCGATACCACACAAAATACCTCTGCGGAACATTATGCCAGCTATGAGCACTGTGGTATTTAAACTTTATGATAGTAATGTCTTTTGGTGTCCTGAAAAAGTATATTGATTATTTCAAAAATAAAAATATGAAACTGTTGCTGTTGAACATACTAAAAAGAATTTGCAAGTAATCATTGCACGTAACACGGAAAAAGTTGCTTGGGGAAAAATCGACGACCTGATTAATACGGAATACGACTTGTATATTGCATATTTGAACCCAGAGCAGAAACTTTTATATATCAACAGTTCAAATAATGGGTCTACTCATGATAAACTTGCAGAAGCATTAGTTGGTAAAAATATTTCTTTATACAATGAAAGTGATATATACAGGGTCTTGCATAATGTTTTTCAGTTGGAGTTATTTAATCTTGGATTAAAATCACACTTGGATGGACCTATTAGTTTTACAATGTATGCAGGAAATGGAATTGTCAAAGGATTAAGCGAGATAGACAAAGGAATGCATAGTTCAAATTTATTTGGAACAGGATATGAAGACGGAGAAAAAAATAACTATTGGATGTTCTAATAAAGGGGCGTGTATGGACAAAGTTGGTTAAATCTATACCGGATTATTGTGAATGGTGTGATAAGATAGGAAGTAAATTGCTAGATGAAAAGGATTGATACAAAAATATTTTTGATTTTTATTCAAAAGCCGAAGAATATCAACTTTTCCCGAGGGAAAAGTTCCAATATCAATCAAATGGAATGAGAAGTTTTACTATGACCCTCTATCAGCGATTGATGACTCCAACGCTAATAGACCATAACATCGAGTTAGTAGCCTATACCTCCAATACTATTGATTTTGATATTATCACGGAAATAGTATATCTTCATATAAGTTGGAATTAGATGAAGATAAGAATGGTCGAGGATATAAATATAGCCTCATAAAAGGAAATCAATTATTGTAAGTCAAAGAAAAGAAAGTAAAGACATTATAGATTTATTCTTTGAGTATCCCCTATCCTATGGTTTCAAGACAATTCAAAAATGTACAATGATTTATTTTTTCTTGTTCAACTATAAGTCCCCTATTTTCGATACGAAAAGATATTGGTGTATAATTGGGACGACGTCGATATTACTAAAGAATCGCAGAAAAACGAAACAGGAAGATTCGATACAGTATAGAATACTTGAGCTATTGAAGAAAGAACCGGAGTATGATATTATTTTTGACGATGACGATGCAAATGAGGCAAGCGATATCATCGCAATAAAAGGATATCAGTCAGAACATAACAAACTTATATTTGAATTATATCATTGTAAATTTTCTTCCAACAAGAAACCTGGAGGGCGGTTGAAAGATTTATATGAAGTATGTGGGCAAGCACAAAGAAGCTATCATTGGAGGCATAATGCTATAGAGTTATTAAAGCATCAGGAACCGTAGAAATAGCACTCGACTTACGCAAGGAGGACCTTCACGCTTTGAAAAAAAGGTGGTGATAATGAATTACTGATAATCCAAAATATGCTATCATCGAGTTATTGCGATATTGAATTCCATATATATGTAGTTCAACCAGGAATAGAAAAAGAATAAATTAGTCAACAGCCCAGGTTCATTGTCACTACTTGGCGCAACGGACTTGTTGTTAAAAGAGAACAGGGGAATGAATTTTATATAATCACTAACGAATAAATGAAAGTCGATAATATATTGAACAAGATACTGCAAATAGAGCATGGTTTTCAGCACATCATTGATGGAGCCGACGAATTCCTTTTCTACATACTCAAAAGAACTGTGCTTTGAATTTGCACTTGAATTGTTAAAAGCACGAAGCCTATCAAGCACGAATGTTAGCAACAACGATATTGGGTAGATTGGCAGCAGAGGATAATAATGCCCTTTACTTTCTGAAAGAGCGAATAAGCACCGATGAAAAATTGGCGTGTGCAGGAAATGCTTGCAAAGGCCTTCGATGAAGTTTGCAAACACAGAGGATATGAAACGTCCTTACCTCTCATAGAAGAGTGGATAAATGACGATAATCCGAATGTTGTCCGTGCTGTAACAGAGGGATTGAGAATTTGGACAAGTCGCCCGTATTTCAAAGAAAAACCATCGGTAGCTATTGCTCTAATCAGTAAGCACAAAGCACATGAGAGCGAATATCTTCGGAAATCCGTGGGAAACGCTTTGAAAGATATAAGCAAGAAACATCGTGAATTGATACGAGCCGAAGTACAGCAATGGGATTTATCCAATCCACGAGTTCTGTTTACTTATAAACTTGCAACTAAGTTGTTGAAATAAAGATTGCAATGAATAAAGCTATCCTCTTTATATTCTCTGGACTGCCAGCAGTAGGAAAATCCACGCTTGCAATGTCTGTTGTAAAGCATTTCGGAGCGGTTTACCTACGCATTGATACCATTGAACAAGGCTTGAAAGACTTGTGTCGTATCGATGTTGAGGGGGAAGGCTATCGGTTGGCATATCGTATGGCAGCCGACAATCTGCAATTAGGCAACAATGTAGTGGCTGATTGCTGCAACCCCATTGAACTGACAAGGCGAGAATGGGAAGATGTTGCTGTCAATAACAACTGCCGTTTCGTAAACATTGAGGTTGTTTGTTCGGATAAGACAGAACACAAAAAAAGCGTGCAGAACAGAGAAATGCAGAAGTAGCAAATATGAAACTACCTGTATGGAACGACATAGAAAACCGAGAATATCACGAGTGGCACAAAACCGCATCATCATTGACACAGCAGGAAAGACCATTAAACAATGCCAAACCGAACTAAAAGAAAAAGGTTGCCGATAGTCTTTCGCAAAAAGGAGATGGTCAAGAATATGAAAGCATAGACGATTCGCTGAAAGCAACCATCATAGAAAAGCTCTGTTATACAAAATTTGTGTATGACAGAATAAACCGAAAGCTCGGACTTTATCTATCGCCACAAGAAATAGAAAGTTTTATTTCAGACATTATCATGCATACAGACACGAATCATTTCCTGAAAAAGGAAAGAACTATTATATAACTAATGATATAGAACATATCCGTATCACCGTTAACTCTTGTACATTCAGAGTTATTTCAACTGATAAAAATATAAAAACAATGGCACGAGCAACAACAAAAGTGGATTTAATAACATCTGCTAATGGACAATTTGAGAAGATGTGGAAGCTCATAGACAGTATGAGCGAAGAGCTGCAGACAGCAACCTTTTGCAGAAAAATGGCTGCAATGGGCAAAGAAGCACATTGAGCAGGGACAAAAATCTGCGCGATGTACTTGTTCATCTGTATGAATGGCATCAGTTGTTACTGAATTGGATAAACTCAATCGTGAGGAGAATGCAAATCTTTTTCTTCCTGAGCCTTATAATTGGAAAACATATCCAGTAATGAACGTGAGTTTTGGAAGAAACATCAAAACACATCGCTATCAGATGCAAAGGCAATGTTAAAAGAAAGCCATCAACAAGTAATGGAATTGATTGCAACTTTCTCGACAACGAACTCTTTAACAAGGGCATATTCGATTGGACGGGCACCTCTACGCTTGGTTCTTATAGTGTTTCAGCAACTTCAAGCCATTATGATTGGGCGATAAAGAAAATAAAAAGTACATATTAAAACACAATAAACAAACAATAGAAATCTTATAATAAGGCTAATAAAGAAACGTGGAAGATAAGAAAAAGTATGGAACTACAAACAAAACGCCTGCTATTGAGAGCATGGAAAGAAAGCGATGCTGAAGTATTATACAAGTATGCTCGAAATCCGAACGTTGGTCCTATTGCTGGTTGGCCACCGCATACAAGTGTAGAGAACAGCCGTGAAATTATAAAGGCAGTACTCTCTGCCCCTGAAACCTATGCAGTTGTGTTAAAAGAAACGGGCGAGGCTGTCGGTAGCGTTGGAATAATGACTGCAAGCAGAAAATCCACAGCGCAAAGATTGCGGACAACGAATGTGAGATAGGTTATTGGATTGGCGAGCCCTATCAGGACAGGCTTGATTCCCGAAGCCATACGCGAAATACTTCGTCACGCCTTCGAGGATTTGCATCTTTCTTCCGTTTGGTGCGGTTATTACGACGGCAATGAAAAATCGCGTCGTGCACAAGAGAAATGCGGGTTCATATACCATCACACCGAACATAATAAACCCGTACCATTGATGAACGACACTCGCACCGAACATTTTACCAAAATCACTTTAGAGGATTGGAAAAACAACATCGGTAACTTGAAATAAATGACAAGAATAAACTTGATAATGATGATCTCCCTGTCGTATTCATGGTTCACGAATACGAGGAAATTATTATGTTTGGACGTTGGATTGACAGAAACAGGGAAGAATTGAGAAAACGATTCCCTAAAATCGAATCGTTCTTTACCCGACGAGGAGTTTTCGATTATTCCACTTCCACCTTTGCTGTTGGTACTGCTCACGAGTTCATACTTATTTCTGTCGTTTCGTTTTGTTCCGTTTGGACAGGAGAATATCAATGGTGGTTTGCTGCATTGGCAGGGTATTCCGTTCATCTATTAATACATATCGTGCAATGGATTGTATATCGGAAATATGTGCCGGTTATCATTACCAGCCTCCTAACATTACCTTATTGCATCTATGCTTTTGCTGAATTTTCAAAAATCACAGTTCTATCTTCCTTCCAAATGGTTTTATGGGCAGTTATTGGCATTGTTCTAACCGTGCTAAGTTTGTTTTCTGCATTCTTTTGTATGGGCAAATTTCAACGATGGGAAAAGGAAAAATAAATAGTAAAATCAACAAGAAACAAACGATGGAAGATTGTTATAAGACAAATAAGGAAGCATAGAATGCAAGAACCAAGATACACCTGTGTTCCTCGTTTTACAATTAGGGAAAAATCAAGAAGAAGTAAAACTACTCTGTCGCATTGAGTTAGATAAACTCGGAAATACCTGTATCTCTTCATAATGTATTTCAGCCTTGAGTCTCAATTACTTCATTGATTTCAAAACCCAAGTTTCTCATAAATCCTCTTTGCTTTTTGGTTGAAATCAAAATACTGTTAGAAATACTTTTTAATATTATCATCCTCAAGAATGAAATCTACAAATCTTTTTAGGGCCTCAGTCCCAAAGTCCAATCCTGTTTTTCAGGGGATCTATTTTAAATCTACCTATGTTATGTTATCCTTGCCAATTCGTACTTCTGTATCATTCCGATAAATTCTCCTTGGTTGAATATCGAAAAACACATTTCCCAAGTCCTTTATTTTATCATAGTCCAGCGGGTAAGAAATTTTCGAAACCCATCCATTGCTCCTGAAACTCTTTTCCTTGTTCGTTGGACCATTCACATAAAAAGCAAAAGCATTGCTTTATTGATTCCCTTTTCAATTCTAATATCCCTCATCTCGTTAAAAGTCTCGGTTGTATTGCAAAGATATATAAATTGCTTGAAATATAGAACAAGCACCGCCTTGCTTTTCACCGTAACTTTGCAAACTGTAGTTTGTTGTAGTAATTGCTATTTCTACTTTCTGACTACAACACCAAAGCTTTTCCTTTCACCGTATTATCCCTCCTTGTAGTTATGTAGTAAGATAATATCGGTGAAAGAAAAATGTATCAGTGATACTGCCACTTCCGTATAGGAATATCTGTTCTACCATAGGTGTGGGGTGTTGTAACTCTTGGCAGATGTGTTTTCTGAACAAGTGGGCTTCCATGCTGTCCAATTGATAAGACAAAGCGATGATGATAGTGAGTGGATAAAGCGGAGCATAACCTTTTAACTGTCCATTTACGAACTCTTTCCACCTCCCCTACATTTCCTTTCATCAGGGATGCGGGGAGATATTTTGAGGAGCAGTTGCAATCGATAATTGAGTTTCCTCCAGGTTACACCAAAAATCTACCAGTTCGCTCTCTGTCATGGCTATATCGCCTTTGCCTTTGCGAATGATTTGCATATTGTCGCTCCACTCGAAATAACTGCGGCCTCTTTTTGTTTGACAGTGATAGGCATTCATACGGCTTCCTCCTTTGTTTTCTCTTTTTGATGTTTTCTTATCAGTCTATCCATATCCTCCAAAATCTTATTGTCTGTCACCCTGTGCATAGATTTGAGTACTGGATATAGAGGCGTGCCCCATCATCTTGGCAATACTCTCGATGGGTATTCCTGCACTTAAACTCATCGTGCCGAAAGCGTGCCTTGCCATGTGGTAGGACAACCGCTCTCTGATACCGCAAGCCTTTCCCACGATACTCAGCTTTGCACTCATCATGCTACGGCTACAAGTACAGTGAAAGATAAAGTCGTCACCTTTTCTTTCACCGTCTGCATTTCTTTCATGCTGGGTTGTTCTTTCTTGCATTGATTGATGATGGCCTCCACTATCGGGTGTAGTGGCACGACAAACTCCACCTTTGTCTTCTGCCTTTCTTTTTCGGATATATTTCTGTCCGTCTGCTGTTTGAATGTGTCCAAATTGCAAATGTTCCATATCAGCAATAGCCAAGCCCGTAAAGCATGAGAAGATAAACATCCGTCTTGCTTGTTCTGCTTCCTTATCAATTACTCTCAATGCCATGAGTTTGGCAACATCGCTCTTTTGCAGAAAGCGTATCTTCTGTTCCGCTTTCTCATACTTGGCATTCTCAAAAGGATTGCAACGAATGAGCCTCTGGCTGACCGCACGATACATCAATCGACTCAGCCAACAAAGGTAACGATTTAGGGTAGCTGTTGCCAAACCTCGTTTCTTCAGATAGAAACGGTATTTTTCAAATAAGTCTTCCGTTATAGTGGCTATGACTATATCCGTCATTCCCTTATCCTTTACAAACTCTGTAAGTAACTTATCTGAATAGAGAAGATTCTGATAGGTTCCCTCTGCCCTTGATTTGCCCACGCACTCTTTAACGGATTGCAGTTCTGCCTTGCTCATGGCAAGGAGTGTTGTCGGCATGGTGGCTATCCCCTGCAAACGGTTTCTTGAGCAGTTCCAGCTTACCACTCCGTCCTTTATCAATATCTCCTCATAGGTCTTTTCTACAAGTTCTTTGAACTCGCCGATTCTTTGATTGGTTTTCTTGTCGGTTGTCAATCTTTGTTTGCTGTTCCACTCGGAGGATTTGCATTCCTCGCCTGTGGTAATGGCGGTGCTCTTTCCGTCTATGGTGATACGGCAGAGAATAGTGGTCTTGCCGTCTGCCTTTATTTTCTGTCTGTTGATATAGAATAATATCTTGAATGTACTTCTCATTGTTTTGTTGTTTTAATGTCTGGAATGAATGCATAAGAATATACAAAGTATAGAGATTAGATAGCCAACTGCATATCTTCGGTGAAAGAAAGGATACGGTTAAACTCCTCAAAGAGTTTCTGCAGTGTAACCTTCGCATAACGTTTCGGTCATACTCACATTCTGTATGTCCCAGCATCTTGCTCACCGTTTTCAATAGGAACGCCCTGTTCCAAGGTGATAAGTGTGGCAAAGGTATGTCTTGCGGTATGCGAGGTAAAGGGAAAAGAAATACCTGCCCGTAGTCGCAAGGCTTTGAGACAGGACTGATAAGTGGGATATTTTATGAAAGGCAGTAGTACTTCCCTTTCATCGCTGTGCATTTTCTCAATTAACCGAACTGCTTCCGGCAATAGTTTGATACGACAAAGTACACCCGTTCTTTTGTCTGTTGAACTTCAACCACAAACTGCCTGCATCATCACGGACAAGATACTTCTTGCTTAGTTCCATCAAATCACAATAGGCTGCACCGGTATAACAGGCGAAGAGAAACACATCACGAACTGTTTCCATTTCCTCTTCCAACTCATCAAAGCAGATTGCCTTCAACTTGTCCAATGCTTCCTTGTCGAGTACCTTGGGTACTTTCTTGTCTCTCGTTCTATATGTACTTTGTCAAACAGAAGAGTGTCAGCCAGCCCCTCACGATAAGCCAGCCTGCAGACGGTCTTCAAATCCGCAGCAACTCTGAAGAATGTGCTTTGCTGATGCCCGAGTTCGCCAAGACAGAATGCTTGCAATTCGTAAATGAAGTTTTCTGTCAACTGTGAGAAAGCCAAGTCCGAAACATGGTATTTCTTCTGAATGAACTCCTGTAATCGTTTCCGAGTGGAATGATAGGCGAATATAGAGTTCCTCTTGATGTCTATACCGATATGGCTTTCTTTTCTCCTTGATGAGCATATCCAATCTCTCGATGAGCATACATCGTGCCTGCACACAGCCTTGAAACTGTTCCTTTACATTAGTTGCATCAAATGGCTGTCCTTTGGCAATCAACGATTGATAGGCAGATTGAATGGAAAGCAACAGGTTCTCCAACCTTCCGTTAATCTCCACCGCCTCACGGCTCTTGCCGTCCATTCTGCTCTCACGTGGATTCTATAAATCGGGATTGCAGGAAAGTTTACAACTGAACTGGGCAATGGAACGCCCAATGGTAATACGTCCCATAATCGGAGCTTTTCCCCAACTTGTCCAAACTGCTCTTTTTAAGGTGAGCAACACCTTCATTTTTCTCTGTTTTCATGACGCTTTTAATGTTGTGGGCAGAATTACCCGAATTAAAGCGTTCCTCACATACGCAGAAAACTGCTGACCAAAGCAACAGCCACACGAGCAAAAATAATTTGGTTACCTATTTTTTCTCCATCGTTACCAACATCAAAACAAGGTAACACTCTGGTAACTGAACTTCTGCCTAAATCTGCATATTCCTGCCCTTTACAAATAGAGCAGTATTATGCCAATTCGTGTATTTCCTCCTCATTATCAGTTAGTTTGCGCCAACCCCTATATTTCTTCATTTTCATTGATTAGGAGGGTGTGTCAAAATGTACACATCCTCTTTTTTATGCACAAAGCCCCGACTTTCTCAAGCCAGGGCTTTGCTATTTCCTAAAGTTTTTGTACCTTTAGGCATTAAAAAAAATCTCATAATGACAAAGATACACTTTCGTTCTTACATACACAAGAAAATGATTCTTTTTCCTCAAAGAATCGATAAGGATATCGCAGAAGACGACCCTGTTCGTCTTTTAGACGCCTTGGTGGATAATCTTATGTTGGATAATGTCTACAAGCTTTATAAGCCCAGTGGTCGCAAACCTTATCATCCACAAATGATGCTCAAGGTGATTCTTTACGCCTATATGAATAATATCTATTCCTGCCGTCGCATAGAGTTGCTTCTCAAGCGTGACATTCATTTCATCTATCTGGCAGGATATGAGCAGCCTGACTTTTATTACCATCAATCGTTTTCGTAATCGTGTGAAAAAGGAAATCAACAATATCTTTACACAAGTCGTATTAGTACTTGCAGCCAAAGGTTTGATAAGTCTTGACGTTGAATATATTGACGGCACAAAGATAGAATCGAAAGCCAACAAGTATACCTTCGTTTGGAAGAGAACCGTGGAAAAGAACCGCGCCAAGTTGCAGGAACAAATACGCACACTCTTGCTTCAAGTTGATGATGTCATAGCGCAGGACAATGCCGCTAAGAGAGAAAGTGTCGAGTTTACTGCAGCTCTGCTCGATGAGATATCCGAGGAATTGAACAAGTCTTTGAAATCAGCCCCTGAGCCTAAGACAAAAGAAGAGAAGCAGGCTGTTAGAACCAAGAAAAAACAGCTCAAGGAACTTGAGAAGAAACGTAATAAACTCCAGGAGTATGACCAACACCTTGAGATTATGGGAGAGAGAAACTCCTACAGCAAGACCGACCTTGATGCCACGTTTATGCACATGAAGGAGGACGCCATGCGGAACGGACAGACTAAGCCTGGATATAATCTGCAGATAGCAACTGAGAACCAGTTTATCACCGACTTTGCACTCTATGCTAACCGTACAGACACACTCACACTTTCTTCTTTCTTGGAGTCTTTCAAATCACGCTATCATCGTTATGCCAAGACAGTCGTAGCCGATTCAGGGTATGGCTCCGAGGAGAACTATCTGTTCATGGACGTACATAATATGGAAGCCTATGTGAAGTATAACTACTTCCATAAAGAGCAGCGTCCACGCTACACACCTAATCCATTCAGTCCTGCAAGCCTTTATTATAATAAGGAACAGGATTTCTACGTCTGCCCTATGGGACAGCACATGAAGCGTATAGGTATGAAGCGTTCCCTAACCTCTAATGGATTCGTTACTTACAGCGTACGTTATCAGGCAGAACGCTGTGATGGTTGTCCGTTGAGAGGCTCATGCTTTAAGGCAGGAGAAACAGAATCATAGAGGTAAACCACCAACTGCAGCACTATAAACAGAAGGCACGGGAACTACTGACCACGGAAGAAGGCATCAAGCATCGAGGACGAAGGTGCATAGAACCTGAAGCTGTTTTTGGACAGACAAAATACAATAAAGCCTACAAGAGGTTCAGGCATTTTGGAAAAGACAAGGTCAATATGGACTTTGCCTTCTTCGCTATTGCCTTTAACATAGGGAAAATGTGTAGAAAAACCAATCTCAAGGAACTAAAAGCCATTATGGAGGTACTTTTAGTTACTTTCAGATGCTCTATACAGGTTTATATAGGCTATTTAAAGCCAAACAAATCATTTTATATGAAATTAGCAGCATAGCTGCAGTAAATAACGAATTATGCGGTAGACAAGGTAAAGGAAGAATAAAAGAGGATGTATCAATTTTGACACACCCTCATAAAGTTCTACCACGTGAGTAAAAACTTTTACTTACGTGTAAATAATAATGTTTAATCGGCTTAATGGTCAAATGTACTCCTGAAAGGGGGCATAATGCTCTCTTTTTCATACCTTTGCAGGTGTTTATAATGCTATAATGGAAAATCATCATAAAAAAAGTGCCAGAAATGCGGTTCTCATGATGTAATCCGCAAAGGAGTTAAACGTGGTTCCTCGTATTGGTATTGCAAGAGTTGTCAATGCTATTTTAGTGGTCGTGAAAAGCCTAATAAGGCTGCCATTGTTGAGTTCTATTTACAAGGGCGCCATACATTGCTTGAAACAGCTCAAAAATATGGTATTTCAGTTTCTACCCTACAACGATATCTCAAAAACGTACCCCAAAATCAGGATGTTTCTTGCAGAATTCATCCCATTGCTATAACGCTACAAATGGATACCACCTATTGGGGGCGAAACTTTGGAGTAGTCATTTTTATGGATGCAACAACACACAAAGTCTTGCATTATCGCTTCTTACGTGGTAAGGAGAGAATTTCTGATTATCAAGCTGGAATTTCCTGTCTCCAAGATCAAGGATTTACAATCAGAGCCATTGTAAGTGACGCGTTATCAGGTATTAAGGAAGCATTTCCTGAAATACCTTATCAGTATTGTCAGTTTCATCAGCTTCAGCGAATAAGACATTTGCTCACCACTAATCCTCGCTTACCTGCGGCCAAAGAACTCAAGGCATTGGCGCATCAACTTACACAATCCAGTCGTCTAGACTTTGAGACATCTCTTGAAAAATGGGAGCAAAAGTGGAAAGATTTTTTGCAAGAGAAGTCTTATGGTGAAGATGGCAAACGGCACTTCACTCATAGAAGAACGAGAAGTGCTTTTTATAGTTTAAAACGCAATCTAAATGCACTATTTACCTTTGAGAATTTCCCTGCCGATCAAGTTCCACGCACTAACAATGCTATTGAGTCTCTTAACTCTGTATTGAAGATGAGATTGCGTCTTCATCGTGGACTTTCGAAAGAGAAGCGAGAACTGCTTATTGGAAACATATTAGGGGCTTACAACCCCGATAAACACTAGAGAGTTCTACTATTATAGGAGTACATTTGACCATTAAATGAAAAAGAGAGCATTTTTGCCCCCTTTTCAGGAGTACATTTGACCATTAAGCCGTTTAATCACTATCTTACTGATATAGAAGGCTCA
>BNJU01005587.1_pt1 | contig 17842 bp, 34 predicted proteins | sample 8539281 | NCBI WGS metagenome assembly BNJU01 (sample SAMD00202456, study PRJDB9452) | human saliva metagenome | isolation source: human saliva | place: Japan
TTTCGTAGAATCCTCCAGAGGCACGTTACCGCGGATGTGGTATATGTCTTCGTGAGTCCGAACGTACAGGATACCTTAGAAAAGGTCTTCGGTCGTATGGCATTCCGCATTTTATCGACCGCCAGCGGCTTTATGAAAAATCACCTCGTGGAGAGGTTGTTGACGGCTCTTTGATATCGTGCGCCATAGCTACGATCGAGACAGCATGTTCTTATTGCTCAAAACGACTTGATGCCCTCTTACCCGTGAGGCTGCAGATGAATAAACTACTACTCGGGGTTTGGTATTGACCATTATGCAATGGGAACGTGAAAAGCTGGCCGTATTTTGAGGCTTTCGCGAGACAAGATGAGGAAGGTCACAGATGACCGCGTAGAGCTCGTGTCAACCAAAGCAAGGCAAATGATTATGGACATCCATCTCATGGTTTGACTTTTGCCGCTCATAGCGCGAAGGTCATACGGGCGCTGAGTGGGGTGCGCAGCTCTATGGTCTCTTAGAAACCTTACAGGTACCACAGCGATCTCTGTGAATGGGCACAAGACGCTGAAACGGTAGAGGATCAAGAGGCGAAAGCCAGCCATGAACAGATGTACAATGCGGTTATTTCTTTCATGGACGAAATCTCTATGGTCATGAAGGATGAAGTGTTGACCCTAGATGAATGATGTTGCTCCTCGAAGAGGCTTGAGCGATAGTAGAATTACTCTACAGTTCCTCCAGTCCTTGAGATCATGTGGTGATCACCACCATCGAACAGTGGTTATAGTCAATGGTGGCCCTAAGGTGTTCGTCATGGGCCTCAGCAAGGCGTATTCCCACAAGCATGGGCGATGAAGGCATTATCAAGGATAAGGAACGTCAGAATTGGCGGAGGCCGCATTACTTTGGCGGGAAGGGGCCTTGCCGAAGGCTTTTCAACGAGAATTTCCTAGTATACCTAGCTATGACGCGGGCATCCGATTCCTTGACGCTGTCCTATGCAAGTTCTGGCGAAGATGGAACAGGCCTTGAGCCATCCCTCGTGGTGAAGCGACTAGAATCCCTTGGTTATGTAGATAAGCCTATAGAGATTCCACTCTCCATTGCACCTGATACGGAGTCGGATTATGTATGGAGACCTTTACAGAGTTTGTCCCTATTGTCTGAGCGCTGGGGCGCCTCTTTAAGTGGTCATGAGGTCAATCCATGTGGTGGGGCCTCTATAACTGGGCTCGTGAACGACACCTACCGTCCTCGTTTAGGTGAGGTGTCTCCGTGGTATTCGAGATAATGATGTACCTATCAGTACAAAGGATTTAGTAAATGGATTGTTCCTATCTAAAGGCTATATGTCTGGTTCTGTGACGCGTCTAGAGAGATATCAGCAATGTCCATTCAAGTTCTATGCTCAATATGGTTTGAAACTGGAACCGCGTCGGGTACGCTCCTTTGGTGCTCCTGAAATTGGTACATTCCTCCATGCTAACCTAGAGCGTTTAGGTAATTATCTATTAGATAACAATAAACAATGGCGTGACCTAACGAGAGGATCAACAGAACTTGTGCCGTACGGTAGCGGAAGAAATGCAAGAAAATCAGGGCGGCGAGGAAACAGGCGATGATGCCTGCCAAAGGCAATCGAGCAGCGTGTACAAAGAACATTACACGTAGCGACGGTAGATCGCCTTGTGGAGTGGTCCAAGCGCAGTGATTTTTGATACAAAATCACTTGGAGCAGATTTTGGCCGTCAAGGCGGCTGGGATCGATCTCGCAGTACCGCTTGGGGAAGATCGTTATTTACGCCTCATCGGTCCAAATTGACCGCATCGATGAATATACCCGAGATGGTCAAACCTATGGCATGGTTATCGATTACAAGTCTGGCGTGCGCCCGTAAGCAGGGCACAAGATGTATACTATGGCCTGTAGTGCAGCTTATGACCTATCTACTAGCCTTAGAATCCGCTTATGGTAAAACGCAAGGCGAATCTATAGCTCCTGCGGCCGTAGTGTATTCCTATGTGAAAAATCCTAAAATTCCTGCCGATGCACTTATCTCTTATGAAGATGCAGTATCTTTGGCTAAGGAAAGCGATGCATGGCAAAACAGTGGATACTTCTCTGATGATATCGAGTTGTTGACGCATATCGATAATAAATTTTTGTCCTATGGATCTAAACGAGGACCATATGTACCAATCGCGACGAAAAAGGATCAAACTATTTCTAGTGAGACTTACGTAAGGTTAAGAATCCTGGCGAATTTGATGTAATGTGCCGTTATACAAACCACGTAATGGCTGACATCGGTCGCCATATCGGGGATGGTCAATTCCCAATTCAGCCTTACCAGTTAAATAAGAATAGACCTTGTACATACTGTGATTACAATACTGTATGCCGCTTTGACTCTAGCCGTAATAAGTATAACTATCTGTCCGGCTTATCTGAAGATGATGCGTTAGAACGGATGAAAGAGGTTCTAAACGACGAAAATAGCGATAACAACGAGTATCGCAACAACGGCCGAAATAGTAGTAACGGAAACAACAGTAACGACAGAAGTAATAGTAACGAAGGAGGTGAAAACCATGGGTGTTAAATGGACGCCAGAGCAGGAGTCTGCCATCATAGCGCCGAAGGACTCGTCCTTAGATAATCAAACCTTACTAGTAGCGGCTGCTGCGGGCTCTGGTAAAACGGCAGTTCTTGTAGAGCGTATTATTACGCGGCTTAAAGATATGGATAACCCGTTATCCGTACAAGAGCTCATGGTTGTAACCTTTACGAAGGCAGCTGCTCAAGAGATGAGCGCTCGTATTGGTCTTGCTTTGGCGAAAGCCATGGAATCCACCGAGGATGCAGCCATGCAAGAGCGCCTGAACGACAGCTCAACCTGTTGCCGTCTCGCTCATATTTCTACGTTACATTCCTTCTGCCAATGGGTGATTCGGTCACTTTTGCACAAGCTCGATATTAATCCTACTGCTCATCGGTAACGAAGCGGAAATGGCGTGTTACAACAAGAGGGTATTAGCCGATTTGTGACTAGAAATCTATGAAGAGGGCGCTTTATGATATCTATGAGTTGGCGGATTTCTTTAGCGATAGATAAATCGGATGCGAGGCTTAACGGCGAAGTTATGTCACTATAATTATCGCCATGTCTCTGCTCAATCCTGATGGGTGGTTACGAAAAGCCTTAGAGCCTTATAAAGAGACATGTCTATACAAACCTAGTGAGACCCTATGGGGCCAATATATGTGGGATAACCATGTAGCTGTTATTGACCGTATTCGTGAGCCTTAGAGCGGATGGAACAAATCTTATTGGATCAGTGGGGCCTCATAAATGGCAAAACATATACGATAACCAACTAGCTGCACTAGGCATGCTTTCATCAGCTCAAACTTGGGATGATATGGGTGAAGCTTGCAAGCATACGGATACCTATATTGAGACCAGTTCCGCATGGGGATCAAAAGAGGCACAAGTACTTGATCCTATATTGGTAGCAGAGTTTAAATCCTTAGGTTCCCAAAATAAAAGATGACCCCAAAAGCGATGCAAGCTGCTGTATTCACCGTGCCAGAAGCTACCTTGCAAGACCAGTTCAAGGCTCAATATCCAATCATTGAAGGTTTAGTAAGAGCTCACCATTTGCGTTTCATAAGGCTTATCGAGATATGAAACAAGAACAGGTATCATGGACTTTGTGACTTGGAGCATCTATGTTTCAGCTCTTCTTGTTGAGCCGGGCACGAGAGGATGACCCTCAGCCGTCCGATGTAGCAGAAGGAACTGCAAGATACTCAAGAAAATCATGGTCGATGAATACCAAGATACGAACGGCGTGCAAGAGACGATTATCAACTTGATTTCTCGCATCGATAACCGGTTCTACGTAGGGGACGTGAAGCAAGCGTTCAGCTTCCGTATGGCCGATAGTTCTCTGTTGTGGAGATACAATACCTACGGCGACACTGATGCGGTAGAGCGCCGTATCGACTAGCAAAAGAACTTCCGATCTCACGAAAATATTTGGCCGCCACCAACTTCGTTCTATCAAATCATGACGAAAGGGCGGCGAGCTCAATTATACTGAGGCGGAATCCCTTATTCCGGGCCGTATCGTTGAGGATGCACCGGAGGAGTTGGGTTGGAGGCGATGGAATTGCAGCTCTTAGATGTGAGTAAGGATACCCTCAGTGCTAGTGAAAGCGACGAAGATGAAGGGGATGACCTGAAAACAACGAGCGTGAGCTGAGATTTTCATCATCAAAAGATGAAATCCATGCGGCTAAGAAAAAGGTGCAAAAATCCGAGATGGTACGTTCCGTCAAATCGAGTGGCGTGACTTTGCTATTTTGCGCAGATCCTGGCTGGTTGGGGCACTCGTGCCGTAGAGGCTATGCATAAAGCGGGCATCCCTGCGGTAGTAAACGAACAGGATGAGCTGCTGAAGCACAGGAAATTCAACTCTTCTTAGCGTTGTTATCCATCGCAGATAATCCAGAACAAGACTTGCCAATGGCGGCGGTGTTGCCTCTGGCCTTGTGGGGCTTGATGCAAACGAACTAGGCGCACTGCGCCTATCTGGTGAGGATTCTCTGTGGTCTCTCGCGCCGCTATGCCGAAGAGGCTCAAGATGAGCGCCTATTAGCTTTTATTGACCATATGGAGCGTTGGCGTACCTTGTCGCGCCGTCACGGTGTGACCGATTTGCTGGGATATTTACGAATCTCAAGACTATGTTAACTATGTAGGTGCCATGCCGAATGGGCTCGTGCGACGTGCGAATCTACTCGCCTTATACGACCGAGCTAAGGGCTATGAGGCCTCTGGCTTCCGTGGACTCTTTAGATTCTTGCGCTTCGTTGAAAGCTTGCGCGATAGCAATCAAGATATGCCGCTGCTAATGTGGTAAGTGAAGCGGACAATGTGGTGCGCCTCATGACTATCCATAAGAGTAAGGGCCTTGAATTCCCTGTGGTGTTCTTATCTGGCGTTCAAAAACGGTTCAATATGATGGATCTTCGCTCAGAGCTCCTCATCGATAAAAATGCAGGGCTTGGTCTTAAGGGGTATTTCCCAGATATTCGGGTGTCTTTTCCAACTATGCCGTGGTTCTACGAAAGACGTCAAAGAAGCGGCCCTCAAAGCGAGAGTACAGCGTATTCTCTATGTGGCCTTACTACGAGCTCAGAGATAAATTGTTCCTAACGGGCTTTGTAGAGGTTTCAAGAATTCTGCAGGTAAACTATCTAGTTTAGGTGAGCTCATTAACAATGTTGCCGCTGTAGAAGGACAACAGTTTGTGACGGATAATATCACCCAAGCTAATACGTATCTAGAATGGTTAATTATGGGACTTTACCCGTCATTTGGACAGTGGTAACCCATTGCGCATAGCCATTGAGTACGAAGGACAAACCTATTTTGACTTACCAGATAAAAAAATGTCGCATCAAGGTCGAAAAGTCCACGATGGCTCTCTCAGGTGACCTCGATTATAAAGCGAGATATCGATGAAACCACCATCAACAAAAGGTGCGTGAGTTAAAGAGCTGTTAACTCTGTGGGAATTACCGCAGAAATCGTGGACCGCTTTCAACTGTACGTATCCGTACAGCGACGCTACGCGGCGCACTGCTAAGATTTCCGTCAGTGAATTGAGCGACGATTCCAAGAACGTGAACTTGAAGCGAGGCACTATTGATCACTGAAACGAACCGATTGTAACGGTCGATACGGGCGCTAAACGAGCTGTTTCAGATGCAATCTTAGGTCGCTATTAAGCTAGATGTTTGCAATGTTGATAGTGATCTACAAGTATCTGCAAGTAATGCTGATAGCGATGATACAAAGCAAATGCTAATAGTGATTTACAATGCAATCTGCTGTAGCCCTGTGATACTGTTTCAGCGACGATTGGCAATTCCGTATTCGGCCGTAAAGCCGCAAGGACTGCAGTCCGAAGAGGATGTGTTGACGGGGCTCAATAGGGGTACCTTGATGCATGAGGGCGATGCAATGGCTTCCTCTTGCAAAGTACACTCAGGCTTCTTTAACAAAAGAGCTTGATACACTTGTAACGAAAGGACTTTCACAGAGGAAGAACGAAAATCTACTGAAGCGATACAAGCCTCTATAAATTCTTTTAGTTCTGACCTTGGGAAGCGTCTTATCAATGCGAAGCGCATAGAACGTGAGTGCCGTTCAGTATGCTTTTTGAAGGAAAACGCGTATACGATACCTTAGAGGATGGGAAGATCTATTCCTTCAAGGTATTATCGATACTGCCTCTTGAAGAGGACGGTGAATGGGTTCTCGTAGATTACAAGACAGATCGCGTCAAATCTGGGAAGACCTCATCAAAGCGCTATAAAATACAAATGGACCTCTACAAAGAGGCCTTGCGGCGATTGACGGGGATGCCTGTGAAAAGCTTGTTATATCTATAGCTTCGCTTGCACGATGCAATCATTATAGATTAGCCTATATTAAATTTTATAAGCAATATGGCTGATATAGTTGATATTTCTTGTAATGTACCTATACAGAGGTAGCTCTCTAGTCCTAGAGATAGAAAGCTTTTCTATCATGGATACTGTAGAGCTTTTTGTGTTATAGGTTTGCTATATAGTTTCGTCTTATAGATTTCTCTACAAGTTCTTAAATGTGCGTAGTTCAGACAAATTCAAGCCTTTTTCTTTTGTGTTTTGATGGGGCAAAATACTTTTTAATACCCGTGGCAATACTTCGGTATCTACTAGGCATAGATGGGCCTGGATCGCCATCCATATTGGTTGCTAAGTCATCAACATTAGATAAGAGCTCGATGGATGCTTTATTCACAGTTAATGTGGTTGTATAACGAGAGTTATAGATGGCACCACCAATGATGAGCGGTATTACGCTGAGAATATCGAGAATAAAGTATTCTTTGAAGATGATGATACGCTATGTAGCCGTCGTCGACGGAGGCTTCAGGCATAAACCGTTCAAAACTGAATACTACATTGGTAAGCAATGCTAAAACGAGAGGATTTACAGATAAAGTCGTCGTTCTCTGTTTTGAGTGCGGTATGTATAGTCTTTAGTGGTAAATAACGCTTGACCTGCGCGCGCAAGAAGTAGGCGAGAGGGCCAAAATGTGCTTTTCTCTTTTGGCGTAACCTCTTCTACTACCTTGGGGATAACGCCTGCGCGATATTAGTTGCAGAAATATTTGTCGTTGCGCAGTCCAATATCAATTGTTCTCGTTTCATTGATGTCGATGCGTTTGATCGCTTGAGCTGGATTTTGGTGAATCAGTGCGCGAGACATATCGTTAACAGTCAACTGGGATAAAGCCAAAGGTAGATTTGAATCCCCTTGAGCAATGCCATTAACAGTTTTCGTTAACAGTACCATCACCACCCATGCAAAATACTGCATCGAACCCGCGTTCATAAGCGTCTTTAGCAAAACGTGTTGCATCGCCTTCACCGGCTTTGGTGAATTTGACCTCAACTCGTTTCGAATAAGGTAGCTCAGATTTCCATTGTAAGTCGAGGCATACCGGCGTGCCGCCGCCCCTGATACAGGATTGATGATAACCAAAACAACGGCTCATAGTGTACTTCCTTACTTTCAAAAATGAGATATAGCTAGTATCTATTGTTAGATTGCTAGATTGACAGTTTTTAGATATGAGTTTTATAATTATTTTGTACACTGTATTAGATATTGTGTGCAACATATTTTTATAAAAATGTTTTGTATAATATATTATACTCATTTTAACCGTTCTTTGAAAGTGTGAAGATAGGATGAGTATTAAGGTTGGGGAGATAGTTTAAATGGGAAGACAAGATTCTAAAGATAGATATAATTTGTCCGCAGTGGACTCTATTGAACGATTGCCACTTAGCGAACAAGTATATTTAACATTAAAAACAGCGATTTTAACAGGCGAATTGATGCCTCAAGAAAAAGCTAAACGAAGTAAAAGATTGCAGAACAGATTTACAAGTGAGTGCTACACCTGTACGTGAAGCATTGCGTAAATTAGCTAAAAGATAACCTCGTAGTTATCGTTCCTTGGAAAAAGTGTTACTGTAAAGCAGACACTCCAGAGGAAATCATTGCATTATATCAAGTGCGCGAAGTAATGGAAGGTCTTGGTGCAAGACTGTGTACGTCATGCTCAGAACGAACAAATTAAAGAATTGCGAGATATTTGTATACATCAAAATCGAAGATGCTGCAGCACGCGTTGAGGTTAACAGTCGTTTCACACTAATGATCGCTCATTACTCTGGTAATGAACGTATCGTAGAACTACTTGAGCAAGCTTCCGTGAACGCGTTAATCGAGACGTATATCAGCTCCTTCAATGCGGTGCGTACACATGATTGCGATGATGAACATGATCAAAATCGTAGACGCTATCCCGAACGTCATGACGAAGTAGCTGCGAAACAGCTATGCGTCAGCACATCAACAATGCATTTATCTTCAAAAAGCAAATGCTGAAGTGCAACACAAAAAACTTAATGAGTATAATGTCTAACGTGCCCATGGGCATAATGACATCAAAAGGCTCCGCCATGGCGGAAACTAACTGATAATCTAGTTAATCTAGTTTATTTAGCTAATTTAGTTAATTTAAGATAACTCAATTAACATGAGTTTTTATGTAAATTGTTAACGGTTTTGGTTTTGGTATGGTTTAGAAACTCTGAGCCGCTTATAATGTGATGTTGAGGTGGGCATTGCGGTTTTTATAGTCGACGATGCGCAACCGCACTGGTTGACCTCACGTCGATTTGAAAGGCTTGAGCGATTTTGAAATAAAATCTCTGAGGACATGCCAGAAATGCCTGTCCACACTCTGGTTTGTGTAGTCACTGCGAGCTGATGCCGACGTGGCGGGCTAACTCATATTGGGACATATTTAGAATACGCGAATATTGGCGATTTTCATGGCCTAAACATACGTATTGATGTTGTAAAAATTGGATCTTCGTACGTATTAATCCGCAGTTCGGTCAATGGTGCTGTCGAGGGTTCATAGGGACTCCTTCCTTTTCCGACTCTCTAAATATAGTATACTGAGACTGTTGGCGATTGACTAATATAGAAAAGCTAGATAATTATCGGTTATTACAGATAATTACACGAATTGTGAAAGTCTTACTACCCTATATACTTTGGTACTGTGACCAAAAGACTGACTAGTATGTTGTCGTAAATAGAGGAGGCCCTTATGGAAAAATATATAGCCGTTGCCCTCGGTGGAGCCGTGGGTGCATTATGCCGCATGGCTCTTGGTGAATGGGTGATGACAAAGGTCAGCTCCTTTCCGTATATGGTACGGTCGTAGTTAACATATCAGTTGCCTCATCATCGGCCTCGTGTTGAGGCCTCTACATGCAAAAAGCCAGATTTACCACAATGGGCTAGATTCTTCCTTGTTGTGAGGCGGTCTTGGTGCTTTCACCACCTTTTCTACCTTTGCCTTTGAAATGCTACAACTCATGATGGCTGAGTCCTGTGTACAAGCCTTATTCTATGGCATTGTACAAGGTGTAGGCGAGTTAATTCTTTTGCTGGTTTGGTGTATTATTGGCGCGCATACTCTGGGCTATCTAATCCAAGCGAATAAGGTGACTTGAGTTACAGCGTAAATACATCGATTTTTATATGATTATTTAGTAAGAGATTTAGATAGAATAGCAGATTATAGAAATTATAGAGGAAGAGATTGTGAAATCTGTTAGAACACAAGATGCCGTAGGGCATGCATTATTACAGATTTAGTTCGCATCGTTATCGGCGAGGGTGAAAGATACGCCGTTCCGCCGTGGTCATGTTATTACAGAGAGGATATTCCTAAATTATTAGACCTCGGCAAAGAGCATATTTTCGTTATGGAACCTGAAGATGAAGGCTTCTTGCATGAAGAGGACGTAGCTCGCGCTTTGTATCGTATGGCCGGCGGCGAAAATATGCACGAAAGGCCCAATGGCACAAGGTAAAATCGAAGCCATTGCAGACGTAGATGGCTTATTCAAGGTCGATGTAGAACGATTACATGCTATCAACAGCATTGGTGAGCTTACTATTGTAACGAGATTTAATAATACACCTGTGAAAGCAGGCGAAAAATTAGCAGGCATGCGTTGTATTCCTTTATTATTAGAGGAACAACAAGTAGAGGATGCTAAGAAAATTGCTAATGGGATCCTTTACTTCATGTAAAAACCATTCGTGCGCAAAACAATGGGCATCGTTACTACTGGCTCCAAGTATTTGAAGGTCGTATTAAAAGATGCTTTTCACCCCTAATTATTGAAGAACGATGCGCAGAATTTGGGGTCACAAAAGTGGCTCATGAAATCGTAACGGATAATACGGATGATATCGTGGCGGCTATCGACAAGGTAAAAGCAGCTGGCGCCGACATTATTTTCTGTACAGGCGGCATGAGCGTTGATCCTGATGATTTAACACCAGGCGCCATTAAACGCTATGCCGATCGCGTAGTGACATACGGATTACCTGTATTGCCAGGTTCTATGGTTTTGTATTGCGTACTGTGCTGATGATACACCGATTCTCGGCGTTCCAGGTGGCGTATTGTTTAGCAAACCAACGGCATTTGATGAAATTCTTGCACGCCTCGTAGCAGATGATGAAATCACTAAAGAAGACTGCATTCGCATGGGTCATGGTGGTTTCTTAGGATAATCTTTGTAGCACAAAAAAAGCGGGTAGATCTACTCTACCCGCTTTTTGATGTTCAAGCAGCTATGTTTTATTAAAATGATTTTTCCTAGTGTAGGATGGCTACAACGTTTTAGCGTTAGTGTATCATTAAAATGATTTTTTCCCCAGTGTAGGATGGCTACAGCGTTTTAATGTTAGCGTATCAATCATGTGGACAGCTTCGTCCAGGGTGATATCTTCGCGCTTAGTCGGTGTTTTCGAGGACCGCCAAAGGGTGCTCTGTGCCTACTTCACCAGAGGGCAAGTAAATATATTCTTGGTTGATAGTATCGCCAAAGATATAGCCCGCTTGTAAATGCTCTTTATGAATGCGACTCATAGTCTCTCCTTACATGATTTGTTTTAGTGTAAAGTCTAGATAGTCTGCAGATACTAGCTCTAGTTTTGTGGCGCCAAATTCCTTTGGAATGCGCTTTAAAGGAAATTTGATCGTGTAAATGCCCAAAGATACAAAGTATCTACTTTGTATTGCTCCATAAGGTCCGTAAAGCCCGAAGGGCGTTGGACTCGTTGAATGGAGGATAGTGTAACAATAGCAGTTTTGTTACTGGTATGGTGTGTATATCTATTGTTAATGGCTCTGATGTTTCCAGAACCTGTTGTTTCCATGTTTGTTTCAGCTGTGAGCTGTTCTAGGAGTGTTTCACAGCCCCATCCATTTCTTGTAATGCTGATTCGGTGCGCATTAATTCTCTTTCATAAATAGACTGGTCTGTTTCTGGTGAGAAATGAGAGTCACCAGGGCAGAGATAGGCACGAGTTCCACCAAAAGTGATGATGCGAGGGCCTTCTTCTGTTTGAATAGCTCTGCTGTGCCATGACCTTGTAAAAGGTGATAGCATCACCCATGAGGTTGCGCATCTTGTTTGATGATGACCACCAGTAGTCATGGTTGCCGCAGATCATATATTTCTTGCCAGGCATGGATGCGGATTTCTTGTAAATCACAAGCCGCTTCGTCGAGGCGGGCGCTTAGCTCATATCGCCTACGAGAAAGACAATATCATCATCTGTTACATTGTTGCCCAATGCTCTTTGATGCGGGCCCAGTGATTATCCCAGTGGGGACCAAAAAATATCCATCGGCTTTGCAGGAGGATTGCCAGATAGATGGAGGTCGCCGATGGCAAATACTTTCATAAAAATCCTTTCAATTATCTATGGTCAAAAATCATAGATGTTTCAAACCTTATGTAATTATCATAGATGGTTAAAATTTATGTAATTAACTATATGCATATTCAAAATATATGTATATGAGAACTATTTAGTAGCCTGTAAATAAGGCGCAATATCGCGCATGATTTTAGCAGCCCGTTCTTCGTCACAGGTTTGTGGAATTTTGTAGCCCACGTAGAGAGGCGTCGTTACATAACGAGCCACCACCTTGATGTAGTCATAGCCGTCCTCGAGATTATAAAAAGAAATAATTGTAGGACTGGCTAAGGTTAGAAAGGGTGTGCAACACATAGCACAGCACTTGTTGTAATCGAATGGCTACAGGACGAACTGGCGTATCAGGTTTGAAGCGAATGTTGTACTCAAAGAACCCAATTATGGGATGAGTAGACAAGGTAATGCGTACATGCTGATCCTCGTGTAAGAGCCAGCCTTCCATGTTTTGAGCCGTAATATCCTTGTGGTAATCGTAATTTTCTAGACCAATGATTTGGCTGTGCGGATGGCGAATGGATCCGCCAGACATATAGCCATGGTTTTTAAAGAATAGTACGGATTTAAACTCCTTGCGTTGACGAGTTTCACGCCACTTATCGAGGCCGAATTGCAGGATGTGTGCTGCTTCGTCAGCAGGTAAGGTAGAAAACTCGCCTTCATCGGTTTCCGTTTCGATGATAACCGTAGGCCAAGTTTTTTCTAGCACAGGGTATTTGTTCATAAGCCAAATAATATGGCCTGATGTATCGAGGATGTCCGTTAACTTTGAACGGTCACAGAAGGGCAACGCACTTGTTCATCGCGAATATTGACGGGTTTTGTGCGCCCTAATTCAATATTAAATCTAAGTGGTTTGTTCATTATGTGCCTCCTTCCATGCACGAAAATCTATCCTCTTAATGATACCACAACTAGCCCATTCGTACATGAAATAATGGTATAATAATATGGGTATTATTTTAACGATTAAGGAGGCCTTATGAAACCGACGACGCTCGTATTTCCTATTGATGAACAAAATCGCATATTGCTAGGTCGTAAGAAACGTGGTTTTGGGGCTGATAAATATAATGGCTTTGGCGGTAAATTAGACGACGGTGAAAGCTTCCGAGACTGTGCTATTCGCGAATTATTTGAGGAATCTGGCCTTCATGGTCGCCCGAAGATTTAGAATGTGGCTGCCTTTGATTTTTCAATTTCCTTTTGATGAAAGCTTAACCCATGTAGGTTATGTGTACTTTTTGCGTACTTTCACAGGCAATGTAGAGGAAACAGACGAAATGGAACCTCATTGGTTAACGATCGATGAAATTCCCTATGAGCACATGTGGGATGGTGACCGCCAATGGTTGCCAATGCTGCTAGAAGGCAAGAAGTTAAAAGGGCCTATCGTATTTGGCCGAGACAACAGTACGGTAGATAAGATGGATCTGATCACTGTGGATACCGTTCTTGAAAGCGAACACTTGGCGCGCATTGATCTGTATATTAATGGATAATTTGTACCTTATTGGCTGCAACATATATGCAATATGCTTGTAATAGGCCTATAGTCATGAAAGTGGTACTAGAGTCCTAAGTTTATAATATTTTGAGGTAATATGACTGATAAAAAGAACCCTAAGTGGGTGCCACAGCTGTTGGCGTGGTATGATGTGCATAAACGGGAATTGCCGTGGCGCGATTGTGGAGACCCTTATAAGATTTGGGTGTCTGAGGTGATGAGCCAGCAGACGCGCATTGAGGCGATGAAGCCCTATTATGACAATTGGATGCGTTTATTTCCAACCTTGGAGGACCTAGCAAAGGCCTCTGAGGATGAGGTAGTTCACGCTTGGCAAGGGCTTGGCTATTATAGCCGGGCTCGTAACTTGCGCCTTGGCGTGAAGGACGTCGTGGAAAACTACGGTGGTATCGTGCCTCGTGACCGCAAGACTATGGAGTCCTTGAAGGGCGTAGGATCTTATACGGCTGGGGCCGTGCTATCCATGGCGTACAACGAACCAGAGGTAGCTGTAGACGGCAATGTGCTGCGCATTTACGCTCGTTTATATCGCATCTTTGATGATATTTTGAGCACTAAAGGTAAGAAGGCCATAACTGCGATTGTAGAGGAAACATTACCTCACGATCGGCCTGGTGATTTTAACCAAGCCTTGATGGATTTTGGCTCTGCTGTGTGCATTCCAAAAACTCCGCGCTGTGGGGAATGTCCTATTGTAAATATGTGCGAAGCATACCAACATAAGGATACGGACAAATTACCAGTGCGTATCAAGAAAACGAAGGTTGTAGAGGTGTCTCTAGTTGTAGGCATCTTGCAATATGAAAGACTACTACCTATTGCATAAACGCCCCAAATCGTGGGTTGTTACGGTCCATGTGGGAATTCCCTTCGGTGGAAATGGTATCTACCTTTGACGAGGGTGAACGAGGTCTTGAAACATTAGTTAAGGACCTAGGGTTTTGAACTAGCTTTACAACCTGTATTGGTAAAAGAAATAACACATGTTTTCTCTCATAGAAAATGGTTTATGAAAGCATTCCGCGGCGATTTAACGTATGCAGGTGATGCTAAAAATATAACGATCGGAGCTATCCAAAAGCAATTGCCAAAGGACTGGATGCTCATCAAGCGCGACGAGTTCGCTGATTATGCTTGGGCAGGTCCTCATGGTAAATTGACGGAGATGGCAAAGTAATTTGTAGGAGCAATGAATGAGAATTCTATTTAATATAATTTTTGGCACCATCCTAGTATTAGGCTTGGTGGGCTTTTGGGCGCTATTCCTCAACTTGTGGAAGCCTAAAAAGAAATGGCCTGCTTGGGTAGGTTATATAATTATTATCGGTGCGTGGTTCGCTGCCATCCGATACTACTTGTTACATCAAGTGGATTTATACGGCACGTTATACTATCCGATAATGAATATGTTCCGTACGGAAAGTTACGGTTTCCTCTTTGGCTTATTCTTGGCTATTCCCTCTTTATCGTATTCAGCTTGTTATACTGGGCGGTTAATAAGATTTGGAGCAAAAACGCCAGAGGAAAACAGAACGGGCCGCCGTGCCTTCTTTAGAACTGCTGCAACCGTAGTGCCCTTGGCGACTATTGGTGGCTCTAGCTATGCTGCCTTTGCCGGTCAACAGGAGATAGTGGTTACGAATGAAAAATTTGGTTATACGAACTTGCCTCCTGGGCTAAAAGACTATAAAAATCGTGCAACTTAGTGACGTTCACATAGGGCTAGCATCGACCCTAGACGACTTTGATGAAATCCTAAAATTGGCGCTTTTACAAAAACCTAATCGCGTCGTTATCACAGGGGATCTCATCGATAAATTGGCATGGTTGCCTGAGGTCTGTGAAAGACTGACAACCTTTGCAAAACAAATTCCTGACGGTGTAGATTTCATCTTAGGTAATCACGAGTACCATCACGATGTAAATAAAGTGCTGGATTCTTTTCAAGAGAAATACACCGATGAACATTCTTGTGAATAGTAATATTCAAATTATGGGTGGCAAACAACCTGTATATATTGCAGGCGTTACATACGATAATAGCCGTCAAAAAGATAGCCGAGAAGCTATGATCTCTAAAGCCTTATCTGGTATTCCAGACTATGCCTTTGTTATCCTATTGGCGCATCACCCTGAATTCTTTGAAGAAGCCATTGAACACAAGATTCCGTTGACCCTTTCTGGTCATACCCATGGTGGTCAAATTGTATTTATGGGTGTTCCTGTAGTGCCAACGGGCACTCCATATACAAAAGGGCGCTACGTAGAAGAACAAAGCGTGTGCTACGTCAATAACGGTACAGGCCACTGGTTCCCAATCCGTATCAACTGCCCACGAGAAATTACAGTCATTACATTCTTTGATGGAGTAGCTTAGTGTAAACGGCGATCTCACTATAGGGATACAATCATGTATAGTAAATCCTTTATCCATAAATTTCTTATATGTATCATTCTACTTGTTCTATTTGATATCTCTCTGATCTACGCTATGACAGCGGATATATATAAAGGATATCTCAAAATAGCAATACTAGTGGCAATTGGATGCCATTTAGATCTATACTTAGAACTCAGTAAACAAGAACAACTGATAATACAAGCACTCCAGAATAATACATTTGATGAGACCTATGAACTACTAGATACGAAATATATGGTTTTTATCATATCCTTTGTCGTATTAATGACTATAAACCTTGTGAAATATTAGAAAACCATAGGGTACTAACTAAAAGAGGTATTGTATATGAAAATACAATACCTCTTTTTATTATTGTCTTTAGACTGGTTCGCGACGTAGTCGCGAATCATAAAACCACCCGCTATGCGGGTGCGGCAACGAAAGTTATACAAAAAAATCACCTTGCTTAAGTATAATGTAGGTGTTCAAGCCGCATTATATACAAAAAGAAAGGTGATTTTTATATGGCAACAAAGACACAGAGCCTTGCGCACACAAAATGGTTATGCAAATACCACATAGTATTTACACCTAAGTATAGACGTAAAGTTATATATAATCAATACAGAAATAGTTTACGTGAAATACTGAGACGTTTATGTGAATATAAGGGCGTCAAGATTATAGAGGGGGAGCTTATGGCAGATCATGTGCATATGCTAGTGTTAATTCCACCTCAAAAATATCAGTTTCATCTTTTATGGGATATCTAAAGGGTAAAAGTGCGCTAATGATGTTCGATAAACACGCAAACTTAAAGTATAAATTTGGAAATAGACACTTTTGGTCCGAGGGATATTATGTAAGTACGGTAGGATTAAATGAAGCTACCGTAAAAAAATATATACGTGAGCAAGAGTTACATGACCAAATGAAAGATAAACTTAGTGTAAAAGAATATGAGGACCCTTTTAAGGGTAGCAAGTAATACATATCCCCTTTAAGGGGACCGTTACGAGTCAATGGCTATGCGGCTTGAACGTAGTGAAAGCCAGCGCCTTTAGACGCTGGCCTAGTACTACGGGCTTATAGCCCGAGAGCAAACCACCCGTTTTACGGGTGGTTCTGATTGTACGCCGAATAGGCATGACTAAACCCCCAGTTAAACTGGGGGTCGGTAAAAATTCTTAGAGAAAAGGAAAGAACCTCCTAGTGATAGAATGAAGTTGGTCTGGCAACCACAACATTTCAACATAGGAGGTTCAATGTCAATGAATGACGTAAAAAGCTTATCACATAGTAAATGGAGATGTAAATATCATATTGTTTTTGCTCCAAAGTATAGAAGACAAATAATTTATGGTCGGATTAAAAGCTGATGTAGGTAAAATCTTACGAGATTTATGTAAGAGGAAAAATGTAGAGATTATAGAAGCGGAATGCTGTCCGGATCATATTCATATACTAGTAACGATACCACCACATTTAAGCGTATCGAGTTTTATGGGATATTTAAAAAGCAAAAGTAGCCTCATGATATTCGATAAACACGCAAATTTAAAATATAAGTATGGAAATAGACATTTCTGGTGTAGAGGATATTATGTGGATACGGTAGGACGATATGAAGGAGCGATAAAAGAGTATATTCGCAATCAACTACAAGAGGATATAGCGCAAGATACATTAAACTTTAAAGAATACACCGACCCGTTTACGGGTGAGCCAGTAAAATAGGCAAAATAAAAAGCCCCCTGAGTAGGGGCAGCCAGTGGTAATAGAGTGGTTGTCAGATCATTCAATGCCCTCTTTAGAGGGCCACCACTAGAGAAAGACCCTTATAGGGTCAGAGCAAACCACCCGTTCTACGGGTGGTTATGATTTATATAAGTATATAAAATTTATGATATATTGAGTTAAAATTTTGATTGTGTTGTGAAAGTAAAGTTTTTATTGTGGGAGTAGGTATATGTTTTT